>Ga0194120_10001850_pt1 | contig 37360 bp, 32 predicted proteins | sample TA2MahCa65mmetaG_FD_148642 | JGI IMG/M metagenome (GOLD analysis project Ga0194120, IMG submission 148642) | Freshwater microbial communities from Lake Tanganyika, Tanzania - TA2015019 Mahale Deep Cast 65m | ecosystem: Environmental > Aquatic > Freshwater > Lake | place: Tanzania: Lake...
GAGTTTATTGATTTTTACAACAATAACCGCCTACATGAGTCCTTAAACAATCTAGCCCCTGCCGATGTATACTTCAATAGGGGTGAAAAAATCTTAAAACAAAGAGAAGAAATCAAGCTAAAAACCATTTTACAAAGACGAATAAATCACCTGTTGCAAAACCAAAATCAATCACTTAGTTTTGTTTAACACTTGTCCTAATAAACCTGACGACGTACAATACACTTGAACTTAAAAAACGGTTCGAAAATTGCCGAAGATGACGCTGACAACGGCGTGCTTGTCCCGCCGTACAAATGTAAATGGAATGCAAAATATAAAATCACCACTGAGCCGCCACTTGTGGAAATTTGGTGTTATACCCTGTTCTGTTGTCCTTCGTGTTAGTCCGTGATGATTATTTTTTTCGTTGCAGGTTGTTTATTATTCTCTGTCAGCCGAACAAAATATAGACCTGTAGCTAAGCCGTTGCGTTGTATGGTTACCGTATTTCCGCTGATGTTTTTTATTTGATATACCTGTTGCCCGTCTAAGTTGTAAACTGTCAGGGAAGCGGCATTTAAAAACTCATCAGTGTATAAAGTTGTCTGTGCGGAAAAAGGATTCGGATAAATATGTATGCCTTTATTATATCTGTCTTGTTCAGTATGCCCCGTAACGAGATTCACAGCATTAAAAGTGGGCGACATGAACACAAAAGTGCCTGTGCCGTTCGGGTATCTTCCATAGGTAATGTCAGTTCTTTGTGCGGGAAAGGTAACGCTGTCAATAATGGTTCCGTTGGCATAAGAAAGAATCATCTGTTCCCCGCTGCCCGAGAGATTGAATCCGCTGTGAAGTTCACCCGCAAAAACATCATTATCCGCCCAAATAACCGAGTAGCCGTTGGGAGGAATTTTTGTACCTGAAGGACATTGCCACTTGTCGGAATTGGAAAAATCATCTGAGATAAAGAGGTAATCCAGCAGGATCGTATCGTTCGTGGTGTTGTAGAGTTCAACCCAGTCATTAAAATTTCCAAGACCGTTTGTCTGAATGGTGCTGTTCATAGCAGCGATTTCGTTAATAACGACTTCACCGGTGGTGAGTGTGGTATAATCTGTATTTAGGGTGTGCCATTCGTGCTCAGCACGTTGGGGAGAAAACATCCCCGCATTATTATTTTCAGCATAGATGTAGTAATGAATTTCCGGAGAAGAAACCGCGACGGTAGTTCCATAGACGCCGTCACCTGGTGCCCCATCACCGTTCAGTCCATCATCAAACATTTGGATGCGTGAAAATTTATCCATCACAGAACCTCGCAGTCCGCAATAAACGGCATTGGTATTTGAAACGCTGGCTGTGATATAAATTGTAGAATTGATGAGTGGAAAAGTATCGGAGGGCTGAACGTTGGAAATGGCCGGTTGTGTTTGCTGAAATTCGGAGGTGGAGTAAAGGAAAGAAGTTCTTGCGCCCATCAGATTTGTGAGGCCGGGAATAGAGCTGGGGCCGGAGGCGACATTGGTGGTAAGGTTACTTAAAAACTGGGTGTATGTGAAAAAAGCGTTTGCATCTGATTGGTATGCGGTGTCACAAATACTTTGAAGATACTGTGCGGTAGTGTAATAATAGGAGTTTGCAAGAATTTCATTTGCCACAGTCCTCATGTGGGCAATATACATCCGCTTGAACATGGGGACAGACATAAGGTTTTTGATCAGGGGCCAAAGCGAATCGTTTGCGTGAACAATAACAGGAAGGGTTTGCTTTTGTGTCAGAGTCAGATTCATCCCCTGACCCAAATTACTGAAAGTACCGAAAGCACCATTCAGATCCCAGATAATAGGATTGAATTTTCCATTGTGGTCTTTATAAATATAAAAATTGTGCTGAGGACCACCAATATAGCTGTCAAGTATAACCAATGCATGTGTTATTGCAAGCATCCAGAGCGCGCGGTCTACATCCAGTATATTCTCAATGCCGCTGATATTATTCGCAAGAGAATCGCATAGACGCATCAAATCGGCATAGCCATAATCAGATTTCTTGGTATAAGGAGAGAAGTAAAGAGTGCTGTCGTTTCCCCTGAAAACCAAATTGCATCCGCCGTTGTCTGCATAAAAGAAAGAATGATCATTGGAAAGGAAACGCGCCTGAAGGAAATTCTTGGTTACTGCCTCGGTATTCGTGTATAAACCGATGTATTGTCCATTGACATAAACCTGTGCAAAATTGGCGAGGGGAGCATGCATATAGTTTTGCAGAATTTTGTACGTTAAGGCTTCTCGCACAAAAGACGGGTCTCTCCATCCGTTGCTGAGTTTTATGTCTTTATAACCCATGTAATCCTGTGGTATAAAATGGTCTAATTCAATATGGAAAGGGTTTTTAGTATTATTTACATTGTAAGAACTGTTGCCTTTGTATTTCACGCCGGCGCTGTCAAACCGCACCCCGTTTATTTTCACCCATTGCGCCATAGTATATCTGTCGCTGCCTGCTTTTGCGGTGTCAAGGATGTAATCCCAGTTTGCCATAGAAAACTGAATCTCAATTTTCTGAATTGTGTCAATGGCGAAGAGGTTTTGGCACATTCCTTTTACTCCTGTCAAAAGAAAAAGAATGGACATCAAGAGTATTTTATTTTTCATAAACTTTTGTGCTTTTGATTTTCAATTCTTATATTCAAGGCTTTCGTATTGTTAAAAGGATTAAAAAGGGTGATTACCCTAACACAAATTATTCTGTTAAACGGTTTTTTAGCATTAGGCATAATGGTTTGGCGCCTGGCGCAATGGCGGATTTCGGAGCACAAAACTATCCATACAGCACAAAAGTTGATACGAGGTAGAATGTTTAATTAACCGATTCACTCACAATTGTGCCAGGCGCCTGTAGTACGCGTTCGTTATTCTTTTAACAATTTAAGCGTTCTCAAAATATTTCCCTGATGAAATTGTATCATATAAATCCCCTTTTCTAAATGCGACAAATCAATTTTTGAATCATTTAGTTTCCCTGTTTCAATTAATTGTCCTTGTGAACTGAAAATTTTAAAGTCTGAATTCGGGCATACAATACCCACAATATATAGGAAAGAAGCAGATGGATTTGGGTAGATTAAAATGTTTGTTCCCAATATTATCTCATTGCCCGTATTCGAGGTTTCATTGTCCTCAATCATATAGGCCCATACAGGCGCGTAAACCGGCAAATTACCAGTAAAAGGCGTGTGAGCATCCACCACCACTGCATTGTGAAATTTGTCTGGGTCGTTAGCAGGGGTTAGTAAAGTATATAATTGATGCGAATTGTTGTAAGGTGCTGAAGATGCATCAACCAGCACTATATTTCCAAAGCTATTCATCCCATAATTAGCCCAAGTCGTTTGAATTTTATTAAAGTCAACAGCTTCGTCATTCTGGTGTGTGAAACCATAATATTTATGATCAGGGGTTTGTCCATTCCAGGTTATCCAATCAGCAGGTCTGTTAAGTAGACTAATCCAATCCATGGCGGCAAACATGGCAACTCTTTCAACTTGTTTTATTTTTGAGATGATTCCGGCAAATCCACCACCTTGAGAATGCCCACTCACAATAACCTTCCCCCAAAATATTTGATTTCCGCTAAAAAACTGTCCCCAGTTTTCTGTTGGATAGTTGGTATTCAAATACATTAGAAGCTTCAAAGTCCTTCTTTCTATACAGTTGTTTACATCTACATTTACATCTGAATGTCTGTCAGTTCCGTCAAAAACCTCTAATCTGGCTCTGCTGTGGCACGTTGTGTCTGTCGTTGTTAAACAGATTTGATTAATCGCATTGCTGTTTGGGTAAGTTAAACCTATGGAATGATAACCAATGTTTGCAGCGTGTTTGAGTATTTCTCTATAATTAAATGGAACAGCACCTGTACCCGGAAAGAATAGAAATAATTTATTTTTCTGTGTAACATTTTGATTAGTATAAATAAAGTGGAAATTATTTGGTGCACCACTCAAAGGGTCGGCAGTATTAGGTTGAACCAAATGCTCGGCCTGTCCAAACAATAATGTTGGAAAGGTCAATATTACCATAAAATATTTAATCTTATCCACTGTTCTGACGGCTTTCTTCATAATTACGCAAAACTTGTGTTACCCGCTGATGTTATGGTCTTTGAATGATTAGTTTTTCAATATATTTTGTGTTTCCGTCTGTTAGTATTAAAACATAAACTCCGTTTGGAAGGTCGTCAGTTGAAATCACAATGCTTTTATCATCAATATCTTTAAAGGATTTTACGATTTGACCAATTGAAGAATAAATATTTATTTCCGCATCAATAAGATCTAAATCAGATGCTAAATTAAGGGTATTATTTGTTGGATTAGGATACAATAAAATTTTGTTGGTTGGATTTTCTGAAACAGAAGTGGTAGTCAATATAGAATCGGAAACTATATGGCAGGTTGTAGATAGTCCGTTCGCTTCTCCGGGCTGCCAATTAGGATAGTTTTGTTCTACCCATCCGGTCAGATCAAAATAATAAAGATTATTAGGCACCGTAAAATCAATAAGCATAATACGTGAAAACGGATTTTGATTTCCGGTTTGGTTATTACACATAACTGTTGCTAAAATGGTTTTGTCTGTTCCGCAAAATTCAACGTATTTTGTTCGGTAGGCATTACAAACGTCTGTTGATGGATTAAAATATTGAATTGAATTTGGAAGCTGAGATGGAGGTAAGGGTTGAAACAATGGTAATGTGTCGCTCAAATTACGCATGACATTTTTGTAGCTGTTTCCATTTTTTTCAAAACCAAATACCCTCTCAAAAGTTACTTTCTTACTGGGATGAGAGCATTGTGTAGGACTTGAAATTTGAAACCCTGGATTGTCGACACACTCCATATAGGGTTGATATTTGTTGGTGTTTTGTTCGTTGCCAATAACCATGTTTCCGTTTGGGGACCAATGCAGGTGAACTAAAGAATTAATTTTTGCACTATCCAAATCAAATAACCAGTAATGGACACCAGACGCTAAACTGTCAATTACATTATAAGGGGAAGCGCTTGTCATGTCATAAACAACAGGCTTAGGGTCAGAATCTCCTGAAGGATCGTGAAATATATTGGTCTGACCTATGTTGAATGGCGAGAGATTATTACCATTATTGGACGGATAGCCATCAATAGAACTGCTGTGAAATGCAACCAAATTGGGATTTAATGGATTTATGGAAGCGTCTTCACCTGACGATACCCTGGAATCTAAATTTGTGATATTATTGATGTCTCCCATCACTATGTTGTGTGAGTTGATGTTACCTGTTGTGAAATTACCTTTTGCTATTCGTAAATCGCCAAACCTTCTGTTAGCATTTGTTCCGCAACCAGGCAGTGTGTTCATCGTTGGGCAATAATTATTACTTGAATACAAGCAAGTAGAGTCATTTATCCATTTTATCCAAGAACCCGATTGATTTGCTTTATAAGCCCCATTGGTTACTAATGTATATGTATTTGTGAATGTATTATACACATAAAGTTTACCCGCCGAAAAAGTGTTAAAATTACCGGTGGTCATAAATCCAACTAGCGTTGCATCGGTATTTAAACCCGCTGTTAATGAAGGAACGTTGTCGGGCAAAACCTGTTTTAACGAATCCCCAATTACATTTATCGATTGAATTCCTGTTTGCTGATTTCTTACAATCTCAAGAGAAATTTTATATAGTCGACACCCGCTTCCATTATTGTAAAAGCATGGCTGTCCGCCCTGATAATTCATTCCAAAGTAAACGTCAGTTTTTATCTGATGGGTTTGAGCGTTACCCCCTGTTTGTATAAAAACGAATATGGCAAATAAATTTCTGTTGATATTCTTCATGGATTTTCAAAATTTGTAGTCAGACGCGTTTTTAAGTCAATAGTTTAATTTTTTACAATTCATCATTATACAATTGCCGCGAAAAAGGCGGGAAGAACTTATGGAATGGACTATGGGAGAGACGATGCCGTTTGCTGTTGTTCAGGAGTAATAGATTCCACTTCTTAGCGATCGAATGCCAGAATACCGACTAGTTGGTTGGCGTTAGCATTTGACTGTGGAGACGTAAAGGGATGGCGCAAGGTATAGGGCGGCGGTTGGTAAATGTAGCGGGCGTAGGCGCGTAGCAGCAAGCGAAACACGGGATTGCGCACGAAAAACACCAGGCTGTTTTGCACGGGTACGGCTCCGAGGGCGCTTTTGATTTCGGTGGCTGTTCGACCCATTTGAACGGTTTTTACACCCATTTGAATACCAGTGTCAATCATATCAAGGAGGCAACGTTCGTAGAGATGTATACCTTCGGTGCGTTCTGCATCATAGCCAAGGTGCAGGGCGTGCAGGGTGTCGTCGATTTTGAGGCCCGTCACAAACCCAACGGGTTCGTCATTGAGGGAATAGCGGTACATCAGGAAATCGGGCCCGAATACCGCACTAAAGGACAGGAGCATGGCCGGGATGTTTTCGGTAAGGGCCACGACTCGGGTGGCGAGGGTCGATGACAGGAGTTGACCGGCCTGATTCAGCCAAGCGGAATCGGTGCTTCCATGACAGATGCATCGTTCGAGAGTGGCCGAAGAGTCGATGACCTTGCGCACACGCAGCCGATATTTCGATTTCATGGCCTGAGTGTAGTGTTCGAATTTGGTCCATTCGGGTCGGAGCTGCAGGGCCATATATGGTTCCGCTTCGAATGTTACGGCTTGCGGTATTGGAGGGGTTCCCGTCACGTTCACCGCCAGTGTGGTGAGTCCTCGCGGCCAACCGTTGATTTGTTTATAACCCCGCGATTGATCCAGATGTGGGAAGAACAAACCAGGTACGCATGGGTGACCGACTCCTCTGAGTCCACCCCTATTCAGCAGCGCATTGGCAAGGCGAAGCCAGAGGCCGTGGATGTAGTGGCCCTGTGGTTGATGCAGTCGGAGTTGTGAAACGGGATATTGAATTCCGTCCAGACCGATTTCCCCGCTGTAACCAGGGAGGCGGCGGACTAACTGAAGAACAGGCATAAAGCAGTAACCCGCGCCACAAGAAATTGGTTTCGTTGACGAAGTGTATTTTTGGGATATAAAGGGGAATCATTGCAGTCGGTTATCATTATTTGTGCGGTATGAACTGGAGTTTATTTGATTTTATTATTGCTTTTATCTTGTTTGCCCTTTTATTTTTGGGCGTGCGCGGTGTTTTGAGAACCGTAAGGACACCTTGGAAACGCCGAATAGCGCTTTTGGTCGTATTGATATTATTTGCTTTGATATGGGGCGAACTGGCGGTTGGCTTGTTTGGAACCCCTTTCGCAGGAAACTGACGATACAGATTTTTAGGTCTCAATGTCTGATGAAATCAATCCGGTTTGTTCGAGTGCAAACACCAGGCCCTTAACATCCTTCTGGTTGTAGCGAAGCAGTTTGGTGCACTTGGATTTGGCCACATTCGTCAACTGACTGTATGTTTGCTGCCGCGCCTCCAGCATATTGCGCACGTGAACAATTCTTTGCGTAGCCTGCTTTTCGCCATAATCGGTATGCAGTGGGTATGAAAAATACCTCAGGATGGAATTGAGGGTGAAGGGCTTCGGCCGATTGATGCGGTCGTGTTGATTAAACCATTGTTTCAGTGACTTGTGGGCGTTCCAATAGTAGTCGGAAACATTCCACCCCTTTGATTGAAACACGAGCTGTTCGCGTTCGGAAAACGCCACGATGACCTTGTGTTCTGTTCGAACGAGCTTAACGGTCTGTTCCAGAAAATCGGTGATTGACAAAAAAGAGATGGGGATTTCATGGGCGAGGGGCGATTGCAGGACCCCTTCGAGTCGGGGGTCGAGAATCACCAGGCGGAACTGATCGTCGGAACATACACCGACTAGGGAAGGGTCTTCTTTGATGAGACCTTCAAAATCGATAAACAAGAGGGAGTTTCGGGAAATTGACATAGGGGTGGGTTTGTATTTTTAGAAGGGCGGTTTAAAATGGAAAGGCCCCTATATCAAGAATGCGCACACATGCACGCTCGCGGGAGCGCGCAACGAGGAGAGCCAGAAAAGGCGATTTGAACGGAAGTAATTGTTGTGCGGGCATGGTGGAAGTACGCCGGCGAGTCAATGTTTTCTTTTGGTGGACGTAGGTCAACAAGTCAAGGAATACATGTGGCGGAAACAAGTCAGCGAGTCAATGTTTTCTTTTGGTGGACATAGGTCAACAAGTCAAGGAATACATGTGGCGGAAACAAGTCAGCGAGTCAATGTTTTCTTTTGATAGATGTAGGTGGAAAAAACGCTGAAATTAACCCCCTTGCGTCGCTGTAAATTGACCCCTAGTAAAGTGCTAAAACTGAGGTATTGAACATGTTGATATTGCCTTTTTAATAACAAAATTTATGTTATGGTAAGAGCGTGTTGGTCTCAGATATAATGATGAAAATAAGGAAAATCGAAGGCGTTAAACGCCATGTTATTGGTATAGTGGAGAACTGGAAACGTGTCAGATCACGGGGTCAAGACCAGCTTAACAGCCCAACGGCGTGGACTCGACGTGGCATATGAGCCGTCGGCCAACCAAGCGGTGCCTAGTTGACCTATAGGGGCTCGTGAGATACCATAAAACATGCCCACGCCTATGTTGTTGCCCAAAATGCGCAAGCACGATAGGCTGATTCCTCCCTCGAAATAACCCCGACGCAGGTCATGAAGGGGCAGATAAGATGTTTCATTCATGACAAATTGATGCTGTTCGGGCTCCGATAAGTGCGACCACCCTGCATTGTAGTGGAGGGATAATAGAGGGCTTTGTTTTAATCTTGTTAAGCGCAGCATACCGGTCCTGTGTTGCAGGTGAATGGAGGCGATGCGATTACCAGCGAAACTGACCATATCGAAGGTCTGAAAAACAAGAGGGACGAACAGGCCGCTGCCAGATCCTGTACCTCGTACAAAAAGCAGTTGTTGGATGGGTAGAGGATTGGGACCCCAAGCTGTGCCCAAGTTAAGTACCGCATCGAGATCGCCGAGGCTTCGCATACCAAAGTGGCACTCTGCACGCAGCAGGAGGCGATGGAAATTAACCGACCCCGGTTGAATGGGTAGCCCTCTTTCGTAGGCCAGTGAGAGAACGGGCATTCTTCCGGGTGCCGCAAGGGTATAGGAGCGACCGGGTAAGCGAACTGTTGTTTCGCCAAGGGCATAGCGGATATGGAAAGACCACTCCGATACGGTGAATGAGGGGGCCCTTGTGGGCCATAAGGAGGAATCTCCTGGCTCTATGTTGTTGATGAAGCGGTAGTTGCTGGTTGATCCGTTGCGACCAAGGGCAGCTTGTCGGTGTCCGACCAAAAACCCGGCTTCACCGCTCCACGGACCGAGGTACAACCAGCGAAATTGGAGTCCCGCCACCCTTTCATGGTCGTAGAAGCGGTTGAATAAGGTCAAAATACGATCGGGTTGTGTGTTAAAGAGGGCAGTTTCTGCATGAAAAAATTGGTATCCGCCGTTCACGCGGAGGTCATCGCGGGCTGTGATGCGCAGCCGAAAGTTGCAGTGCTTGCCGGGATGATAATCTAAAAATCCTCCAAATTTCGGAGTCCTGTCGCCGAAGCCATAGGCGGAGTATCCACCTATCCGAATCCGTCTCGCTAGGGAATCCCCCGTTGATAGTCCCACCCCCAGGCGGAGTCCTTCCCATCGATTTGCGGATAGTACGTCAGGTAAATTGAGGCCCATTCGCCCCTTGAACATAGCTATTTTGCCGGTCAACAGCGATTCACCCCATTGTATTTTTTGTTCCAGGCGGGTAGCGGTTCCAAATGAGTCTATGAATCGGTAAGTTTCCTGGTCACGCCCATTCAGTGAATCGGGGCGAAATGGCTCGAAATAGCCGAAGGGTTGTCCCGCCGCGTCCTCGAGCACCGTCATGCCGATTTTTGGGATGTACCTATGCTGTCGCGAATCCTCTCTTCCCCCTAATCGCCCACCTTCCTCACTTACATCTTTCATTTCCTCCAGTCTTCGGCCATTCACTCCTTCCTCTACCATATCCTTCGTTTGCACTTTTTTGCCTTCCTTCTTTTGCGCTTGTCCGCTATCCTTCATTTGTTCTTGTCCCAAGGCCCCCACCCCCTCCTGCCCTACTCTTTGCACGTCTAACGGAACCGGTTGTTCATTGCGCGTGCCGAATTGCACTTCGTGGTATTGGGTAAAAACTTGTCCAATAACCTTAATATCGTTCACGCGCAGCTGATTCAGCCGCAAATCCGTGTGGGTTTGGAGTGGATACCAGCGGCCGTCGGGGAGTCGGTGGAAAAGTTGACTCAACCGCAATCCAGATGCTTGGAAGATGTCGGCAGGTTCAGCAGTCACTTGCTGAACGGCATACGAGCTGCTGTGGATGTAGATTGTTCCGCTTAGTCCTTTGTGCGCCATTCTTGGTTTGGGGCTGTACTGAATCACATGAAGGGTATCGGGGCCATCGGGGAGACTCTCTTCGAGGTGAAAACGGTAGTGGCTTGGGCTTTCGGGCGACAGCGGCCCCACGTATTGGAGGTCGTTGAACTGGATGGGGTCGTTGTAGATCGAAAAATTCTGCATTTGAGCAGAAAAAACAGCAAAAAGAGGTGATTGAAGTCCCGAGGTTCGTGTGGCGAGCATACGATCGCTGGGCTGTGTTGTTCCGGGGTAGTGTCGCAACACGATTGATTCGCTAAGCAGCAAATCACGCCGGCGCACGAATTCGGCGAGTTCATACTGACTCGAATCCAGATATAGGCTGTCGCCCCGTATAATTTGGCGAATGGTGTCGGTAAACGCACTGCCTGTTGTATCGATGGTCAACATAAATCGGTGGTAGAGCATGCACCGGTGTGCCCCCATAGCGGAAGGGTCGTGCTCTTTTTTGCGTCTTATGGCCTCTTGTATGATGCGGTGGGCGGGGTTTTCCCCTGCTTTTACGCTAATTTCCGGTAATTGGGTGGTGCTGCGCTGCAAGGCGATCACGGGTTGGGGATCATTGACCCGAAGCGTGAAAGTTTGTCGACCGTATCCAACACATCGTGCTTCAATGCGCGTGGAATCCCCTTCTAGCAGCCAATAGAATCTCCCCTCTACGTCGCTCGTGGTGGCCTGATCTCTGCCGGAAATGAGCGATTGAAGGGCTACAAACGGCAGGGGTTTGCGCGTATCGGCATCGATTACACGTAGCTCACGCCGGATTTGAGCCCGGACCGCCCCGTTGAAGGCGGGCAGGTTCATGCAGATCAGCAAAATCAAAAAGACGATTCGATGCATGCGAGGCATATACTAACTTACACTTTTTTTCCTCACCATATTAATCGCCTTGATGAATAAGCGCCACCTTAAAAATAATTCAATTTTCGCGTGCCTCAATCGGTTTTGGGCAGGTTGCTTCTTTCTATTGGGATTATCAACAAATCCATTACAGCTCTATGCTCAACCCACGACCGCTCCAACCCTGTTGGGCTATTTCCACAATTGGAACTTTGCGCCCGCCCCCTATATTGCGTTGAACCAGATTCCGGTCGATTACAACCTCATCGCGGTGGCTTTTGCGTTGCCCACTGGCGGTACCGACTACCGGATCTCGTTTGTGCCAGAAGGGGTTAGCCCGACACAATTCCGCCAGCATATGCAGATGGTGCAGGGACAAGGACGAAAAGTCATCTTAAGTGTAGGCGGTGCAACAGCTCCCATCACCCTCAACAATTCGATGGAGCGCGATTCGTTTGTGGCTTCCCTGAACAGGATCCTCGTGGAATACCCATTCGATGGCCTCGATTTGAACCTGGAGGGCGCCTCACTGCAGGTCAGCGTGGGTAGCAGCATACAGGCTCCCACCGACACACCAATACTGATGATGACTCAGGCGGTTCGGCAGCTGATGGTCGATTTTCGTGGAAGAACCAACCGACGGATGTTGCTCACCATGGCACCGGAAACTGCCTATGTGCAGGGTGGACAGTCGGCATTCAGCGGGGTTTGGGGGGCGTATCTTCCTTTAATAAACGCACTCCGCGATTCCATATACCTGTTGAGTGTTCAGCTCTACAACAGCGGCAGCATGTATGGAATAGATGGCGGGATATACCATCAGGGAACGGCCGATTTTATCGTGGCCATGGTGGAGGCGGTCATCCGTGGTTTTCCCACCGCAGGTGGTTATTTCGCCGGCCTCAGGTCAGATCAGGTGGCAATAGCCCTGCCTGCTTGTCCACTCGCTGCCGGTGGCGGTTATACTGACAGTATATCGGTGCGGGCGGCGGCCCGTTACCTGAGGGGAACCGGTCCACAACCGGGATCCTACATGCGTGTTCAGCCAGGGGGCTACCCAAATCTGGGGGGTATGATGACCTGGAGCATCAACTGGGACGCCTCCACGAACTGTGCCACCCCCTGGGAGTATGTCCGTAATTTCCGGGATGCATTTGGGGGAATTATCTCTGGCATCAGCGCAATTCCGGAGGCCAGGCTTCGCGCCTATCCAAATCCTATGCAATCCGTATTGTGGATCGAACTGCCCGAATATGGGGTCAAGTCCTTATCAGGTTATGACCATGTCCGCATGCAGTTATTTGATTCCTTCGGGAGATGCATTCGGGAAGAACGGGTGCTTTCGGTCAATACGCGGTGGGACATAGATGATCTAGCGTCGGGGGTTTATTACTTGCGTGTTGGGAATCAAATGATCCGGCTCGTGAAGTGAGGATCCGGAGCAGGAGGCGAAGAAAAATGAAGATTAGGCAGTTATTCGGTCTATTCTTCGAATAGCGTGGCTGGTAGCGGGGTACTCCTCATACAGTGTTGGCGGTAGCGGGGTAGTCTTCGAACAGTCTGGGCGGTAGCGGGGCACTCCTAATACGGCGTGGCTGGAAGAGGCCTAGTCTTCGATTAGCGTGGCCAGCACTGGTAGGCCACCCTCCTGCAGCCGCACCCGTCCGCCCAGATGGGATAGATCTACCAAAAACCAGGCGGCCACGGCCTCTGCCCCCGCCTTTCTGATCAGGCGTGCGGCGGCAGCTGCTGTCCCACCCGTTGCCAGCACATCGTCGGTGATCGCCACCCGTATGCCCGGCGTTAGCTCGTCGCGGTGCATTTCGAGAGTGGCCGACCCATATTCCAATTCATAAGACTCCGACAGCGTTTCGAGGGGCAGCTTTCCTTTCTTCCGCAACATCACAAGCGGGATGCCCAATTGAAGAGCAATGGGCACGGCCATCAGAAAACCGCGACTTTCAACTGCAGCAAGCGCTTGGGGACGAAAGCTGGCGAGTCGACGAACGGCATCGTCGATCACCTCCCGCAACAGGGCAGGTTGACGGAAAAAGGTGGTGATGTCTTTATACATGACCCCGGGTTGGGGAAAGTCGGGCACCAATCGAATGGCCTGCCGAACCTTATCTTCTAATGTCTCCATCATATACATTTGGGTGGATGCAAAATACAATGCCCCACCGCGTGGATGTTGTTCAGTGCCTCAACTTTTCTTCGTAAAGCCGAATCCACTCATCAACCGATATTTTCCCAGCCAATTCGGCGATTAAGTCAAAGACGATGTCTTCTGGCTTGGAAAATCGGATGCAGCTTTTGCCCATATCGAGTTTCTTACCCGCACAATTTTGCGCCCATTCAGACGTGAACCAATCCATCAAGGGCTGGTGCGCGTAGATGCCCATGTGGTAGAGGACCAGAAACTTCTTTTGTGCGGCCAGGCTGATGAACGGCAGGGGTTCGGCGGGCTTACAATGATAGCCGGCCGGGTAAATATGATGCGGCACCACAAACGCTGGCATACCATAACTCAGGCACTCTACAAAGCCTGCTGGGATGTGTTGGCTTATAGCGACTCTCAATCGATGGAAGCCTGAGCGCCAAGGCTCCTGCAGTTGGTTATAGTAGGCGTCTACCTCGGGCGATGCTTCAGTCATATCTCGTGTACACTGTTGTTGGTACAAATAAAAGAACGTATTAAAAATTTCTTGACTTTATGGTTGCAAAAAATGAGGTGTGCCAATATATTATGTATATATATGATATATATACAATATATGGCAAGACCGTGTTAAATACAAAAATAACAACAAAAAGGTATTAAAAAATAAAAAAACAAGGTTTTTGGGACTTGACAAGCGGGGTTTCAATGTTGTAGGTTTGCGGCCCTATTTTTAACCTCAACCCCAAAAACCATGGAAAACACCCTTCCCCCCAAAACCCTTCATTATTATCTGGTGGCTGATCGTAGCGGATCGATGAGCGATCAAATTCAGGAAGTCCGCTACGAGATCAACAAACACCTGCTCGATTTGGCTGGCAAAGCCAAAGAGTCTAATACCGACATCCGTATGAACCTGTTGGTGTTTAATGATAGTCTCGATTGGATCTACGCTGGGCAGAACCTAAGCGAGGTGATGCCGCTCACCTGCGAGCAATACCACGCAAGGGGAAATACCGCTCTCTTTGATGCGGCGGGACAAGCCATAGAATGGGCTTCAAATGCCATACAGGGTCCGCTTGACCCCGAAAAAGAAGAAGTGGTGGTCATGATCTTTTCTGATGGGATGGAAAACTCGTCGAGACAATACAACCGGGAGCGTTTCAAAGAACTCGTTGAGCGTTACCAGAATGAAACGGGGTGGACTATCACCTTTAGTGGATGCGACCTAGCCGGTATTGGGCAACTACAAAGGGCAAAGTGGCGCAATGACCGCATGTTGAGTTACAAATACCACGAGAAAGCGCGCGCCATGAGCGACATGGCTGAAAATATGTCGTCATGTGTACAGGACCGGGGGCAATTCTTCAAAATGAATTACAAAAAAAGGCCAATACCTGGCGATGCCGATCAAAAGTAAATGGGCAGAATCACTTTCCGGAGTAGGGATGCACGCGCTTGCCCCGCGACCAAGTTCCGAGCACTTTGGCTGTCCGAATCTCGGAATATCCAGCACTCATGAGGTCCGTATCAAGCCATACCAAGTCGGCATTCATACCCGGTAAAAGCCGCCCACGTTCATCCTCTTCGAATGCAGCACGCGCCGCCCAATCCGTCATCCCCCTGAGGGCTTGTCGCCTGGTAAGCGCTTGCTTGGGTAGAAACCCTCCCTTTGGAAATCCCGAAGAATCCGTACGGAAAACGGCGGAAAGGAAGGTTTTGAGGGGACTAATCTCTTCGACCGGGAAATCGGTGCCCAGGGGCAACCAGCCATTCAATAGCAGCAGATCGCGATAGGCATAGGCATGCGGCAAGCGTTGAGGTCCGAGGCGTTCGCTGGCCCAATACATATCGCTGGTGGCATGGGTGGGCTGAACCGAGGGCACAATTCCTACGGCACGAAAAATTGCGCGGTCGTCGGGATGCACCACCTGGGCATGTTCTATGCGCCAACGGGCAGAGGCAGGTTTAGTACCTGTCGACTGCGCATGCGCCAACAGGCTGCGTCTGTAGAGCTGAAGGACCGCGCGGTTTGCCGCATCGCCAATGCAATGCGTGTTCATTTGGTAGCCCGCCCGAGCCAGAAGAGGTGCATAATAGGCGAGGGTATCGGGTGAGGTCACCCACAGTCCCACATGTCCTTCGCGATCGTTATATGGTTCCAAAAGTCGTGCACCTCGCGAACCCAGGGCCCCATCTGCTAAAAACTTGAAGCTGCGGATGTGCAATTGCTGGCTTCTGTAGGGGGGGCGCGACAAATACCGCATAAGCTGGTCGGGGGTTGCGCTCACCATCGCATAGACACCCATGCTCAGTTTGCCCCCCTCTTCGAGCGCCCGCAGTGCTTCCAGTTGCTGCTCGTCGAGCCCAGCGTCCTGCACGCTGGTTAACCCCACGGCGTGACAGGCACGCTGCGCCGCCAGAATTGCTTTTTTCCAGGCAGAAATGCCCGGGTTCGGAATGCCGGTCTGGATCAAATCCGCTGCCTTGTCGATCAGCACCCCCGAGAGCGAACCATCGCGTCGCCGTACCGCTTCACCCCCGGCACCCCCGTCACTCCCGCTATCCCCGACTCCCCTGCCATCCCTGTCAACTCCGGCACCCCTTGTGGAGGCCCTACCCGTAAAGTGCTTGCTGTTGTCTTCAAACTGGGTGGCGCGCAGAGCCGATTCATTCACCACTACTGCGTGTCCGTCGACCCGCGACAGCAGTACGGGACGGCGCGGAAAAAGGCTGTCGAGCAACGCACGATCCGGGAATTCCTGTAAAGCCCAGTCGTTTTGGTCCCACCCCCGTCCGATCAGCCAACTCGTGTCGTTTGGGTTGCTGAGGTACGGCATAAGTCGTTTCACCACTTCTTCCCACGAACGGGTTCCGCGCAGATCCACTTCGCCGAGGCTCTTGCCATAGCCCACAAAATGACAGTGGGCATCAATGAAACCGGGATATAGATAGCCGCCTTTCAGATCCACACTATCCTTAAAGTGATATCGGATCAGGAGCGTGCGCAGATCGCCCGCATCTACCACCCGTCCCTCCGTAACGGCCAGGGCCTGAGTCCGGGAGAATGCCGAATCCAGAAGGTAGACAGTTCCGTTGAAATAGAGGCAGTCGACTTCCATTTTATCGCGACAACCGCCCAGATACAGAGCGGCCACCAACAGGAACGCCCGAAGTATGCGTCTCATCCCTCTTCCACTCATTTGAAGGTGATTATTTCCGTGCTGTAGGGGGCCACAGTCGTTACCAGCGTCTTCTCGTCGGCCATCGCCAGCGGGTTACCCAGATGGCCCATAATTTCATCGCGGCGAAAATGTGAGGGCACGGGAATCTGAAATGTTTGCTCCTCGGAGCTTCGGTTGATGCACACGACTGCACCTTCCCCAAAATAATTGCGTACAAACGCGAGGCGATTGTCGTCCGTTTCAATGAGCTCTGTTTCCCCATAGGTAAGGGCCATGCTTTGCCCACGCATGCGGTAGAGGGTCGAAACATGTAAGCGGGTGCGCATTTCCTGATCGGAGAGGTCTGTGAAGCGCATGGGCCGGCGGTTGTCGGGGTCGCCCGCGCCGGGCATGCCAATGTCGTCGCCGTAGTAAACCACCGGAACTCCGGGAATGGTGGAAATAAACGACAGCAGCTGCTGCAGTCGCTTGTATCCCAGACTGTCCTTGATCTGTATGTCGCGCTCCCAGCCGGCGGCCCGCTCATCCTCATCGAAGTGCAAAGCGCCTGAGGCGTAGGCAATGAACCGGGCGAGGTCGTGGTTGCCCGAGATATTGCCCATTAGATTGTGGTGGCCGTAGTAGCGCATACTCTCATCGAGTGACGACCACAAGTGGCTGAGGGGCTGTTGATCGTTGGCCAGCAGGTTGCGGGCGTCGAAGTAGAGGTTGAAGTCGAATTGCGCATCGATCATACCGCTGCCGATGTACTGACCGATTAGTTCGCGGCTGCCGAAGGTTTCGCCGATCTGGTAGAGCGGGCGGCCGCGTGACTTCACCACACGGGTTTTGAGCTTATGCGAAAGCCGGCGCCAGAAATCTTCTGGAATGTGCTTGGTGGCATCGTGGCGGAAGCCATCGAAATCGTATTGGGTCATCCAAAAGAGAGCGCTGTCGCTCATGGCTTCGGCCACCTCGGGACGTTCCAGGTCGAGGCTGGGCATAAACGTATCGAACCAGGTGGTTAGGCGGTGTTCGTCCCAGATCCTAATGTTCTTGCGGCCATCCGGAAGTTCGAGCGTCGTTTTCCAATCGGGGTGCTGCTGCATGAGCGGGTGTTCCTGATGTACGTGGTTGGCCACATAGTCGAGCAGCACCCTGATGCCGTTGCCGTGGGCCACGTCAATCAGTTTTTTGAGTTCGGCCCCGGTGCCCATGCGGGGGTCGACCTGTGACGACGAAATGGGCCAGTAGCCGTGGTATCCCGAGTAGTACCGGCGGGGTTCGGGCCATTCCCGATAGGGCCCATCGGGGTTGCGCCCTATGGGTGAAATCCAGATGGAATTCACCCCCATATCGCGGAAGTAGCCACTTTCAATTCGGTTGATGATGCCTGAGATGTCTCCTCCCCAATAATTGGCCCTGGGATGCACACGGGGGTCGTTCACCGGACGGTCGTTGGTGGTGTCGCCGTTGTAGAAGCGGTCCACAAACACAAAATACATGCGCTGTTGGTGTAGGTCTAGTTGACCGAGACTATCGGTGTGCAGCACCGCTTTTCCTTTTTGTAGGGGGATGAGCAAGTCGTTCGATTCGCCCGATTCGTTGTGGGCATACACCCGCAGATGTGAGCGTTCTTGGCTGGCGGCCTCTTTGGGAAGGGTCAGCTGAACCTCACCCGAGTCGCCCTCCTGCCTGTATTCATCGGGGAGCAGGTGGTTTTCCCAAAACACAAGCAATTTACCCGGTGTGCGGTCGAGACCAATCACCAGCTTTGCCTCAGGACCATTCAGTTGGCGGATTGTGCGCAGCCGCGGAAGAAGGTTGGGGTCGGTGGCCTTAACCTCCAGCAGTGAATTGAGTCCACCCGCGCCATTGTCGCGCTGCAGGGGGTTGTCGGGGTCGAGCATCCAGTTTCCGTCGGCCACAAACTGATAGGGATAAAACCCGGGATCGAGCCGCAGATCGATGCGAAAGCTACCCGCTACCGGGGTCATGGGACTTTTCGTAGGGTTCCACCCGTTCATATCCCCTGCGAGGCTCACCGAATTCGGCCGGTCCTTTTTGGGTGTGTAGCTTAGCACGACCGCTTGCTTCCGCGAACGGCGCAGCAGAAGGTCATAGCGCGCTGATCCGCATTCCAGTGCCAGCGTCGATAGGGTTTGGGTGATGCTATCAGGGTGGTAGAGCCACATTTGGCTGCTATCGCCCACCAATCGAGCGTTGAAACCCGTCGGAAGCGTCCAGCCTGTGAGGCTACTTGGCTCGTCAAGGTAATCGGACAGGAACAAGAGGGTGCTGTCGGCGCTCAGTTGAACGGGCGATGCCAGGCCGGTGATGTGGTCACCCGTTGGAATGGGGGTCATTCCCTTTTTGCAACCCGAAAGAAAGGGGGTGGTGAAGAGCAACACGAGCAGTAATCGCGAAAAAATCCCGTTCATTCCAGCGGATAAAGCGGTAAGAGTCTCCGTATAAAGGGCATTTTTGAGCAGAAAAAGTGCTGTTTTCATAAGTTTTGGGTAGTAGAAATGGGGTAATCCAGTTGGCCTGTGAAAATACCAAATCTAATCGGGTATTTTTGCGTGATGCGAATTCTACGCCATTTGGTGGCCGTTGTGGTTGCTTTACTGTCGGGTATGCTGGTGAATGGTGGACTAGTGTCATTGGGTCATCGGCTTATTCCGCTGCCCGGTGGTTTGTCAGGCGATACGCCTAAAGCGCTCTCCGCGGCCATTTCTTTGATGGGCGCCGAGCACTTTTTATTTCCCTGGCTGGCCCATGCCGGGGGCAACTTTGTATCGGCCCTCCTCGTAACGCTCATCTCCCAAAACCGTAGTTTTTGGCTCCCAACCCTATTTGGAGTGCTGTTTTTAGCGGGCGGTACCTATATATGGCGGTTGTTCTGCCCGCAGCGCTGTGGTTCGAGGCGCTGGATCTCGGGGCGGCCTATTTTCCCATGGTCTGGCTTGGTTATCGCCTTGCCCTTCGGTGGATGCCCATCACCTCATAATTATGCCCCTCGAATCCTATTTTTCTGAAGAAACGCTGCGGTGGGTTGTCATTCCCCTGTTGATTTTCCTGGCCAGGTTAACGGACGTTACCATCGGCACGCTCCGCCTCATTTTTACGGCCCGTGGATTCCGACAAATTGCCCCTGTTTTGGGGTTTTTTGAGGTACTGATCTGGATTGTGGCCATGTCGCAGATTATGCGGTATGCCGACAATTGGCCGAGCTACCTCGCCTGGGCCGGGGGCTTTGCAGCGGGTAATTATACCGGCCTCAAGATTGAAGAGCGGCTTGCATTGGGCAACCTCTTGCTTCGGGTCATCACCGCCCTGCCTGCCGTTGATTTGATGGAGGCCCTTCGTTCCCGCGGCTATGGGGTGACACTCCTAGGCGCACGTGGTAGTCAGGGCGACGTGAGCGTTTTGTTCACCCTCATCAAAAGAAAAAATCTGCCCGATGCCCTGGCTCTCGTTCATGCGCATAATCCCCAGGCCTTTTACACGGTGGAAGACGTACGTCACACCTCGGTTCGCTCTCGCTGACCGCGCGGCGCTTTGCCTTACAGGGCGTAGATTTTTTATTGATCTAATACCATTGTCTAATGAAGAAAGACAGCGAATTAGTGAGTTAATTTCTTACTACAAGAGAACTGGAAAAATATCAATAGCGAAAGTAAAATCAAGTAAAAGAGCAGGCGTATTGTAAATGACTACCGCAGCAGCCAGAAAAAGCCGCTGCGGCGCAGCACACGACGCAGGCGGTTGTCGTAGAATTGGAGCATAAAGGTGTACTGACCGTCGACGCAAGGGATGCCCGCGTAGGTGCCGTCCCACCCCTGATCGGGTCGGCTGCTGGAGAAGATGCACGCACCGTAGCGATCATAGACCTGAAAGAGGTAGCGATTGCTGTCGGTGAAAAGCACGATCGGGCGAAAAACGCGGTTTTCGGGGATGGGGGAAGCGGGACGAAAAACATTGGGGATTTCGTATCGGGTGGCACAGAATTCCTTCACATCAAACGTATCCGAACGGGAGCATCCATTGGCGTTGGTGATGCGAACCGAATAGCGTCCGGCCGACTGAACCCTGAAAACAGGATCGGTGGAGCCATTCGACCATAGGTAGTCGACCCCCACCCCGGTCATATCGAGCCAGAGATCCTGACCCGGACAAATCGTGGTATCACGCAGCACGTCCCCGATGGCCAGATTATCGTCACGAATAATGATGGTGTCGGAACCCGTGCATGAACGCAGGAAAACAGAAACCCAATAGATGCCCGGTGTGCGCACACGCAGTTGGCGGCCACGACTCCCGTCGCTCCACAGATAATTAGAGCCCGGTGCGCCCGCATCGAGCAGAACGCTGTCGCCCGCGCACAAAAGCACATCACTCCCTAAATTCACCGGAATGCCCACGGGGGTGTAGAAAACGAAAACTGAATCCCGAAAAATGCAGCCATGGCGCGATGCCTGTAGCAAATACCAGCCAGGGAGGGTTACCGGAAGATAAAACCCGGAATCGGGGAGCAAGGTCCAGTTGCCCCCTGCCCCCTGCCGGTAGTACCACCTGAAACTACCCGGATTGAGAGTACCGTGCAGATATGCGGTGTCGCCGAAACAATAAACCAGTGTATCGCGACCGCCAAGGGGTAGGGAAACCACATCTCCAACCTGAAAATTCAGGTTTAGGAAATCCACATACACCGAATCTGAACCCGCGCAGGCGCCGCCCTGAGCCGTCACCTTATACCATCCCGATTGCCAGACCGCGCGTGGGTATGAACTGCCTGGAATTACCTGCCAGGGGCCGCCGGGTTGTCCGTAATACCAGGTGTAGCCGCCCGATAATACATTCGTGCGCAAAACAGCCGTGTCACCCCCACAATAAAATAAGGAGTCGCGCCCTCCCAGGGCCAGCGAAGTGCTGTCGCCCATCTGAAGAACGACGTTCGAAAACTGCAAAAAGAGTGAATCCCAGCCACGGCAACCGTCTTTGTCCGTCAACAGGCGGTACCAGCCCGAACTGGTTGTTGCGTAGACCTGTGTATAACCTACGGTTACCCACGGACCACCAGGCTGACCGACCTGCCAGCGGTAGCGCGCTGGCGGCTGCACATCTGATGTGAGGCGGGCGGTGTCGCCCAGACAATACTCCAGTGTATCAATGATCATCCCCTGTGCAACCGAAAATGCGTCGCCAATCAGAACCGGAAGAAAGTCGAAGGTTAAAAACACCGAGTCGGTGGCGGTACAGGGGATGCCGGAAACCGACAAGCGATACAAGCCCGCGGTGGTCACCTGAATTTGCGGCGTGGTGTTGGGCAGGACCTGCCAGGTACCACCGGGTTGGCGAAAAGACCATGAAAAGCTACCTCCCGGGGCGCGACTCACCAATGTAGCCGTATCACCCAGACAATAATACAGGGTATCGGCGCCGCCAGTGTTCAGGGTTGCGGCATTGCCCAGTGCCAGATCGAGGGTATCGCTCACCCGAATAATCCGCGTTGCGGTATCGCTCCGGCCACAACCAAAGCCCGCCACCAGGCGTACCGTATAATTGCCTGGCATTGGATAGCTGTGCTGCGGGTCACGGAGGGCGCTGCTGTTCAGCGCACCGCTCGCCGGATCCCCAAAACTCCAGGAGAAGGAGGTAGCATGAAACATGCTCGAATCAAAAAACTGAACCGGGTAGGCGTAACACAAAACATTGCTTACGAAATTGGCCCGGAACGGAAGGCTGAATGACTCCTCGGTATAATTCGGGAGGCCCTTGCGGGTGGTGCCCCCGATGGGACCCACCAGGCTGTCGGTGTAGGCAAAGAAGGGCGTGTTGGGCGTCTGCAAGGCGTGGAGGTAGTCGGTGAAGGTCTGCGATAAATAGATCCGGCCGTCAGACCCATTTTGCAGGGCACTATAGCCCCGCGACCCGGATAGCCAACCCTGACGAATCACTGTAGCGGGAGGCACGGGCAGGCGCGACATCAAATCGAATGCACGTAGGTGGTTGTAGAATCCCGGCACCCCATTTTCTACACTGTCGCGTGCCCCTGCCACAAACAATTTGGCATTGTCGGGCGAAAAGGCCACCCCATGTTCGCCTCCCAGCGCGGGCAGGGTTATTGGATTGCTCAAAACGCCTGTGGCGGGATCGATGCGGAGGTATTCAATGAGGTTTGAGGCATTCGGCCCCCCCAAAACCAACGCCAGGGCGCGGCCGTCGGGTGAGCACTTTATGTAGCCCCGTGCGGCGGCTGTGGGTATGCCTGCGGTGAACGAGCTGTTGTGGGGCGACCCGATCGATTGGGTGATCGGCTGTCCGGGTCCGGCCGCGGTCAGGGGCAGACGCACAAACTCAGCCGTGCCGGCCTTATGCAACCAGATCCAGTAGTCGCGGCCCAAACAAGCCCTGGAGGCCGTTAGCTTTTCCGTGTAACTCAGCGCGGGACCGAGTGAAGCAATGGGCACATCGCGACTCCCTGCCACCACATCGCCCAATCCGCCCCGGAGGGACATATCCACCAATGAAAAGCGCAGAGCGGTGGTATCGCCCCCGGAGGTCAGATAAAACACAAACCACCTCCGGGCTTGGTTAGGGTCGGGATGGGGAAGAGCCAGTACCGGCTGTGTGCGTGTGCGATCGCCCATCAATCCCACTCCATTGGGCATGACCTGTGCATTCCGATCCCAGATGCTGTCGCCCGAGGAGAAAAAGAGCAGGTTGCCTACAGTATCGGCCACCGAAACGGAGGCTTCCTGCACCAGCATCGGGGTGCTGCTGGCCGCCGGCGATGCTGGTCCACCCCCGTTCGGGAAGGTTACTCGCGCCCCATAACCAAAGCACCACTGACGGGTTTGCTGCCCCGAAGGCTGCGCGCCTAGTACGACGGGATCCATGACTGCCGACAGCAGAAAAAGGAATCTGATCAATAATAACCAGATCGGGTAGGAACCTTCAAAATGCGGGGATATGACTTGGGTAGTCGCTGGAGTCACTGGAAAAGGCGTAATAACATAATACAAATGAGCGCAACGATGATTTAGAAAAGATGCCCCGGTCATCCCATCCGGTCGATAATAGACGACGTAGAAAAGCCCGGGGTTAGGGGAATGGTCATCACCCTCCCCCCTGCAGCCTGTACTGCAGAGGCACCGGCGATCTCCCCGGGGCTGTAATCGGTGCCTTTTACGAGTACCTGGGGCAATGCCTCGGAAATCAGCGATTCGGGGGTGTCCTCATCGAATAGGGTAACGAGTGCCACCACGCCCAGAGAGGCCATAACCAGAGCTCTGGCATCTTCGTTTTGCAGCGGACGGGACGGACCTTTCAGTCCGGTCACCGACCGGTCGGTGTTCAGGGCCACCACCAGCACATCACCCAAATCGGCTGCGCGCGACAAATACTCCACGTGGCCCCTGTGCACTAAATCGAAGCAGCCATTCGTGAACACCACCAACTTGCCCTCTGCCTTCCACAGATGAATGCGGCGCACAAATTCGGCACGATCCGTCACCTTCGACTGGAGCAAATCCAACGCACCCATCACGAAGCACCCTGTTTTTTGCGGGCTGCGGCAAGAATCAAAAACGAAATAAAGCCGCCCACCACAAACAGAAGCGTCTGCGCCGCATGGGTAAGGGTGGCATAACTCAGCGCCTCGGAAGGCGAAATGCCGGTGGCGGGCAGCAAAAGCAGTGCCTTGCTCACCGCGGCGTGGTAGGCTCCAATTCCACCCTGCACGGGCATCAAAAAGCCCAGGCTGCCGGCCACGAGCACCAGAAATGCCTCGGATACACCCAGCGCCTGGGTGCTTTCGAAGGCAAACAAACAGAAATAGGACATGAAGAAATAGCCCAACCAGATGCCCAATGTGGCAAGCCAAAAACGTTCGGGATGCGATAAGTTTCGGATAGTCCGGAGGCCTAGCCACAAACCGCGCAGTAAACCCAAGAATTTTTGTCCCTTCTTCCAGCTCCTCATCCGTTCCAGTAACCGATGCCGGTTTCGCCAAAACATGTAAGCCATCAATCCGCCCACGGTTCCGGTTATAACCAAAACCCACAGTGTGGAATCTCTACCCAGACGCAGGAGCAAACGTTGAGCAGGCCCCATAAGGAGCGAGTTATACAGCACCAGGGTGGCCAGAGTTACCACCAGCAAGACGAGCACATCGACAGCGCGTTCCACGATAACTGTGCCAATCAGGCTATTCATGGGCAAGCCGGTTTTGCGTGACAGGGCACCACAACGGACCACTTCACCTACCCGCGGAATGGCCAGATTGGCGAGGTAGCCCACCATAACCGAATGATAGGAGTCGACCGTGGTCGGTTTGGGCCCCACCGCGCCGGTCAGGAGCGTCCACCGATAGCCCCTGAGGGCATGTGCCAAAAGCCCTGCCAGGCTCGACAAACCAATCCACCCAAAGCGGGCTTTTTTTGAGGTATGCATCACCTCCTCCCAATTCTGGTCTTGGAACACCCAATACAGAATCACCGACCCCAGCAGCAGTGATACGGCGAATTGCAGCAATTGGCGGGCCGTTACCAACATACACTTAGAGGGGCAGCCGATTATCGGAATCCGGGAAGATTAAGGCCGGGACATGGGATTGCGCTTCCTCGGTCGACATCCATGCGAAGGCGACCACGATCAGCAAATCGCCCACAGCCACCTTACGGGCGGCGGGGCCGTTCAAGCAAATCACACCACTGGCCCGGGCACCTTTGATGACATAGGTCTCCAGGCGTTCGCCGTTGTTGATGTTCACCACCTGCACCTTTTCATTCTCCATCAAACAGGCGGCATCCATCAGATCTTCATCGATGGTGATGCTGCCCACATAGTGTAATTCGGCTTGGGTGACCCGCACCCGGTGGATTTTGGATTTAACGAGGTTTACGAGCATAATCAGGAATTCGGCGCAAAATTAGGGAAAGACAACCGTATTGTCTATCAGGCGAACCCCTTCGATCCATACCGCAGCAAAAATACGCACCGACGTGTGGTTTTTCCAGTCGACCACCTCGGCGAGGGTGTCTGAATCGGCTAGCTGAATGTATTCGACACGGAAGTCGGGCTCCTCTGCGAGCCCGGACCGGATCTTTTGAACCAGTTGCGCGGGCGTTTCCCGGCACCAGCCAACGCGCGCTTGCCGGAGAGCGGCGTAGATCCGTCGTGCTTTTAGGCGACCTTTGGGCGACAACCGCTGGTTGCGCGAGCTCAGTGCAAGTCCACCTTTATCGCGGTGGGTCGGCCCCATGATGAGGCTTGGAATCCGATGTGCGGATCGGGTGACGGCACCGGCATTGGAGCCACCATTATTTGGATCAACTTTATTTTTTCCTTTCTGATCCAGACCTCCCATCCGAGTAGCCCGCTCTTTGGGAACTTCCATGCTTGGCCCTCCCGTGTTTGGTCTGTTTTCGAGTGAAGGGGGTTCTTTCCTCTCCCGCAGCTGGCGGAGCAGGTCGCGAACCACCATGAATTGCTGGTAGTCCTTTTCCCCCAACAGTAGGTAGTCGGCCTCCACGAGCTGCAGGAGGCGGGCCACTACTTGTCCGACTCCTGCGAAATGGCCGGGACGCATTGCTCCCTCCATCACTTGTTCGAGTGCACCGAAGGAGAAGGTCGCCGCAGGTTGTTCGGGGGGATACACCTCCTCCAATTCGGGTTGAAAGAGGGCATCAGTCCGCCCCTGTTCCACTAGTAAGCGCAGATCACGCACTGAGTCACGGGGGTAGGTCCGCAGATCAGCGGGGTCATTGAATTGGGTGGGGTTCACAAATATGCTGCACACCACGCGGGTGTTTGGATAATGGGAGGCTCGTTCCAATAGGCCCATATGTCCCTCATGGAGTGCTCCCATGGTAGGCACAAAGGCGATTTTCATACCCTTTTTGCGCCATAGTTCGATGGCCCTGTGGAGTCCGGAAACGTGGCGGAAAATCAGCATACCGCAAAGTCCACACAATTTCAACAATCTCGCGCATCCTTCCTGGGTTTTTGTTCTTTTTTCGCTTTTTTTTTTATATTTTTGCTCTTTGATTTTTGTAACAGGTCGAGTATGAACAGGAAAACGCGGATTTTATTTGTTTCTCATGAAATGTTGCCTTATGTGCAGCTGTCAGAAATAGCCAAAACAGCCCTGGAACTTCCGAAATCTATGCAGGATCGCGGTATGGAAATAAGGGTGATGACCCCCCGTTATGGTTGCATCAGCGAAAGACGCCACCGCCTGCATGAGGTAGTGCGCCTATCGGGCATCAACATTACGGTGGGTGACAACGATTCGCCCCTGTTGATTAAAGTAGCCTCCCTGCCGAATGTGCGCATGCAGGTCTATTTCCTCGACAATGAAGATTATTTCCACCGCAAGAATGTGTTCCGCGACGATGATGGGTCATTTTTCTGCGACAACCATGAGCGTATGATCTTCTTCAACAAGGGGGTCATGGAAACAGTCATGAAACTGGGTTGGGCGCCCGATATCGTGCACTGCAGCGGGTGGATGTGTGGACTAATCCCACTATACATCCGTAAATTCTACAAGCACACGGCAGTTTTCCGCGATTCGCGTGTGGTTTTTTCCGCATACGAATCTCAGTTCCATGAGAGCCTCCACGAGGACTTTTTCCAAAAGGCGCTCATGGAGGACGTTGTTCAGGAGGATTTTCAACCCTACGGCCAGCTCACAGATTCCGATGTGCAACGGGGCGCTATCTCTTATGCCGATGCGGTGGTGCTAGCCCACGACAAAGTACACCCCGATGTTATTAACGCTGCCCACGACTCTGGAAAGCCGCTGTTGAATGGTCACAACCAAGATCATCTAGCCGAGTCCCATTACGAATTCTACCAGCAACTGCTTGCAGAACTACCGGTAAACGCATGACCTCAAAAGGTCGGCAGCAAGGCCCGATCCTGTCTGAAGTAATCAAGTTGATTTTTCTCGGGAGAGTCTCCCACGCAACAGTTTTGGGCCCCTTAACCGTAGGTACGTCAACCACGAGCACCTCAGCAATAGGCTCCTCAGCCTTGAATAGTGGCCCTGAAATTCTGTGTAAGCGCCCACAAGCACGGTGGATGCTGGTTATCGCCTGCGCCCTACTTATGTTTTCAGGGGGATGTCGACAAGATGAAGGGCCGCTAGGCCTCAACCTGCTTCCCGCCGTTGACGGTGTGAATGTGTTTCTTTCAGACACCTTCCCCATCAATATGCAGACCCTTAGGGAAGGGAAGCTGGAGTCGCAACAACCGCCGCGACTGGCGGCAGGTGAAATGCAGGATGAGGAAACCGGCAATGCACGGGTGGGCTTTGTAGCCCAACTGCGCCTCAATGCGGAGAACATCGACCTTGGCGATTCCCTCACTGGCGATTCCCTCGTGTTAATCCTGAATTTGTCGGGCTTCTATGGCGATTCCAGTAGCCTCATGCGCATCCGGGTATGGGAGGTCACCGAACCGCAATTTTCCGACAGCATCTATTACCAGTGGCAGGTTCCGACCACGCGACCCGAACCCTTGGGTGAGGCTCTCTACGCCTTTTCCAGCAACGCCATCGTGGAGATCAGTGAGCCACAGCCGGATGGCAGCGATTCGGTTTTTCGGTATGGCAACCAGATCCGGATACCACTGCGCACTGAATTGATGAATCGTATTCTGGCCGTTAGTGATAGTCCCGCCCTCGCCAACAACACCAGCTTCCTCAATTTTTTCAGAGGCATATACGTTACGGCTGAGCGGGTTGATGCCGCCTCGAGGGGATGCGTGCTCTACTTTTTAGGTAGCTCATTGCGCACGGGCCTGAACCTCTACTACCAAACGGCAGGCAAGCGATCCCGATTCGATATCACCATGAACAGCCAGTCTGCACGGCGCAACGCTTTTTTCAGTGATCCCCGCGGCAGCCGGGCGGGAACGGCCTTAAATCCCGATTCACTCCAATTGCCCTTTACGCTCGTGCAGGCGGGAGGCTACCTCAAGACTCGGGTCAGTTTTCCTGGCATACGATCACTCGGTGGCGGCCGGATCGTGGTGGTGAACAAAGCCCAGCTGGTGTTTCCAGCCGCAGAAGGCAGCTATTCGTACCCCTACACCGCGCCGGACCGCTTGTTTCTAGTGGTGGCCGACTCGTTGGGCGGCAACTCCACCAGCCTGATGCCCGACCTGCTGGAGCCTTATTATGGGGGCGAATGGCGTGATAGTTCCTACACCTTTATCATCAACCGCTATTTGCAATTGCTATTGCAGGGAACTACGCCCGATCAGGGACTCGTACTGTTGCCCGGCAATTCCATTCACTCCCTCAATCGGGTGGTGCTGAATACGCAGACTGCGGCTACCCGTCAACCCAGGCTCATTTTACACTATACCCTTCTGCCGCGGTAAACGCAACGCGTGTTCCTCAGTCTTAGCACTTTTTCGCAACATTTACCCATATTTTTGTAGTACTTGGAGAGCGGTATTCTCATACGGTTGTCTTACATTTGTCCCTACAGTATCAAAATCGCAATAAAATTTATGTATTGTCCGGCAACCAATCCTAATTCATATGTGTGGAATTGTAGCATATGTAGGGGATAAGCAGGCCGCACCCATCCTCATCAAAGGGTTGAAGCGCTTGGAGTATCGGGGCTACGATAGTGCCGGTATTGCGTTGTTGGATAGTAAAATGAATATCAAGGCCTATAAAAAAGCCGGTAAGGTGGCCGAATTGGAACAGGTGCTCTCGGAATCCGATACTACCGGCAACATCGGCATAGGTCACACCCGCTGGGCAACCCACGGGGAGCCAAACGACATCAACGCCCACCCCCATTTCGGACACAACCGAACACTTGCTCTGGTGCACAACGGCATTATCGAGAACTACACCTCGCTGAAGGTTCAGTTGACCAAGCAGGGACATACCTTCAACAGCGAAACCGACACTGAGGTACTAACCCATCTGATTGAATCGATCTATGAAACGGAAAAGGTGAGTTTTGAAGAGGCCGTTCGTCTGGCACTCAATCAGGTTGTGGGTGCCTATGCGATTGTGGTAATCTCCAAAGAGGATCCCGAAACCATCGTTGCGGCTCGCAAAGGTTCACCGCTGGTAATCGGAATAGGCGTCAATGAATATTACCTGGGTTCGGACGCATCGCCCATCATCGAATACACCAAAAGCGTGGTGTACCTCAACGACAGCGAGGTGGCGGTCATCAAAAACCGGTCTTTGTCGATCAAGACCATCGCCAACGAAAAAAAGAATACCCATGTTCAAGAGTTGAGTCTCCAACTGGAGGCTATCGAAAAGGGGGGATTCGAGCATTTCATGCTCAAGGAAATCTACGAGCAACCCCGTTCAATCCACGATTCCATGAGAGGTAGGATAAAGGCGAATGGCGGACACCTGCATCTGGGGGGGTTGGCCGACCACCAGTTCCGACTCATGAATGCCCGGCGCATTATTATTGTAGCCTGTGGCACCAGCTGGCACGCAGGATTGGTGGGCGAATATCTTTTTGAGGAATTCATGCGCATACCCACCGAGGTGGAATACGCATCGGAATTCCGCTACCGAAACCCGATCATTTTTCCAGGCGATGTGGTGATTGCCATTTCGCAATCGGGTGAAACCGCCGACACGCTCGCTGCAATCGAGCTGGCGCAACAGCAGGGGGCCACCGTTTTGGGCGTGTGCAACGTTGTCGGGTCGTCGATTCCGCGCGCTACTCATGGGGGTTCCTACACCCATGCCGGTCCTGAAATCGGGGTTGCGTCGACAAAAGCCTTCACCGCCCAGGTCACCGTTCTCACAATAATGGCCCTGTGGATCGGGCACAAAAAGGGTAATTTGTCGCAATCCGAGCTCCAAAGCTTCCTGATCGAATTCGAGCAGATTCCCCGCAAAGTGGAGAAGACGCTGGAATCTGAGTCCTTGATCAGAGATATCGCCATGCAGTTTAAATATGCACGCAACTTCCTCTACCTGGGGCGCGGTTACAACTTCCCGGTGGCTCTGGAGGGAGCCCTCAAGCTCAAGGAAATCTCCTACATCCATGCTGAGGGCTATCCTGCGGCCGAAATGAAACACGGGCCGATTGCACTGATCGATGAAGAGATGCCAGTGGTATTTATCGCCACGCACGGCCCGCAATATGAAAAGGTGGTGAGTAACATACAAGAGGTGAAGGCGCGCAAGGGCAAGATTATTTCAATCGTTACAGAGGGCGACACCGAGGTGCGCCGCATTTCAGACTACACCATAGAAGTGCCCGACACTCTGGAGGCTCTAAACCCACTTGTTTGCTCGATACCGCTCCAGCTGCTTGCCTATCACATCGCTATCCTGCGCGGCTGCAATGTCGACCAGCCCCGGAATCTGGCGAAAAGCGTTACGGTGGAGTAATCCCCTCGCTGGTTTTTTGGTTTGACCAGTGAACCCAATTTAACATTTACACCATCGCGCCTGCATCAACCAAGGGCGCGCACCAGAATCAACACCAAACTGGCTAGCAAGGCCGAAATGGGAATGGTCAAAACCCAGGCCCAAAGCAACTGAATTGTCACCCCCCAACGGACCGCCGACAAACGCCTGGTAGCTCCTACTCCTATAATCGAACCCGTAATAGTATGTGTGGTGCTTACCGGGATACCCATTTGTTCGGTCATAAAGAGGGTCAGCGCCCCGGAGGTTTCGGCACAAACCCCTTCCAGCGGGGTCACCTTGGTAATCCGGGTCCCCATGGTTTTGATGATTTTCCAACCACCGCTCAGGGTTCCCAAACCAATCGCCGTGTAACAAGCCAAAGGCACCCAATCCGGCATGTTCTTGATGTCCTCGATGTCGCCGTTTGCAATCATCGCTGCCGCAATGATCCCCATTACCTTTTGGGCGTCGTTTCCCCCGTGACCCACACTAAAAGCCGCCGAAGAAAGAAGCTGCAAATTTTTGAACATATCCCCGACCCGGTAAGCTGTTGGGGTGGTGAACTTCTCCACATACCAAAAGGTCAACACAAACAAAAAGGCCACCGCCATAATGCCCCAAACCATCAACGAATTGTCAGCTTTGGCGTAACCCTTGGTCAACTTCTCAAGATCGGGACCTTTGGATTCCGGGAAAAGACTAATTACCCTAGTGGTCAGGGCTTTTGCGCCAATTTCATCGTAGCTACGTACGGCTTCTTTGACTTGGGGTTTAAGTTCTTTCCATAGAGCCAGGCGTTGCTCCGCATCCCGGATGGCCGAAGGGTCATCCTTTTGATCCGAACCCTGGGAAAGTGTTCCTTTTATTTTTTCCATCCCATAAGCTTTCTCAGTAGCCTCAACCATTTTGGCCTGTTCAAAATAATCAAATGCCACCCAGGTCATGATGCAGGAAGCTACAATTATTCCGGTTCTAAAAACCAGATTTTGTTGGATGGTCACCAGGGTGATAAAGGCCGAAATCAGCATACCGATTAAGGGAGCCAAAAAAATAAAAGAGATTGTTTTGTAAATTTTGTCCATAGACACAATTGCCTCAAATTCCAAACCAGGTTGATTCCAATAGGCATTGGCCAATGCTGCCCCCGCAAAACCCCCTATCAAAGTGTGCGATGAGGAGGACGGTATCCCGTACCACCAGGTCAAAAGGTTCCATACAATGGCAGCAATCAGTCCGGAAAAAATGACTTCAAGGGTTATAAAATGAGCCTGAACCGTTTTGCCAATGGTATTGGCTACGGCATGGTCCTTGAAAATAAAAAAGGCAATAAAATTGAAAAAAGAAGCCCAAATCACAGCTTGCAGGGGCGATAAAACTTTGGTTGATACCACAGTAGCTATGGAATTAGCGGCATCGTGGAACCCGTTGATATAATCAAATACCAAGGCCAAAACAATAATTACCAGAAGAAAAGTCATGCGGCTAAGGCTTTACCATGGGACTGTTGAACAAGGAACTAAGCGTACTTCACCAATATAGAATCCATGATATGGGCTGCGTCCTCGAATTTATCCGTAACAATTTCCATAATCTGGTAAATCTCGCGCTTTTTGATTAGCATCTTGACATCGTTTTCCATATCAAAAAGACGCTCAATACACATATCAAAAACATCATCGGCCTGGTTTTCAAAGGAATTTATTTTGATAATGGAATCCGAAATCCGCTTTACATTTTTCATGTTGCGCAATTCGTAAACCGCGGCCTTCACTTCATGGCTTCCCTGACGAATAATTTCGGCCATTTTGCGGATTCCGTTGTCATCGGGGTTGACCTTATAAAAGTTGATTTTTTTCCCTGAAGCGTAGATATAATCGCAGATATCGTCCAAGGCAATGGCTAGATAATGGATGTCTTCCCGGTCAAAGGGGGTAATAAAATTCTTGCCTAATTCCTGAAAAATCTGGTGCGTGTATTCATCGTTCCGATGCTCCAGTTGTTCCAACTTGGTAATTAGTGAAGCCCGTTGGTTATAGTCATTTTCATTCACAATTTGGGTAATAAGATCCCCCATTTCACCAACGGTGGTGGCTATTTTTTCGAACAAGCTAAAAAAAACCTTGTCCTTGGGCAAAAAAAATGAAAGCATACTATTTAGGCTCATAGCGGTGGTGTTTTTAGTGAGTGAATTTTAGATGCCGGCTTCTATCTGGAATCGCCAAATCCACGAAGTTGTGGTTGATGAGGTACCAGGACTCAGGAGGGTTTGACCCAATTCGGTTTGCCATTTTAGCCGATGGCCCTTTAGGTAACGACTCCAACCCAAGCCCCAGTAGCTGGTGGGTTTTAGGTAATCCTGTATAGCAGACGATGGTTCAATGTGTGAGTAGCGTAATACAATGCTATTTTTGTTAAGGAAAACATAACTTCCGTCCAAATTATAGCCGTAGCCCTGGTAGACAAGAGAAGGCATAATTTTGGCCGTATCCTGGGGTGAAAAAGTAACCGGAGAAGTACCGGCAAGGGTATTTCTTAAAGCGAATTCGCCTGCCAACGCCCAGCCCCTGTGTTTGAACAAAGCGTCAATAAAAAGACTACGGATATCCCGTCCCTCGTAAAGGTCCTTTCCAATACTCCCCCCTGTTCGGATAGCATTTATGTTATAGGAAAACGCCGTGGCTACCGAAACCTTGGGCCTGGCCTCCCTTTCCAGGTCCCCCTCAAAATAATCCCCGCCGTTGGTGAAGGCTCCCAACGGATACCATTCCACTCTGGTGGAATAAGATAAAGCATCGGTTATTTCAATATTACGGCCGTTACCACTTGAAATACAAAGCCGGATTGAAATGGGCTGATTCAAAACTTTATTGTTGTAATAAACATTCAATCCAAAATCCCGGTCGATTTGAAACACCGAATTAAAGAGGGAGCGGTCGGGCATCTGCATATCGCCCGAGGAAACAATTCTCTGACGATTGCCCGGCAATTTACCTTGGCCCAAACCAAACTGAAGGCGTTTGGTCGGCCTGTAAAAAAACATCGCGTCCCGAATGACATTAGGATACCGGGTGTTTTCCCAATCCATGTCTGAACGTGAAAACGACAACTGGACTATATAGTTGAAACGCGGATCCAGGATAAAGCCATCCAGGCGCAAACGTAAACGCCGTACATAGGCTTCGTATCTGGCTTCGTCCAAAGCATCGGCCGTCCAAGCATCCGTCTGTAAGCCTACCCTGTTTTGCATTCGAAACCTAAAGTTCAGGCAGAAGGCCGAATCCGGGGCGGTGATGGACAGCCCCTTGCTGAACGCAAAATAGGGCACCGGATGATCAATGTGCTGACCACGAACCAAACCCGGACAAAAAAGAATGGCTAAGGTTGCCATAAGCCTTAAAATATCTTTTTGATAAAGTTTCTTTGAAATAAACGACATAAAGGTGGTCGGTCAGGATTAAGCCAATGTTCAAAACGGACACAAGGATATCAAAGGTATATTAAGAAACTGTTAACAACCCAAAAATCCTTCAACGCCTCTTAAGGAGGGGGCTGCGTCTGGCGTTGAAGGCCACGACCTCTTCCTTATGGTCCACGGCAGATATAACAACGCAAACATGGAAAGGACCGTTGCCAGGCCCAGCGGAACAATCAACCCAAGGCTCAGGGACAAACTTTTGGTGATCCGGAGCAGCATACTCAAACATAAGATTTACACTGCGTAGGGACCTCTGCGCTGCATTCTGGACCTGCCAGGAAGAAACCAGACCGGTACTTTTCATTCAGGCCAAAGATGCAAGGGGTGGGGAGACCGTGACCAGCCCTGCAATCTGGCCAGACCCGTGAAAGTGGTGCAGTGCCCAACGTACACTCTCTGGTGCCCCAGTCTTTTCAATAGTTTGAGAGTCATTGGGTGAAGTAGATTCCCGCTTCAAAATTATACTTTTGGCTCGAATAATTTCCTATGCTTTTCGCGTAGCACAGGGAGACGGAAATTAACTCGTACATGATGCAGTTTTTCGCCTGGTCGTAATTCACCAGAATGCCTTTTACAACCACTCAATTTTCCTTTGGGATCATCGGCGCGGGTGTATTTGAGGTGGATTTTCGCTTTATAGCACATGAACAGGTCGAGCGAATCGGGGGCGATGTTGAGGCGGCCGGTGATTTCTGTTATGGAACGAATGGGGGCGACGCTGGCGATTTCCCGGTCGGTTATGGCGGTTCTTATGGCGGTGGGTTAAAAGTCGTATTGGGTTGTAGTATTGCGGAGAGGTGCATTCCAAAAATACAATAAACGGAGGCGGCTAGCCATATAATTTTACAGATTGGTGAAATGTTGCGAATGACATTAAACCTTGCGACACTATGAAGTCTATGGGGGTGCTTTCCATATATTGTATTAAGTTGACTAACCAATCCAGACATCATGAAATCAATCCCGTTAAATCCAAACATTATGAAATCAAGTTTATTAAACTTGGTTGTAGCAGGGGTGTTGTTAACCAGCCTTTTGACCTCCTGCGGAAGGGGCGAGCGCAATGAAGATACATTGTTTGACCAATTCCTCGAGGCTGATGCGGGCAACGAGCAGCTCACCCAGTTCGAGGATGACGGCGCCGAAGCCGCGCTCGACAGCCGGGTGGCCGATTCCGAGGTGGCCGGCCTGCTCAGCTCTGGTGGTTGCGCCACCGTGACGCGCGACACCCTGTCGAATCCGCGCCGAATTACGATCGATTTTGGTTTGGTGAACTGCCTGTGCCGCGATGGCCGCTACAGGCGGGGGATGGTGTATATCGATTATACCGGACAAAGAGGTGTGCCCGGCAGCACCGCTACCCTCAGCTTCAACGGCTATTTCGTGAACGACCGCGGAATATCAGGCAGCCGCACTATCAGTTTCGATAGTTCCCCAGGCGGGAATCCGCAGCGCACAACCACCTACAACATTACGGTGACCCCACCCAATCAGTCGGGCTCCTACAACCGGCAGGGCCAACGCGTGCGCGAGAAAATCGCCGGCGACGGCACCAGCAGTTTGCTCGACGATGTGTACCTGATGACCGGAAGCGGCAGTGGCAGCCGAACGGGTGGACTCATCTACAGCCATAGCATTGTGACGCCCCTGCGCCGCGAGGGTAGCTGCGCGTGGATCGTTTCGGGTAGCATACAGTTTAGCCGCAACAACCGGCTCACCCGCACGCTCGACTTCGGGAACGGCACGTGCGACGACCAGGCGATCGTGAGCAACGGATCCCGCACCCGCAACATTACGCTGCCTTGAGTGGGTCATGGAAAAGGATTTATTGATTGTCGAAGGCCGAATATGGGATTAGTACCGCAAAGAGATTGATCCATCGATAAAAAGGCATGATGCCTTGGAAGACAGCGAATTAAGCATCGACCGTTCTACTCCATGACCGCCAACAAGGGGCCGAGCTTGCTGCCTGTGCTCAGGCGGCCTAAGCTTGGGCAATACAGGGTAGAAACGCCGCCATCGAGGTAAAGCGCATTATAGCAGCCTTTCTGAAGCATGTATTCGGCAAATTGATGGAAGTTTACCGATCGGTTGGATAGGGCAAAAACGACATGCCCGTCTTTGCGGATACCTACCCCATTGCGGATGTACAGGCTGTTAGAAGTAGGAGAAAAAGCACGGCCGCGGTTGATTTGGCCGTTGATGAGCAGCATGGGCCCCGATTGTGTCGCAAATTGGACGGCAGATCGTTTTAGGAAATCGTGCGATGTACAAATCCCAGCCTTGCCATCCTTGGTCACATAGAAAACGCCGTTGGGTTGAAGGTAGAAATTGGCACTTTTCGCGCTGCCGCTGTTCAGGAGCAATGTACCATGCTTGGCAGACGTGCAGCAGCCGGGTTTACCATGAATAACCAGCAAACCCATCGGATGCCCCTGAGGAGTGGCAAGAAACATCCCGGCATTCATCCCCAGGATCAGCTTTCGTTTACCGAGTTTGTTCTGGGGATCTTCAATGTGCGCTTTCAGTCGACCCAGATCGCCCAGAATTTTTCCGTCCCGACCCTTCCAGTGCACCTCGATGCGCTGACAACTGGGGTCAACGGTCAAAGAAGAGATGGGGTTGATGAAGACCCAAATCACGCCAATCAAAAGTGCGGCGCCCAGGATGGCCGCCAGCTTCCACAAAACCGTTTTCAAGGCCATAGCAGACATGCGGTCGGCAGCCATTTCAGCGGGGGCGGGTTAAGTGGCGGAGAAAGGCGGGCGAGCCCAGCACATGCACGTCGGCACCCATGCCCAGCACAAAGCGGGCCGGGCTCACGAAACTCTGCA
>Ga0194120_10001853_pt1 | contig 37319 bp, 35 predicted proteins | sample TA2MahCa65mmetaG_FD_148642 | JGI IMG/M metagenome (GOLD analysis project Ga0194120, IMG submission 148642) | Freshwater microbial communities from Lake Tanganyika, Tanzania - TA2015019 Mahale Deep Cast 65m | ecosystem: Environmental > Aquatic > Freshwater > Lake | place: Tanzania: Lake...
GAAGTCAGGCTTCATGCCGCGCGAGACTGTTCCGCGCACCGTGACGGTCCCCTTCTCGCTCAGAAGCGGCTTGGCAAAGGCTTCCGCATCCTGCGCGCCGAGGAATTCCAGCGAAAACACGCGGCTCTCCATCTGCCGGCGGGCAGCATCGAGTTCCGCCAGTTCCTTCTTGGTGTAGACCAGGATGAAGTCGCCCTCTTGCCGGCTTGCGAAGCCGCGCACCTCGAGCACGGCCTGCAGCGCGGCATCGAAGGGCACATCGAACAGATTGACCGTGACCTTGCCCTTGACGCCCTCGCTGGCCACGATGTTGCGCTGCGTCTTGATGCTGAAGAGCTCAAGCAGCGTGACGATGTCCATGCCCTGGGCCTGCAGGGTCACGGTGCCATGAGGCGTGATTTCGATGATCGGCGCCGGTGGCGGATCCGCCGTCTCAGCTGACGGTGCCTCGAGCGCCGGGGACTCTTGGTCTGCAGCGGTGGCCGCGGTTGCACCGGCGTCGGTGGCTTCTGAGGCTGGAGTGGCGTGGGTCGGCGCGGGCGTTGGCGCCGGCGCGGACTGCGAAGCTGGTGTCGATGCCGGCGCGGCCTGCGGAGCTGGCGCTGCTGCTGGCGCGGCCTGCTTCGAACCCGCTGCGGGCGCTTGTGCGTGAACGGCGACGGTGCCAACCGCGAGCAGCATTGTTGCCGTGATCAGCGACGGCACTCCAAGCGAGCGGCTTGCGATGAAACGCGGCGAAGTTGTCCTACGCGATCCGTGCATCGGTCCTTCCGAGCCCGCGTCCTGCGGGCGGTGTCGGCACTCCGACACCTCGGCTGCATCGGCATTCGCGTGGAGTACGGTGAGAATTGGTGTGTTCAAGGGCTTGCGTACCAGCGCTCCGTCATGCCTCCTGTGGTCGGAGCGATTTCCAGTTCCAACCTGTCCGACGCCCCTGGGATGGACAGTTCGACGATGGGGGCCGTGGCGCCGGGAGCGACGGCCAAGGCCCCATAATGATTGAATGCAAGCACGCCAGAAGCGGCTCCTGCGATCGCGACGCGCACATTCATGGCTTCCTCAAAGCCCCCCGGACCGAAGGTCACCACGGTGTTCTGAGCACCGCGCGCCAGCGTGTACCCCTGCGTGCCGATCGTGAGCACTGCCGGTTCGGTCGGGTTCGCCAGACTCCACGCCTGAGCCGCCATGACATCGGCGCAGAGTCGTTCACGCGCGGCGATCAGTCGGCCATGCGACGAATCGAGCATCGCGGGGAGCACCACGGCCGCCACGCTGCTGATGATCACCAGCACGATCGACAATTCGACCAGGCTGAAGGCTCGGCGGCTCCGGTGGTGCATGGCTGGGCTCATTCAGAAATCGACTCGGATACGGGTTGGAATCGACTGGGATCCGCCACGCGGCGGCGGCGCGCCTTCGGTGAGCCCCGTGATGTCATCGAGCGCGTGGTCGTAGAAGAAGCTGGCCGAGTTGCGCATGATGACGTGGTTCGCGCAGATGCGACCGTAGATCTCTGTCTTCCCGCGGAGCCACACAGGATTGGTCGGCATGAAGATCGAACCGATCACGGAACTGTTGTTGAAGTCCCAGAGGAAGATCGAGCTCAAGAACGCGGGATCGGGGTAGATGCGCACGCGCCACGGCTCCATGTACTGCGGCTCAGCTGGCGCATGATCGCTGCATGCGTTCGCCTGCCACTGACCCATCCACGCCTTCTTGTGCGGATCGCCCTGCTTGAGTGAGGCACTCGATTCGCTCGCGCAGACCCACTCCTTCCCGACCCACGAGCCGGTCATCGCCATGTCGTAGGCCACGAACAGCAAGAGTTGCGAGTTTTCCTTGAGTTCGATGGTGCTGTTGGTGCTCGCGAAGCTCTTGGCATCCAGATCGAACCACATGCGGGCCTTCATCACGATCTTGACGTTCCCGTTGATGATGAGCTTGCTGTTTTCAAGCTTGAGCTTGTCATCGATCCGGTACACGCCGCTGTTCATGGTCACGGTGCTGCCGTTCACGATGTTCATGTCGCCGCCACCGATCGGGATCCCGAAAAACTCGTTGCACTTGACGCGCATGGGATTGAGCGTGATGGTGGTCGCGCTGTAGGTCTTGTTGCCAGTGATCGTGGTTCCGCCCGCAAAGCTCGGCTCAGCCGGGGGCTGGATCGGGCGTGCACTCTCGCCCTGCGCCATGCGCACCACCTCCACCTCGTCCGCGCTGCCTCCCGAGACGGTCACACTCTGCGCACCGTATGGATGGTGCAGGTACGCGCCGATCTCGTAGTCATAGGAGTTCGGGAGAACTTCCCAGTTCGCTGCGACGAGCGGGTTGCCGCCAAGAAAGCGATACAGCGTGTCAGCTGTGCCGTAGCTCAGGTGCGCCACGCCGGCCAGCGCAGCACGCTTGACCGTTGCCGATTGGCTCGCGATGGCCGTGGCCATCGACGCTTGGGTTCCGGGCACATCGACTGGCGCGCCTTCGAAGTACGCGCCCTCGCCGAGTTCGACGCCCTCCATGCCGAACCACCCGCGTTCAGCCTGCGTGCCGATGTTGATGGGCAGTTCCTGCTCGCTCGTCGGAGCACGCTCCCACCGCCCAACGAAGTTGTCGCCTTCCATCGTCATGAGCTTGTTCGCGAAGATCGCGTACTGGCCCTTCACGAGGGATTGCAGCGAAAGCTGCGCGGTCATGCCGTAACTCGTCCCGCCGATCGTGACCGTGATGCCTGCTTCAAACTCCGTCGTCGCGGCACCAGGGGCTGCGCCAGTCGCCACATCAGAGATCGAGACATTGAGCACAGCCCCGTTGCTCATGACATAGTTCTGGAGCAACACACCGTCGCTCAGGGCGGCGCGCCACTGAGCGGCCAGCGTCGCATCGGGTTCCTGAAAGATTCGCGCGAGCATCTCGCGCGACAACGCAAGGCCCTCGGCTGCGGCGAGCCGGCTTTGCGCGGCCTGCGCCATGTTGGCGCCGATCTCGACCGAGCCCGATCGAGTCTTCACGAAGGCCGTGCCGGCGGTCGCCGCAACACCGAGGGCGAACAGGGCCATCACGAGGGCCGCGCCACGGCGGCGCGATTGCTTGGAGCGCTTCATCATGATCCACCTCCACAGATTGGATGGACATCGGGAAACGGCAGGTGTTCGTCAAGGCGGACATCCAGGCGTAGCTCTTCTTCCCCCGTCGGGTCGCCCGCGTCGTCGAGGCGTTCGCGCATGAACGCAAACTCAACGCCCAGCGAGCGATTGGTGCAGATGCTGGTCGTTCCGTAGGTGAACTGTGGTGCAGCCGCCACGACGCCGTCTCGAGCCATCGGTGCAAGGCCCTCGGCGATCGGGAAGATGGTCAGTTGCCCGGCGGCACGAAGATCCTCAAAGACGCTGTTCCAGTACGCCGCATCCACCGTGAAGTAGCGATCGCCCTGCCCTGCCGGAATGGTCGCCGGATTCACGACCGCTTCCTTCAGCGACCACGAGCCATCGGCTTCCTGCTCGAAGAGCAGCCAGTGCAGTTCGTCCGCCGTCAGGTTGATCAGATCGAACGCCGATTCGGAGCCTGAGCCCGAATCCTCAAGCATTTCCGACGGCAGCCAAAGAAGCGTGCGCTGTTGTCCCTGCTCGAGCACCATGCGGCTTTCAAGCAGCAGACGCGAGACATGGGCCTGCACGGCAGCGGTCCGCACGATGGCCGCCGCGCGGACATCCTGCAGTCGCAAGGCGCGGTGGAACGTCCCGAGGAATCCAGCCACAGCACCGGCGACCATCGTCACCGTGACCGTGGCCACCATCAGTTCAAGCAAGGTGAATGCGCGAGGACGCCTCATGGCGATGCCCCCTGCGTTTCTTCCCAGGTCTCTGGCCGGAATCGACGCAGCACAGCGAGTTCGCGTTCCGCACCATCCTCATCGAGGTCGTAGACGGTCACGGTGACTTGCCATCCAGACAGCACCAATCCGGAAAAGCCAGGAATCGCTTGCGGCTCAGCGGCCACGGTGGTGCGACGCCCCATCTCTTCCATCAAGCCAGGCATGGCAGTTCCATCGGATGCCAACAGCGCGCCGGGCTCTTCGTGGCCAGCAAGATTCGGCACCAGTCCATAGTCGGTCGTGAGTGCCTGCGACATGCGGCTCTCGGCGCACGCTGCAGCGAGCGTGATGCGCAAGGCGTCTTCTTGTGCGGCGATGCCCGCACTGATCGCCGTCGAGGCTGCCGCTGCGGCCATGGCCACGATGACCAAGGACACGAGGCATTCCACCAGCGTGAAGGCGCGTCGCGCACTGTTCATGAGGAATGTGGTCGGACGAATCGACATAGCGCTTCATCCAGAACCTCCGATCTGGCGGAATCGACGCAAGCAACAGCTTTCGCGCTCATCGTGAAAAAAAAGTGCTCGATCGCTTGAGTCGCCCCTCTCTGCATCCGACGCTCTTCCCGGCGGACATTTGGAACCGCGGGGACCGTCCCTGGCAGCCAACCGCCAACGCAAGGTTCCAGCCTTTAGGAGGGCTTCCCATGACGACTCAGTACGCCTCGACCAACGGAAACAACAGCACGTGGACCAATGGCAAGCGCGGCGGTAAGCGCGCCTTCACCCTGATCGAAATCCTCATCGTGGTGGTGATCTTGGGTGTGCTCGCCGCCCTGGTCGTGCCCAGCGTGACCAGCGCTCTGGATGACGCGAAGACCGAAGCTGCCGAAGCTCGCGGCTCGCAGATTCTGACCATGGTCACCCGCTTCAACCAGTTCCAGCCCGGTGGCGCTTCGATCTCCCTGCCCTCGGCGGCCGGTGCGATCACCACCACCGAACTCGACAAGCTCGTGACCGCGGGCTACTGCGAAAGCGACGACATCACGAACCAGCTGACCAACAACACGACCTGGTACTACGACCCGACCACCAAGACGATCGCGCCGCAGTGATCCTGTCGGTTGGAACCTGAAGACGCGGCGCGCCGTGCACGGGCAACCGTGCGCGGCGCGCAGCACGAAGGGACCGAGTGAAACTGGAGGGAATCGCATGTTCAAGGCACTCGCACCACGAACGGACATCGCCATCGACTTCGGCACCGACCGAACCCGGCTGGTGCAATTGAGCCAGGATGGGCTCGACGCGACCATCGATGCGGCGACCGAATTCGAAGCCTCGCCCTTCGCGACCTCGGGCGCCGAGATCACGATTGAGCCAGGTTTCGTGCAAGCGCTTCGGTGCGCACTGAAGTCCGGCGGATTCGCCGGCCGTCGATGCGCCCTCACGATTCCGTGTTCGTCACTCTTGGTGGACACGGCCGAACTGCCGCTCCTGGCGAAGGACGAACTCGTTCAAGGCGCGATTTGGGAGGCCGTTGACCGATTCGGCCTCGATCGCGATGCCATCCATCTGGGCACGCTGCCGCTCGGCAACGGAAGCCGTTCTGGTGGCGCGACCGAACATCTGCTGGTGGGCATCCGGCGCCAGGTCGCCATGGCCCTGACCGATTGCGTTGCGCGCGTGGGACTTGAACCCACGCGCATCGAAGCTGCACCGCTGGCCGCACTTCGCACCGCTTGGCGCGGCATGAAGATGGCCACGGCAGGCGGCTGCTTCGCCGTGCTTCATCTTGAAGATGGCAAGGCTGGATTGAGCATCATGTCTGGCTCCGGCCTCGCGTTCCACCGCGCGTTCGATTGGAAGCCGGCCTCGAGCGGCGGATCGAAGGCTGACTGGATTCCCGTCGAGGGCGAGGATCCAGGAACCGCCCGGGTTTTCCGCTGGTACGGCTTGGCCGAAGAAACACTGCAGTGCTTCCGCCACATCGATCGCAAACTCGGCGGCGCATGGCCATCGCAACTGGTCCTCACCGGGCCGGCGGCGACGGATCCCGCGCTGACCACAGCGCTCTCGAGCGTGTGCAGTGTGCACGCGCTCGCCGTCGGGCTCGCGCCTGGCGTGGAGCAAGGCGTGCTCGATCCCATGGCATCGCCGTGCGCATGGAGCGCCGCGCTCGGCAGCGCGCTCTCTGGACAAGCGAGCAGCAGCGGACGGAGGGCCGCATGAACGAGTTCCATGTCAATCTCCTTCCGCCAGAAGCACTGCGCCATGCGGGGATTCGGCTGCGCCGTCGCGTCGTCGCGCTGGCTGCGACCGCGTTCGCCGTCACGCTTGGCGGACTCGCCGCGCACAGCTTCAACGAGAGCCGATCGGCCGCAATTCGCGTGGCCGTCGCGCAGGATCTGCGCGAGAGCGCCCAGAGCATCGATGATGTGCATGCCATGCTCATGGCTGAGCGCGAACACTTGAAGCGCCTCGTGTCGTGCCAGCAAACCGTGGCCCTTCCGGCCCAGGCGAGCGATGTGATCGCCACGATCAGCCATCTCCTGCCTGATGGCGTCTCGCTGCATGCCATGAAGATCAGCATCAGCGAGTCCAAGCCGACCGTTGCGCGCGGCCAGGCCCAACCTGCCCCCGCCAACCAGCAGGGCCAGCCCAAGCCTGTCACGCTCGATGTCGCGCTCGCCGGTCACAGCATGACCTTGGCCGCCGTCTCGGAGTTCGAGCAGCGCCTGAGCGCACGCGCACCATTTGTGAGCGTCAGGCGCAACGAAGTCAAGCAAGACGGCTCGGGGGAGCAGGCCTTCAGCCTCACCGTCCGCGTCGACCCGTGGGCACAGCCCGACGGCGCTGAACGAGTCGTTTCAAGGAGCAAGCCATGACGAGCTGGCCCACCATCAGTCGCGAATCCGCCTTGGCCGCTGGCACCACGCTGGCCGGGACCATCGTCGTGCTCGGCATGTTCGTGGTGCCGAACTACGCGCGCGCCTCTGATCTGCAGCGCCAGCGCGCCAAGCTCGAGCAGAGCACCGAGCAGTACTTGGCCAAGCGAGCGGATCTTGAACGCCTTCAGGGCGAGGTGACCACCCTTCGTCGGGACGTCGAACATGAGTGGCGGATGGTGCCGAACTCCCCTGCCGAGAGCCGGCTCGGCGATGCCGTCAGCCGAAGCGTCGATGGCAAAAGTGTGCTGGAAAACTCAGTCAAGCTCGGTGAGCCGATGGACTTCGCTCCGGCGGGTTCGAAGCCTGGCGACTTCCAGCGGCGAAGCGTGCGCGTGGACATGGTTGGCGACTTCGCCGCGGTCTTCGATGTGATCAACTCGATCGACGACAGCCGCGCGTGGAATCGAATCTCGAGCATCGATCTGCGAAGGACCGACGGAAGTTCGATCGCAGCCCAGATCGACCTTGAGGAGTACTTCCTCGCGCCGCCATCTGCGCAGAGTCCGAGCGGAGGCACACCATGAGTGCAGTCTCTTCAACTTGGAACGAGTGGTGCAGCAAGCTCGGCGTGAATCCCAAGCAGTTCGCGCTGCTCGGAGGCGTGGCGATCGCCGCAGTCGGTCTGCTGATGTTCAAGGTCGCTGGCCCCGCCAAGCCTGCCAAAGCCTCAGCCGCCAAGCCAGACGCGGTGGCTTCTGCTCCGGAGCCCGCTCGGCCCAAGCCCGTCGAGTTCGTGCTCGAGGAGCATCCATCCGGTAATCCGTTCGCTCCCCTGAACTTCTCGGCCTCGAATGCGGTGCGACAGGCCCGATCTGGCGAGGGCGCGCCCGTGGCGTCGCCCGCTGCCCCTGCGGCGTTCGACCTGACTGCCACGCTGTCGGGCGAGTTTGCGGTCATCAATGGCAGGACCGTCCGCCGCGGGGACGCTGTTACCGAGCCATCCACAGGGATTTCTTGGGTCGTGCGAGAGATCGGGCTTCGGCATGCCGAACTTGAATCCGATGGTCGAGTGGTGAGGATCGCCCTGGACGGGTGATCCTCTGACTCCTCGGAGTCGGGAGGCACGATGGTCCGCAACAATCCCACCCCTCACGCTGCAGCGCCGCATGTCGACGCCGCGCCCACATCGCTCGGCCAAATCCTGATCGACTGGGGCGACCTGACACCGTCGCAGTTGCGCGAGGCCCTTGCCATCCAATCGTCGAGCACATGCCGCCTGATGCTGGGCGAAGTCATCGTGCAGCAAGGTTGGATCACCAACGAGCGATTGTTGCAGGCGGTGGCCACGGCGCGTGGCCTGCCCTTCATCGAGGACTTGTCCTCTGCCTGCGAACCCGGCGCGCGTGCGCTCATTCCGCCTGATCTGCGTGAACGGCACACCGTGATCCCGGTCCGTCTCGATGGCGGAGAGCTCATCGTCGCCACGGCTGAGCCCGAAGACTTCTTCGTGCTCGAGGACCTGACGAGGACGAGCGGCTTCCGCGTGCGATTCGTCGTTGCAACGGCCGAGTCGATCCGCGCCGCGCTCGCGGGTGGCGGCATCGACGAGCCCGAGCCCTCGCGCTCGAACGAGCAAGCCGAAGAGATCTTCGCCGAAGTCGACGAGGCCCAGTTCACCGTTGCGGAGAACGAGGCCGCCGAACTCGCGGCCGAGGACGCCACCGGCACGAGCGGTCCAGTCGTCAAGCTCGTGAACTTCATCATTGCCGGAGCCGTCGCCGACGGTGCGAGCGACATCCACATCGAACCCGACGATGGCTCGCTGCGGATTCGTTACCGCATCGACGGCGTGCTCTCGATCAAGACCAACGTCCCCTGGCGCATGCACGCCGCGATCGCGAGCCGCGTCAAGATCATGGCGCGACTGGACATCAGCGAGCGCCGCGTTCCGCAGGACGGCGAGATCGCCATCAAGGTCAACGGCAAGCCCATCGATCTTCGCGTCAGCACGCTGCCGGGCAAGTTCGGCGAGAAGATCGTCATGCGCGTGATCGACACGAGTTACGCCAAGCTCGGCCTTGAGAAGCTCGGCTTCCGCCCGGCCATGCTCGAGCGCTTCCGTTCGGTCATCGACGAACCCCACGGCGTCGTGCTCGTCACTGGTCCGACCGGAAGCGGCAAGAGCACCACGCTCTACTCCGTGCTGCAACAGTTCGACACCACCGAACTGAACCTGAGCACCGTCGAGGATCCAGTCGAAAGCAACCTTGCGGGCGTGCATCAGGCGCAAGTGAATGTGAAGGCTGGCCTGACCTTCGCTGGCGCACTGCGCGCCCTGCTGCGCCAGGACCCTGACATCATCATGGTTGGCGAAATCCGCGACAGTGAAACCGCGCAGATCGCCGTCCAGGCCGCGCTCACCGGCCACATGGTCTTCAGCACGCTGCACACCAACGATGCCCCCAGCGCGGTGACCCGCTTGCAGAATCTTGGCGTCGAGCCATTCCTCGTCGCCGCTTCGCTGCGTGGCGTGCTCGCCCAACGCTTGGTGCGCCGCATCTGCAAGCACTGCAAGACCGAGTATGAGCCCGACGCCTCGGAACGCGCAGCGATGGGTGAGTTCGGCGTCCACGCTGAGCGGCTCTGGAAGGGTGCCGGATGTCGTGCCTGTCATGACCGCGGCCTCAGCGGCCGGCTCGGCTTGTACGAACTGCTCGTCCCCGACACGGATGTGCTCGAGGCGATCTCTGCACGAACGGAACCTGCCGCGCTCAAGCGAATGCTGCGCGACAAGGGATTCGAGACCCTGTGGGTCGACGGAATGCGCAAAGTGATCGACGGTCTGACCACCACGGAGGAGGTGCACGGTGCCTGCCGCCATTGATGCCAGCCTGATTGGTGCGGTCGACGCACCTGCCCCACGCAAGTTCGCCTACCGCGCCCGGCGCGGCAGCGGCGAGCTCGTGCGTGGCGTGCTCGAAGCTCCTACTCACGAGGCCGCCGTCCGCCAACTTCGTCGCGATGGACTGATCGTCCTGAGCATTGAGTTGGGCGACCTTGCGGCAGCCATCGGTCAGAAGGGTGCAATCTCGCGCAACCGTCTGAGCGCGCGCTTCAGCAACGACGATGTCATCGCGCTCTGCCAGCAACTTGCGGTCATGATGAAGACCGGCGTGCCACTGGCCGAGGCGCTCGAAACCTTCAGCGAACAAGCGGCGCGCGCCGAGGTCGCCACGGTGGTCCGCTCCATCAAGGACGACATCTGTGAGGGCGAGGAGTTCAGCGCAGCGCTCGCGAAGTGGCCGCGCGTCTTCCCTGCGATCCTCGTCAGCCTGATGCAGGCTGCCGAGGCCAGCGGCACGATGGACGAAATGCTCTCGCGAGTCGCGAAGGACCTGCTCAAGGCGCGCAAGACCGCCAAGCAGGTCAAGGGCGCCATGGTGTACCCAGGCATCATGCTCGCGGTGGCGATCACCGCAGTCACGGTCATCATGATCTTTGTGCTGCCGACCTTCGCACCGCTCTTCAAGGCGCAAGGCGATCGGCTCCCGGTGCTGACCAAGTGGTTGATGGCCACCAGCGCATTCCTCAAGGGATGGTGGCATCTGTACCTGCCGGCCGTTGGCGCGTTCTGCTTTGCCGTCACGGTCGCAGCGCGCACCGCGCGTGGCAAACTCGCGATCGACTGGGCAAAGCTCAACATGCCGATCATCTCCCCGATGTTCCGTCAGCTTTATGTGGCCCGCATGACGAACACGATGGGCACGCTGCTCGCCGCTGGCGTTCCGCTGCTCGAGGTCATTCGCATCACAAAGGCCGTCACGGCCAACACCTACTGGGATCGCATGTGGGATGACCTGCGCGAGCGCGTCAACCACGGACAAGAAATGAGCCCGACGCTCCTGCAGGCGGAGTTCATCCCCCGCAACATCAGCGCGATGTTCAATGCAGGTGAGCGTGCGGGACGGCTGCCCGAAGTCCTCGATCGCATCGCCGCCTTCGCCGAGGAAGAACTCGATTCGGCGATCAAGACGCTGACTGGCATGATCGAACCCATGATGATCATCTTCATGGGCGTGGTCGTCGGCGGCATCGCTGCGAGCATCCTGCTGCCGATCTTCCGCCTGAGTCAGTCCGTGCACTGAGTGCGTACGCGCGTGGGCGTCGGCGCGACGGGCGTTGAAGTCCTCGATCAGCGACCGAGGACGCGCGAAGCCAGTCCGCGCACATCGACCACGCCGAACACATCGAGTGCCGCCAGAAGGAGCGCCATCGCGAGGAGCGCAATCACGACGCCCATGACGCGCGACGATCCACGCGCACGGGCGGATGTGGATGTGGCCCCAGTCGTGCGTGCTGCACTCCGCGGAGTCGCCGGTCCGATCGACGACCGGAGTTCCCCGGAGTCAGTCCGCTGCGGGCTCACGGAAACAGGCTTCGGCGCAAGCAGATCTCGCAGCGCCGTGGCGAGCGCGCCGGCGTCCGCGTGACGCGCACCAGGGTCCTTCGCCAAGCACTGCGCCACAGCGTCGACCAGAGCATCAGGTGCCTGGGGAAGCGCTTCACGCAGATCGGGCACCTTGCCCTTCGAGACGGTTTGGATCGCCTCGGCCACAGGAACGCCTCGCACATCGTAGGGATAGGTCTCGGTCAGCAACTCGAAGAGGATCATGCCGAGCGCGTAGACATCCGTGCGTGCATCGATCCGATCGCGCTGCCCCAGGCACTGCTCGGGACTCATGTACTGAAGCGTGCCCACCAGCTGGCCGGTTTCGGTCCGCACACCAAAGCGCGACGAATCCTCCTGCGCGGCGCGCGCAATGCCGAAGTCGATCACCTTCACCTGCGCGCGGCCATCGACAAGAATGTTGCCTGGCTTCAGGTCGCGGTGCACGATGCCCTGCGCATGCGCATGCGAAATCGCATCGCACACTCGCACGAAAAGCTCCAGCCGACCCCGCAAGGGCAGCGACTGCCGCGCCGCCCAATCCGTCAAGTCCAGACCGTCGTCGATGAACTCCATCGCGAACCATGGGAAGGTCGACTGGCCGTCGTCATGAAACCCACTGGCATGCAGCCGTGCAATGCCCGGATGGTCGAGCTTGGCAAGGATCGCCGACTCCTGCTGAAACCTGCCCATCGCCACATCCGTCATGCCGCCACGAGAGAGCACCTTCACGGCAGCGCGTGAGGGCTGCCCTTCGCGCGTGCCCACATACACGCGGCCCATCCCTCCAGAACCGATCAGCCGCTCGATGCGAAACCCACCGAGTTCCATGCCGAGCATTGGGTCCGCGGCCGTTGGCCGTCGCGGCACCGGAACAGCCCCTGACTCAGCGCTCGTGGGTTGCTGCGCAAGGATTCGCTTGGCTTCCTCGCGAATCAACTCATCATCTGTGCGTTCGCACAACCACTCATGGACATGCTGGACGCCGTCAGCGTGCGCCTGACGAGCGAACTCGCGCGCGAGCGATCGCTGCTCTGGTGTCATGATGCCTCCTCGTGCGAAGGTCCCGCCACCGGAAGATCGACCGTGACGGTCGTTCCCTGTCCCACGGCGCTCTGCACATCGATCTTGCCACCGAGCATGAGCACGATCCTCCGCGTGATGCTCATGCCCAGACCGGTGCTCGCAAAGCGCATGCCCTCCTCGCGACACACTGGCTGGAACGGCTCAAACAGCCGATCGAGTTGGCTGCGATCCATGCCTCGCCCGGTATCGACGACTTGGATCCGGTAGTCGAGCGATCCGAGTCTGGACGCCTTGACGGTGATGAGGCCGTCCACGGTGTACTTCGCAGAGTTCGACAGCAGGTTCAGCAGGACCTGCCGCAGCCTGACCGGATCGGAGATCACCGCGGTCAGGCCAGGCTCGACTTCCGCGCGCGTCTTCGAACGACGCTCCCTCACCATGGGCACGGCGATTGCGATCGATTCTTCGATGACGGCGGGCACCTCGACCGGCTGGAGCGAGAGTTCGAGTTTCCCCGACTCTGCCTTGCTGTAGTCGAGCACATTGTTGATCAGGGCGAGCAGCCCGTGCCCTGCCACCACAATCCGCCGGGCGTCCTTGGGGACCTGATCGCCGTGCGAATCCTCTGCAATCATCTCGGCGTACCCAATGATCGCATTCAGCGGCGTCCGCAGCTCGTGGCTGAGGTCGGCCAGAAAGAGACCCTTCGCGGCGCTGTGATGTTCGGCACGCCGTCGCGCGGCTTCGAGGTCGATCACCGCACTCTGCAGCTGATTGAGGGTGGCGAACAGATCGCGCGACTTGCTCTCAAGCAGTGCTTCCGCCTGCTCACGCGCTGCTCGCTCGCGCGCCAGGATGCGGCGCAGCAACTCGATGTCCTCGCCGCCCCCCACGCTCGTCATGCCCGCCTCAGTTCGAAGATCGCCTCTCGGGCCAGCTCGCCGCCGAGTGGACGGCGCACGAGTGAACATCGCCCACCCCAGTGCGCGATCGCTCCCCGAAGCAGCCCCTCCGCCAGCGAGGCGAACGGGCGCTGCGATCGATACTCCATCACGAAGGTGTCACCCTCCCACCGCGTGTCGAATGTCGGCACTTCAGCTTTCGGGTTGAGCTTGCGGACCTCGACATGAACCACTCCATCTAGGCTCTCGAGGAACGGGAACACATCGGCATGCCCTGCCACGGCGAAGGGAAACCGCTGCGCGAGCACGCCGAACAGGTGCTGACCGAAGGTCCTCAGCAGCTCATCGGGCGACACGCCGGTCTTCCGGGACAGCGCCATCAGCAGGGCGATGGCTTCCTCGTGCGGGTAGGTCCCGACCGTCGTGTAGGCCCCGCCAGAGGGCACCTTGGTCTCGGTGATCAGGACATCCCAGGTGGCCGCGCCGTAGCGCGTCGTCACCAGTTCGCCGAATTCCCGAAAGACAATGCCCTTCATGGTGCGATACACGATACGGGTACCCCGACGGGCGTGCCCAAGGGAACCGCCATGAAGATTGTCCTCGTGTTGCTCACGCTCGCCACCGCGCTGCTCGCCGGCCAGATCGTCATGGCCGAACGGCTCTCCGATCCCAATGTGCTCGCCACGGTGAAGTGGGCGGCGTTCGGTCTGCTCGCCATAGGCGCCGTCGCCATGGCCAGAGATGGCTCCGCCGTCTGGTGCGGACTCTTGAGCGCGGTCGCCGTCCTGATCAATCCACTCTGGCCACCGGCGATTCCGGCGGAGTACGCCAATCATGTGCTTGCGGCGTCAGCCGCGATCACTGGCGCGACCGTGATTCGCAAGTGGCAGTGAGCGTGAGCGTCTGACCGCGCGTGCAATCATCGGACGGCGCGTGTGAGCGTCTGACCGCCCGCCGATTCAAGGGATCGTGAAGACCAACGCGCCGCCGGGCTCAATGCCATCGGTTTCGCTCTTCATGCGACCCACCGCAACGGTTCGCTCGCGCACCACCACGCCGACGCCGTAGCGACGATTCGCAACCGGGACGGACGGACGCAGGTCGTACCGCTCAGACCAACCGCCCGGCGCGGACACAAAGACCGTGACCGCCCCGACACGGTCCCCAGCTGCCTTCGCCGTCGTGTCGCCGACCGCAATGAAGCCATCTCCAAGGTCGAAGGATGTCCCGAACCCACCACCACTCGATGCGTTGCCCTTGAGCTCGCCCGACTGGACCCATGTCCCGCCGTCTTCATAGGTGAACATTCGAGCCACCGTCGACGGAATGTCCGTCGCACGAACGACCAAGAGATTGCCCCGCAGACCGAGTCGATTGCCGAAACCGCCCCACGCGCAATCCGCAGGCGGGGCGATCGACTGCCGCAGCGCCCACACACCGTTCGCACCACGACGGTAGATGTGCACGGCGCTCTCGCCGGACTCTTGCACCGGTTGCTTCGGGCTCGGCTGCCAGGCCTTTGGACTGGCGATCGCGAGTTGGTCGCCCGACGCCGCGATGGCGCCACCAAACCAAATCGCCTTGAGCGCTGGATCGGGCGACAATGAACCCGCTCCCGTCCACGCGCCATCCTTGAGGGTGAAGAGATAGACGCGAGGCGCATCAACGATCGCTCGCCCCTGCTCGCCGCGGAATCGCGTGTCGACGGCGCTGACCGCGAGGAACCCGTCCCCCAACGCCAACGCGCTGCCAAACGCTTGCTCCGCCCGCGTGACAGGCGGCATCAGTCGCTGGACTTGCTTCCACCCTGACGCAGATGGTTCACGCTTCCACACCACGACCTGTCCTGCGCGCCCTTGCAATTCGGAACTGGTGAAGAGCCACTCGTCGTTTCCAACGACCGATTGCAGCATCGTCTCCATGGATGTCGTATCGCTGATCCCAGCGAGTTCGCGCGTGCCGACCCAGGCCCCATCCGATTCGGAAAAGGTCGCGATCTGACCGTTGAAGCCGCCCGCGCGCACACGCTCAGGACCCGTCACGATCAGGCGGCTGCCAGCCCACCCGGTGACCGAACCGAATGTCGGCGAGACGGTGGGTTGCGATGCATCGAGCACCGCGCTCTCGCCGAGCACGATGAGCGGGGTCGGTGCGACCGGCTCGGGCGCGACCTGCGTTGCGGGACGATCGATGGCCTCTTGAGGAGACGCAACGGCTGGAGTTGGCGCGGGGGGCGCCTGCAACGCGACGCACGGAAAAACCAAACTCAATGCCACACTGCGGCAAGCATCGAACGAACACAGCGAAACATGGATCATGGCCGTACTGTACGCCACGCCATGATCAAGTTTGCGCTGCTGAGCCTTGCACTCTTCGCGGATCCGCCCTATCAAGAGCCAAGCGTCCCGCTCGATCCGCGGATCAAGGGTGATCGCATCACCAGCCTGGCACCGCCGACGGTCGCAGTGACCCGGCCAGTCACCGCGCCGATCCATCGGATTGCTGACTCGGCCAAAGAGAGTGGACTCGGCTCGGACCTTGACACCCGCGCACGAGTCGCGGTGCGCCGCGGCCTCGCATGGCTCAACGCATCGCAGGATCCCTCAGGCGGCTGGATGGTCGCGAAGGCTGCAGCTGGCACCGATCAGCCCAAGCCCAGCCAGGCCGCCGCCACAGCGGTGACCGGCTTGGCCATCAAGGCCTTCGCGCAAGTCGGCGATGCTTCAGACGACGCCACGATCGCGCGCGCACTCGCCTTCATCAGAGCGCAGACGGTCGCCTCGGGCTCGTTCGTCCCCGATCCCGCCGGCAGCCTGGGCAACTATGTCGCGGCCTCGATCGCGATGGGCCTGGCGGCCCTCGACCGCCCCAACGAGCTCCCGATGCTGGAGCAAAGTGTCGAGTGGCTGCGCCAGAACCAATGGGACCACACCGAAGGACTGACTTCGACCAAGGACTGGTACGGCGGTGCTGGGTACGGCAATTGGGGGCGTCCTGATCTTTCTAATACGCAATTGCTTTTGGATGCCTTGCATGACGCTGGCGTGAGCCAAGATGACCCCGTCGTGCAACGAGCGCTGGCCTTCGTCACGCGCACTCAGAACTTGAAGGCGACCAATCCCTCGGCCTGGGCCCAGTCCGGCAGCGACGACGGCGGCTTCGTCTACACGCCAGCCAATGGCGGCGAGAGTTTCGCGAGCGAGGACGCCGGTGAAGGCCGGTACGGCGAGAAGCTCCCTGCCGGCTCGCCGCGCACGCTGCGCAGTTACGGCAGCATGACCTACGCAGGCCTGAAGAGTCTGCTCTATGCAGGCCTTGCGCCGGATGATCCGCGCGTGAAGGCAGCGCGTGGCTGGATCGCGCTGCATTGGGGATTCGACGCGAATCCAGGTTTGGGAACACAAGGACTCTTTTACTACCGACATGCCATGGCGCGCGCGCTCGCGGTCAACGGCGAACCCACGATCACGGACGCCCAAGGCAAGACCCACGACTGGCGCGTCGAGCTGATCGAGAGCCTGCTCGCGGCGCAACGACCCGATGGTTCATGGATTAATGCCACGACGCGGTGGCAAGAAGACAAGCCGGAACTCGTGACCTGCTACGCGCTGCTCGCGCTTGAGGAAGCGCTCAAGCCCGTCGCATCGCCGCGCGGTCCGACTCCCGTTCAGCCGGCACCGTGAAGAACCACGCCCAAGCCATGGCAGCGCACGCGAGCAGCAGCGCACCCGTGGCTTGGTGGGCCGTCGTGAAGACGACTTCAAGCAGTGGAATTGCGGCGCTGTCGCGCATGAGCACCCACACCAGCGCAAGAAACCCCAGCACGAGTTGAAGCGTCACCAGGCCGTGCAGTGCTGCGCCCGCCCTGCGTAGTTCGCGCGATCCAGCGCGCATGGCCTTGATCCCGACCCAGACGCACGCCGCCAGCGCCACCACCGACCACATCAGGTGCGCGTGCATCGCCCACTTGGGCTGTGCAGGCGCGCCGCCGTCCGGGCTCGGAATCTGAAGATGCCTGTAGAGCGCGCCGAGCACCAGTTGCACCAGCAAGATCACCAGGAGCGCGACCGCCGGATTGGACGCCACGCGACCGACAGCGGCGCGGCTTTCACGCCAGACCGGGCATGAGAACACCGCGAGCGCACACAGTCCGGCGAAGACGGCCTGGCCGAACACTCCGTGCAGCACAGCGAACGCGATGCTTGGCGCCAGATCCTCGCTCGCCTGCGACAGCGTGATGGCGCCGGTCACTCGCATGCCGCCCATCAGACCCTGCAGCGTGACGGCGGCCAGCAGCGCCGTGGCGCCCCACCGAATCGCCGCGGGTGAACGGTTCGCCCACGCAAGTGCAGCCAGGACCAGCGTCGTCAAGCCGACCAGAGTCCCGAAGAGCCGATGCACATGCTCGTAGTACACGCCGCCCTTCATCTCGCTGATCGGATAGAGCAGCATGTTGTGCCCGAAGGTGTTCGGCCAGTCGGGCACGGCAAGCCCTTCTTCGAGCCCCGTCACCAAGCCGCCGGTGATCAGCAGCAAGAAGACCGTGATCGCTGAAACCGTCGCGAACAAGTTGACCGGATCGCTGCGGCGCTGCGCCCATCGAACGCATCCGCCGCGCAACGCAATCCATCCACCGAACACGCTCAGCGCGATGCTCGCGCCATAGAGCCCACCGATCCACAACAGCCCCTCGCGCCAGACATCTCCCGCGTCGCGCGAGAAAAGGCTTCCAACGACGAGCAAGTTCACGGTCGCCGACACAGCGCCGACCTTCCACGGCGTGGCGTCACCGCGTCGAGCGGCCAGCCATCCCATGACCGCCGGCGCCGACAGCGTGAGTGCGAAGAGAGCCTCGCCAGCCAGCAAGCCCGGTCGCATCATCGCGGCATAGCCCACGGTCCACATGCCGACCGTCGCGGCAAAGCCGAGCGCAAGATCCCCGCCTCGCAACACTTCCGCCCCGAGAGCGCGAAGCACCGGCACGGCGATCGCAAGAAGCACGGCCAGCGCAACCAGCGCGCCAGCGAACATGGCGAGGAAGCCAGCGAGCGAGACTGATGGATCAGCTTGGGCAACAAGAGAGGGCAGCATGGAGACATATGCTAGGAGCGCTCATGGGCGACGACCATTCCACGATTCCCCCACGCCGCGGCGCACTGCGGACGCTCGCCGACTTGACCAAGTTTCGGCTGAATGCCCTGGTGGTGCTGACGACCGCAGCAGGCTTCGCGGTCGCAGGTGCCATGCCTGGAGCAAACCAATCGTGGGCCGTGCTCGGATGGTGCATTCTGGGCACTGCGTGCGCCGCAGCGAGTGCAGCCATCCTGAACCAAGTCCTTGAAGTCGGGCCCGACGCGCGCATGCAACGCACCGCCGGACGGCCCCTCCCCACGGGTCGGGTACGCCGCGTGAGTGCATGGGTCATGGCGCTCGTGCTTGGGTATGCGGGCTTCGCGATCCTGGCCAGTTGCGTGAACCTGCTCGCTGCCGGTCTCGCCATTGGCAACATCGCGCTCTACGCGGCCGTCTACACGCCACTCAAGCGCCACACGACGCTGAACACGATCGTCGGCGCGATCACCGGCGCCATCCCACCGATGATCGGCTGGGCTGCCGCGACCGGTGAGCTCACGGTCGGCGCGTGGCTCCTGGGCGGCGTGCTGTTCCTGTGGCAAATCCCGCACTTCTTGGCACTCGCTTGGATGCTGCGGGACGATTACGAGCGCGGCGGATTCGCCATGCTCCCGTCGCGCGATCCCGACGGCGCGATCACGGCGGCGGCGAGCCTGGGCTCCAGCCTCTTGCTCGTCCCGATCGCGCTGCTGGGCGTGCATGTCGGTGCAGCCGGCTTCCTCTTCGCCCTCGTGGCTCTGGTGTCCGGTTCGGCGCTCGCGCTGCTCTCCTTCCGCTTCCTGCAGGATCGCAGCCATGCACGGGCACGCGCGCTCTTCTTGGCGAGTCTGGCCTATCTGCCCATCGTGCTTGGGGCGATGTGCATGGATCGAGGAGCCGTTTCCATCGACGCCGCACTCCGTGGCGGCGCGGCCAATGTGTCGGTCGACGACCTTCGGGAGCCGCCCCGCGATGGCTGATCCGTCCACACCATCACGCTCGGGGCTGGGACTCGCCCTGCCCATCGCACTCGCCGCGATCGGCACGATGGCCGTGCTCGGCTTCGCGCTGGCTGGTCTCGTGTCGGGTTCGCGACCAATTGGCGACGGTCGCGATCCGGCGACCTACGGGTTCGACCTGTCCGGCCTTGCTGGAACGCCTGGCATCGTGAGCGGCAGTGGAAACCCGCGTGACTTCCTCCATCCGTTGACCGTGACGACCACCATGGCCGGAGCTTCGATGGCCGAATGGAACGCGACCCAACGAGCCAAGTATGTCGTGACCACCGATCGCGTCATCGGCTTGACTGTTGGTGGCGAGTCCCGTGCATGGCCACTGAGCGTGCTCAATGTGCACGAGGTGATCCACGACACGCTTGGCGGCGTGCCGATCGCCGTCACCTATAGCCCACTCTGCGACGCGGCGGTCGTCTTCGACCGTCGTGTTGCGGGCCGCACGATCGAGTTCGGGATCAGCGGACTCGTGCTCGACTGCAACCTCTTGCTCTACGACCACGGCGCCGACGGCCAGCCGCCGTCGCTTTGGTCGCAGCTCGGTCTGCGCGCGGTCAGCGGACCACTCGCAGGAACCACGCTCGAGCCGCTTCCGGGTGTTCGGCTTGAGCCTTGGAAGGACTGGCTCGCATCCCACCCCGACACCACCGTGCCCACGCCTGACGACGCAATGCGCAAGCGCATCAAGTCCACGAGTTACGAGCGGTACTGGCTTGCGGGCAAGCCCATGTTCGAGGTCTCAAGTCCGGCCCCCGTGGGGAACGGCCAACCAACGCCGATGGAGCGCGTCGTCGCCACCCTGCAACCCGACGGTTCTTGGCTCGTCACGCCGCCATCGACCGCCGCGCCGGCGGGCGTTCAAATCCCCTGCCTGTGGTTCGCATGGCATGCCTTCCACGGCGGGCGCTCGACCGTTGTTGGCTTTGGGGATCAACCCACGCGTTGACGGGGCCACTCAGTCGAAGGATCCAACCCACAGCGTGGCATAGAGCGCGAGCCAGATCACGCCAAGCGTGTGCCAATACATCGTGCACTTCGTGAGACCAAGCACCAGTTCACGGTGATCGTGTTTCTTGACGATCCGCATGATGACCATGTACATCGCGGCAAGCCCCCCAAGCACATGCAGCGCGTGCAGCGCCGTGAGCACATAGAAGGTCCAGGCGTACAGGCTCTCCTGCAGGGGCAGCGTGTGCCACATCCGGCTCCAGGCCACGCACTGCACTGCGACGAACGCCCAACCGAGCGCGAAGGTCGCCCAGGCGGTCGTAACGGCGCGATCGTCGTGGTCGGATCGCGCCGCCGCGAGCGATCGCTGCATCGTCCAACTCGACGCAGCCAGCAGCAGCGTGCTCAGGATCAGTTCTCGCGGCAATCCCGGCGACCCCTCAGGGCGCCAGCCAGCCTCATCGCCAGTCCCAAGACGCACCACCAGGTACGCCATCATCGTGGCCACGAACACCATCGCGATGACCACAAGGAAGAGCCACATCCCCAAGACCCCAGCACTGGATCGTGCCTGCGGCGTGGAGAATGGCTCGCGTGCTGGATCGCTGATGGGCATGCTTGATTCGGGGAAGCACCAACGACGAGGCGGACCGCACGGGGTCCGCCTCGAGGAAGTTCACATGGTCTGGACGCCCGTCACGGAAGGTCCGGGCTCTTCTTCGCCGCGATCGGCGCGTTCGGCGCGTCCCTGTCCAAGACCGCCTGCACATCCACTGGATTCCCCGTGAACTGCGCGCCGCGGTACTGGCCTGTATCCATCAGGCAGAACGCCATCATCAGCACCACGAACACGATGCCGCCAAGGAACATCAGCTGGTTGAACGGGCGGTCCCATCGCAAGTGCATGAAGAACAGCGACACGAGTGTGGCCTTGACGCCCGCGATGGCGAGCGCGATGAAGAGGTTCGCTTCGCCTAGATCGACATAGCGCATCGCGACCGTGACCATGGTCAGGATGATCAGCGCCGTTCCGGTGGCGAACAGGATCCACGGTGCAACCAAGTGGCCAACGAGAGGCTGGACGGCATGACCTGCATGACCAGCAGGTCCTGAGTTGGAGTGTGCGTGTCCCATGGTTCAGTCGATCAGGTAGAAGAGCGGGAAGAGGAAGATCCACACCAAGTCGACGATGTGCCAGTACAGGCCCACGAGATCGACCGGCGTGTAGTACTTGGGTCCGAAGTCGCCGCGGCTCGCGCGCACGATCAGCCAGCCGATCACCCCCATGCCGATCAGCACGTGGATCCCGTGCAGGCCGGTCATGGCGTAATAGATGGCGAAGAACAGATGCGTGTTCGGCGGCATCGAGGCATCCTGCAGGTGCAGGGCCTCGTGGCCGTGTGTTGATGGGTCGGCCGCATGTTCGGCGGCCTTCGCATCGATCACCTCGGGCGCCATGCCGGCGGGCCCTTGGGCCGGTGGTGCGATCGCGGTCAACTCGCCTGCCGGCAGCTGCACGAACGAAGGAGTGGCCGCCTGCTGTGCGGAGACCGCACCCGATGACATCGTCGTCTGCGCGGGCGTCAGCGGCACCACGGCCGTCGAGGAGAGTTCTGCGCGTTGCAGGCCGCCATCATCGGTGACCGGCTTGTAGAAGCCCTCGCCCCAGACCAGATGCACATGGAACTTGTGCGTGTACTCGAAGTACTTGATGACCATGAACCCTGCTGCCCCAGCCATGGTCAGCCACAGGCACACGATCAAGGCGGTCTTGCGGCCGGTCTGCGCGCAGTACACGCCCATCGCCATCGTCAGGCTGCTCAGGATGAGCACACCGGTGTTGATGGCACCCATCGTCGTGTCGAGGTACGCGCTCGCGTACTTGAAGACGTCGGGGAAGCGGCTCCGAAGCACCGCGTAGCCCACGAAGAGCGCTCCGAAGAAGAGCACTTCCGTGACGAGGAAGAGCCACATGCCGAGCTTGGCGCTGTCGAACTGCTGCGCCGGCGTCTCGAAGTGGTGGGCGAGGAACGGATACTCGGCGTTGTGGTGGCCGTGGCCACCGCCGTGCCCATGGTCATCATGACCCTGGGTTCCGTGGTGGTCACCGTGGGATGCGTGTGCGCTCATCGGTTCAGGCCTTTGCCTCGGTGGGCTTCACGGTGACGTAGCCCTCACCGCGCTCGTCCCATTGCAGGTTGGAGAAGTCGTAGGGCTCGCCCACCTTGGGTGCCTCGTGGAAGTTGTAGTACGGCGGCGGGCTCGTGCACTCCCACTCGAGCGTCGCACCGCCCCAGGGGTTCGCCGGAGCGCGCTTGCCGCTGACCAAGCTCTGGATCAGGTACATCGCGGTGAGCACGAAGCCGCCGGCCATGATGTAGGAGCCGATCGTCGAAATCACGTGATAGGTCTGGAACTCGGGCTGGTAGTCGTAGTACCGGCGCGGCATGCCGTGGCTGCCGAGCATGAACTGCGTGAAGAAGGTGATGTTGAAGCCGATGAACACGATGGCGCAGGCGATCATGCCGAGCTTGTCGTTGTACATGCGCCCGGTGATCTTGGGCCACCAGTGGTGCAGCCCGCCCACCATGGCGATCAACGCGCTGCCCATCATCGTGTAGTGGAAGTGCGCGACCACGAAGTAGGTGTCGTGCAGGTGCACATCGGTGCTCAGTGTGGCCAGGTGCAGCCCGGTCAATCCACCGATCGTGAAGAGGATGATGAACGCCAACGCGTAGAGCATCGGCGTGTTCAGCGTGATGGACCCCTTGTACAGCGTGCAGATCCAGTTGAAGATCTTCACGGCACTGGGGATGGCCACGCTGTAGGTGATCGCGGAGAAGAGCGTGTTCATGAGCGGGCTCTGGCCGCTGGTGAACATGTGGTGTCCCCACACGATGAAGCTGAAGATGGCGATGGCCACCGAGCTGAAGGCGATGAAGCGGTAACCGAAGATCTGCCGGTGGCTGTGCACAGCGATCAGTTCGCTGATGATGCCCATGGCGGGCACGATCATGATGTACACCGCGGGGTGGCTGTAGAACCAGAAGAAGTGCTGGTACAGCACGGGGTCGCCACCCATGGCCGGGTTGAAGATGCCAATGTTGGCAAGGCGTTCGACCGCCACAAGCGCCAGCGTGATCGCCAGTACCGGCGTCGCCAGGACCTGGATCAGCGCGGTCGCATAGAGCGCCCACAGGAACAGCGGCATCCGGAACCAGGTCATCCCCGGCGGGCGCAGCTTGTGGATCGTCACGATGAAGTTCATCCCCGTGAAGATGCTCGAGAAGCCGAGGATGAACGCGCCCACGATCACGGGCACGACACCGCCGGCCGAGGTTGTCGTCGAGTACGGGGTGTAGAACGTCCATCCCGTGTCGAAAGACCCCATCACCAAGCTGACGACGGTGCAGATGGCGCCGGCAATCCACAGGTGGTAGCTGAACAGGTTCAGGCGCGGGAACGCCACATCCTTCGCGCCGAGCATGATCGGGAGCACAAAGTTGCCCAGCGCCGCAGGAATGCTCGGGATGATGACCAGGAACACCATCACGGCGCCGTGCAGCGTGAAGAAGTGATTGAATGTGTCCGCATCGATGAAGGTGCGGCCCGGCGTGAGCAGTTCCGTGCGCACGAGCAGAGCGAAGATGCCGCCCACGAGGAACGAGAGCAGCACGCTCACGGTGTACATCACACCGATGCGCTTGTGGTCAAGCGTGAGAATCCACGACAGGAAGCCCTTGTCGTGAATCAGGTAGTTGTCGCTCTCGGGCGTGTCGTAGGTTGGGGCCGCTGGGCGGGCTGGCAGGGTCGTCATGTCTGGTGCCTCGTGAATCTGGTGTGGTTGCTCAGGTGTTGACCGGGCTCACTTCGCGCTCGCCGTGGGCGGCGCCTTGAGCCAAGCTCCGGTCTTGGGATCGAACTCGTCGAGCTTCTTCATCATGCCGATCAAGGCATCGATCCCCTTGTCGTTGATCTGGCCCTTGAAGGTGGGCATCACGTTGCCGAAGCCCTGAACAAGGTGCTCGCCCGGGGAGAAGATGGCCGCACGGATGTAGTCCTCGGGGGTGGCGTACTGCTTGCCTGGACCAATCAGGCTCTGGTATGTCGACCCGTCAGCGAATGCGTTCCCGCTGCCAGCGCCGCCCGTGACGCGCTCCCAGATCCCCTTCCAAGTCGGGCCGATGCCCTTGGTGCCGTCGAGCGAGTGGCACTGCACGCAGCGCGCAAAGAGCTTCGGGCCGGCCTTCCAATAGAGCTCCTCTTCGGGGATCTCGTCGAGCCAATTCGCTTGCTTGGTGGCCCACGCGTCGAACTGCTCCTGCGGGAGCACGAAGACGCGGCGGTTCATGTTGCTGTGACCGGTGCCGCAGTACTCGGTGCAGAACAGATGGTGACCATCCGTCGGCCGATCCATCCCAGTCGGGAAGTCGGACTGGAACCACAGGTAGGTGTAACGGCCGGGCACCAGATCTTGCTTCACGCGGAACGCCGGGATGTAGCAGGAGTGCAGCACATCGCTCGCGCGCATGACCAGTCGCACCGGCTTGCCGGCAGGAACCACCAGATCATCGGACTGCGCACCATTGGGGTACTTGAACTGCCATCCCCACTTGTAGGCCGTCACATTGATGTCGTAGCTGTCCTTCGGCGGCGTGCTCAAGTCGAGGTAGCCCTTGAAGCCAAAGATGAAGAGCACGGCGCAGATCAGCACCGGTCCGACCGTCCATCCAAGCTCAAGCGGACCATTGTGGGTGGGACCGTCGGTACGGAACTTCGTGCCGACCTTGTGGCGGTACTTCCAGACGAAGTACACCGTCAGCGCGGTGTTCATCACCAGGAACGCCCACATGATGAAGTTGACCCACCACATCAGCGAGTCGACGCTGGGTGCGTGGGCGCTCGCACCGGTCGGCATCCAGAAAGTGGGCGGGGTCGGACCGTCAGCGGTCTGGGCCAAGGTGAGCATGGTCAGCATGGACATCATGGGGATCTCGTCTGGTTCAGCAGGCCGCCGTCGTGGGCGGCTGGAGTCGTCGGGCGCGCCGTTCTCGCAGCAGGGCCAAGCCGACGGCCGCGACGATCGCGACCACGGTCAGCGCACCACCAACCTTCACGAGACGGAACACGAAAGGCACATAGGAGTTCGTCGAGGCGTCGTACTGGAAGCACCAGAGCATGACGCGATCCATGCTGCTGCCGATGGTGCCTTCGCTGCCTTCGACGAGGGAAAGCCGGAATGTCTCAGGCGGGAAGCGAACTCCATGCAGGTAGCGCGTGATCACGCCCTTGGGCGACACCACGATCATGCCGCCCGGGTGCGAGTAGTCGCCGTTGTCGAGCAGTTTGAACCGGAATCCGACGGACTCGGCGAACGCATGGGTCGACTCAGCCGGGCCGGTGAGGAAGTGCCACCCCTTCTCGGAACCCGTGCGGCCATACTCGGCCACGTAGCCAGCCTTCTTCGCGTGTGCGAGTTGCGCATCCTCCGAGGGATTGATGCTGACGGAGACCACATCGAACTCGCGACCGACCGTCCAATCGATGCCCTGCAAGCCGCGCACGGCCTCGTTGAGCACCAAGCTGCACATCATCGGGCACTTGAAGTAGCCAAGGTGGATCAGCAGCGGACGGCCTGGCTTGAGCAGATCGGCGATCGACACGCTGGAACCGTCATCGTCGGTGAAACGAAGGTCCATGGGCACCGTCTCACCCAGGTGCTCCACGAACTCGACGCCTTCGAGTTCCTTCGGAAGTTCGCTGCTGAGCGCAGCCGCTTCGCCGGGCGCGATGACCGGCGCGCTGCTCTGCCCCATCGCCACAGCGGGCAGCACTGATGCTGTGGCAAGAGCGAGGATGGCGAGTCGGGTCTTCACGGTCAATCCATGGGTCAGGTCAGGGAGTCGCGGATGCAGGAACAACGGTCGCAGGAACGATGGCCTCAGGAACGACGGCCGCAGGAACGATGGCCTCAGGAACGACCGGCGCGGGAACGACGGCCGCAGGAACGACCGGCGCAGGTGCCGTCAATGGCTTGATCCCTTCGGCCACCAGAGCTTCCATCGCCTTCTCGACCGGGATGCGGATCGTGGTGCGCTCTTTGCCAGCGGCGTCGGTCATCGTGTAGGTGCCGTAACCGCCGAGGAGCGCCGTCTGCTCTGCCTTCAGTGCAGCCGGACCACGGTTGGGAGCATCGACGACCTTGGCCGTGAACTCACGATCAGCGGCGATGAAGTAGATGCAGCACACAGCGATGACGGTGGCCACGATCAACAGCGTGCCTGCGATCGACACGACCCAGGTGCCCATGGGCTCGGGGTCATCGATCGGTGCGGCGGGATTGGCGGGTGCGGTGGACATGGGTGTGGCTCAGATGTTCTGGAACGCGATGCTCTCGCCAAGGCGCGGGTCGCGCACCGGGACGAGGTAGTTGCGGGAGAGCGTGCGCGCCGTGCGCCAGGCGAACAGGCAGAACATGCCGCCGATGGTGCACAGCGTGGCGAGCGTGAAGAAGCCGACCGATGCCTCCTTGTTCTTCTCGGCAAGTTCAGCGTAGGTCGTGGCATCGGCCAGGCCCGCCGGAATCACCGGCACGATGAGCCAGTACAGGTCGATCGCCGACATGAACAACATCCAGACGGCCGACACCGCAAGCGTGACATTCCAGCGCTTGATCCATCGGCTGATCATGAAGACGAACGGCGCCACGAAGTGGCCGAGGATGAGGATCCAACTGAACGGGGTCCAGTCGCCCACCTGACGGGCCAAGAACCACGTGGTCTCTTCAGGAATGTTGCCGTACCAGATCAGCATGTACTGACTGAAGCCGATGTACGCCCAGAAGACAACGCCGAAGGCAAAGATGTACTTGCCCAGATCCTGCAGGTGCTCGCGGGAGATGATGCCCTTGAGCGCGCCGAGCGACTGCAGACGGATCGTGATCAGTGCCATTGCGCTGAAGCCCGCCGTGCAGCACACGGTGAAGTAGTAGACGCCGAACATCGTGCTGAACCAGGTCGGGTTGATCGACATCATCCAGTCGAACGCCGCGAAGCTGATCGTCAGGCCGAAGAGGATGATGCCGGGGCCGGCGAGCTTCTGCAGGCGCTCGGTGGTGGCCGTGCCGCCAACCGTGTCCTGCGCGGTCGAACCCTTGAAGAAGATCGTCGCCAGCACGCCCCACACCGCGAAGTAGATCGCGGCCCGGAGCACGAAGAAGTTCGGATTCAGCCAGCCGGCCTTCTTGAGCACATTCTCGTACTCGGCCGGCTCATGCTGCTGCATGTGCTCGAGGTTTGCCCAGGGCCACAGGACATCAAGTCCAAGCGCGTGCGCGCCGGGCTCATGGTGCTGTCCACCCTTCCACCACAGCCAGAGCAGCGGCAGCATGAAGGGAATCCACAGCCAGCGCAGGTTGGCAGCGAGCGCCTCGGCCGGACGGCGCACCGCCACCGACCACCCTGCGCGCGTCAGGAACTGAATCATCGTGAAGAACAACCCACCGAGCGAGATCGCCAGGATGAAGGTGAACGACACGAGGTAGAGCTTGGCGGTCGCGTTGGCATGTCCGCCCTTCCAGGCGAGCCATGCGGCTGCGGCCAGAAGCACCACCGCTGCCGGCAGCATGCGCCCGGCGATGCGCGCGATCGCGGCATCCGCGCGGGTGTTTGACGGTGTCAGGTCGGCGTGATCGTGCGAGTGGCTCATTGCACCTTGCTCCGTTGGTCAGGCGGGACATCCTGCACCTGCGCATCGAAGCTGCGCTGCAGGGCCTTCACATACGCGACGATCGCCCAGCGATCGTCCGTGGGAATCTGCGTGCCGTAGCCGGCCATGTTGCGAATCCCGTGCGTGACGGTGTTGAAGAGTTGGCCGACCGGCTGCACCGTCACGGTGGGGTCGTGCAGATTCTTGGCGGGCACCCAGACGGTGCCGTTGACCGGGCCGGACGCGTTCGTCACCAGTTCAAGCGCGCGACGGTTCACGGTGCCGTTGCCCTCGCCCGCGTAGCCGTGGCACGCAGTGCAGTAGATGTCAAAGCGCTCCTGACCGCGACGGAGGAGCTGCATCGAGATCGGCAGGTCGCGCGGCATCGTGGTGGCCCACTGGCCATCGATCACGCCGAAGTTTCGATGCGTGTCTTCCATCGCCTCATCGCGGGCCACGGTGCCAGCGGGCTGCGGGCGCGCCGATCGGCCGTCAGCGAAGAGCGACGATTCGGACTGCGGCTTGAACTTCGGCTGAAGGTCCATGTCGAGGAACGGATGCAGCGGCGGTTTCGCGCTGGTCGTGTTGCGCGACTGCACCGCCAGCACGGGCGGGATCAGCGCGGCGCACGCCGCAACGATGCCGAGATAGAAGAAGATCTTCGGGGGCATCTGGATCATGACTCGACCACCTCCACGCTGGACGCGCCCAGCGACTTCAGGAATTCACCCGTCTTCGAGCGCAGGAACTGCGGGTCACGCGCTTCGATCGAAATGAAGAACCCATCATCGGTCGCACGGCCGAATCCCGGGTGCTTCAACAGCGGGTGGTAGAGCTCCGGCAGTTGGTTGAACGCCAGCATGCCGAAGGCGGCCGTCAGCGCACTGAACAGGATCGTGACTTCGAACATGACCGGCACGAACGCGGGGACCGAGAGCAGCGGCTTGCCGCTGATCATGAACGGATATCCCGTGACCCACACGAGCGCCCAGATGCTGCTGCCAAACGAGTTCGTGAATGCCTGCAGCAGGAAGCCCAACGTGCAGCCTGTCGCGCCGGCCGCGAACACGACCACCGGAAGGATCGTGCGGTTGATGCCCATCGCTGGGTCGATCCCGTGGACTGGGAACGGCGAGTGGCAGTCCCAGTAGCGGTAGCCGGTCTTGCGGACCTCGTGGGCCGCGTGCACGAGATCAGCCGGATTGGCGAATCGGGCCACGAGTCCCCAGGTCTGCGCGACGGATGGTTCCGTCGAGGCTGGGCCTGAAGTCGATGATGGTGTCGCGATCGTCGTCATGTCTGTGGTGCTCGTCTGGACTGGTCAGGGCTGGCCGGGTCGTGGATCCTGGAACGCGGGCTTGGAGCCAGCAGGCGCGCCGCCGTGTTGGCCGTGGGAGTCATGACCATGCGCCTGATGGCCGTGTGAACACTGACCGTGCGCACAGTGACCCTTCGCGTAGCCATCCCAGTGGGGATTCGCCTGGGGCATCACGCCCTTCACTTCAGCGATGGCGATCATCGGCAGGTAGCGGCAGAACAGCAGGAACAGCACGCCGAACAGGCCGAACGCGCCGAGCATGGTGGCGATGTCGACCCATGTCGGAATGAACTGATCCCAGCTCGACGGCAGGAAGTCGTTCGCCAAGCTGCTCACGATGATGACGTAGCGCTCGAACCACATGCCCACGTTCACGAACAAGCTCAGGGCGAACATCGCAGGGATGCTCGTGCGGACCTTCTTGAACCAGAAGAGCTGCGGCGTGATGACGTTGCAGCTCACCATGATCCAGTAGGCCCACCAGTACTGACCGAACGCGCGGTTGATGAAGGTGAACTGCTCGTACGGGGCGCCCGAGTACCACGCGATGAAGAACTCCATCGAGTACGCGTAGCCGACCATGCACCCGGTCACCAAGATGACCTTGTTCATGTTGTCGAGGTGGCGGATCGTGATCAGGTCCTTCAGACCGAAGAGCTCACGGGCCGGAACCGCCAGCGTGACGACCATCGCGAAGCCGCTGAAGATGGCGCCCGCAACGAAGTACGGCGGGAAGATGGTGGTGTGCCAACCGGGCAGTTGGCTGACGGCGAAGTCGAACGACACGACCGAGTGCACTGAGAGCACCAGCGGCGTGGCGAGCGCTGCGAGCAGCAGATACGCGACTTCGTAGCGGTGCCAGTGGCGCGCACTGCCGCGCCAGCCCAGCGCGAAGAGACCGTACGCGAACTGCTGGATCGTGCCCTTGGCACGGTCGCGCAGCGTGGCCAAGTCGGGGATCAGGCCGATGTACCAGAAGACCAGCGAGACGGTGAAGTACGTGCTGACGGCGAACACGTCCCAGAGCAGCGGGCTGCGGAACTGCGGCCACATCTCCATCTGGTTCGGGATCGGGAAGAGCCAGTACGCGAACCAAATGCGACCGATGTGGATGCCTGGGAAGAGGCCGGCGCAGATGACCGCGAAGATCGTCATGGCCTCGGCGAATCGATTGATGCCCGTGCGCCACTTCTGCCGGAACAGGAAGAGGATCGCGCTGATGAGCGTGCCGGCGTGGCCGATGCCGACCCAGAACACGAAGTTGGTGATGTCGAACGCCCACATCACGGGGTTGTTCAAGCCCCAGACGCCGACGCCCGTGAAAATCAGGTAGTTGACGGCCACACCCAGGCCGCCGAGCAACGCAAGCGACACGCCGAAGGCGATGTACCACGCCATCGGCACGTTTGGGTGCTCGGTCACGCGGCAGACCTGGTTGGTCACCGTGTGGAAGTCACCCGTGCCCAGCACCAGCGGTGCGCGTTCACCCGGGGTTTCGGTGGTGTTGTCCATGCCGCTAGCCGGCACGGCGTGGCTCGAGGTCGACGACGCGCTCATGAGTGCTCCTTGTTCTGCGCATCCTGGCCGGGCGTGCCGTGACCGTGGCCATCGTTCGCGGCAGGGCGCTCGATGGCAGGGTTCGTCACACGCGCGACATAGCGCAGGCGGGTCTTGGTGTTGATCTCCTCGAGCATCTGGTAGCTCGTGGGCTGGCGGTGCAGCCGCGAGACCTTGCTGTTGGGATCGTTGAGATCACCGAAGACGATCGCGCCGCTCGGGCACGCCTGCTGGCACGCCGTCACGATCGCGCCGTCGGCGACCTTCCAATCCGGGCTTCCGGCCGAACCACCCTTCTGGGCCCACCCGTTCTTCGCCTCGATGCGAGCGCGGTTGATGCGCTGCACGCAGAAGGTGCACTTCTCCATCACGCCGCGGATGCGGACGGTGACATCGGGGTTGAACTGCAGTTGCAGCCAACGATCGGGTCCCTCGCTGATGTAGTACTCGGGCTGCGTCTTGAGGAAGCCCTCTTCGCGATCCGGCGTGCGCTTGTGGTAGTTGAAGAAGTTGAAGCGGCGCACCTTGTACGGGCAGTTGTTGCTGCAGTAGCGCGTCCCGACGCAACGGTTGTAGACCATCACGTTCAGGCCGTCGTCGTCGTGCACGGTCGCAGCGACCGGGCAGACCTGTTCGCACGGTGCATTTTCGCAGTGCATGCAGGTGACCGGCTGAATGGCGAAGCCCGTGGGCGAACCCTGCGGTCCCTTGAAGTAGCGATCGATGCGCATCCACTGCATCTCGCGGCCGCGCTTGACCATCGCCTTGCCGACGATGGGAATGTTGTTCTCAGCTTGGCAGGCCGTGACGCACGCGCTGCAGCCAGTGCAGGTGCTCAGGTCAACGCTCATCGCCCAGCGGAACTTGGCGCCATCGAGATTCGTCTCTTCCCAGAGCGACAAGCGATGCACAACATGCACACGGTGCTTGGCGAAGTCGGGGTGATCGCGGTACTCGCCCAGGGTCGCCTCGCGCACGAGCCCGCCAAGCCGCTCGGCCGCGCCATCGGCGGGCACATTGGGCTTGAGCGCCGACACGGTGGTGTCGAACTGATTGATGGCACCGTGGTCCTGCGTGTGGGCGAAGTCGTACGACCCGGAGTCCTTCGCGAACTGGCAGGCGCTGCTGAACGCGCCAGGAACCATGACGGCATAGCCATCAAAGCCGCAGCCATCAGCGAGCCGACCAGCAGCCGCGCCACGGCCGTAGCCCAGCGCCAGCGAGGCGCAACCATCTGCATGGCCGGGCAGGACCCACGCTGCCGCGACGACCGATCCCGCGGAGGTGGTCACGCGGACCATGCTTCCGGCCTTGAGACCCATGCGCGTCGCCATCGCGGGCGAGATGAGCAGGGCGTTGTCCCAGGTGAGCTTGGTGACGACGTCAGGCAGCTCCTGCATCCAGCCGAGGTTGGCGAACCGACCATCGTGGACCTTGGAGTCGAAGAACAACTCAAGCTGGCCCTCAGCGGTGATGGACACCGGCGCGGCCGCGACCTTGGCAGTATCGACCGAAAGCGATGCCTGTGGCTTCGCGCTCGTCCCGGGCCACCATCCTTCGCTCAACGCAGCACGCCACGCGACCTCGAAGTCAGCACCCGCGAGACCGCTCTTGCGTGCGTACACCTGGCGCGTGAACTCATAGCCCGTGCGCGGCTCGCTTCCCGCGAGGCGGAGCATCAACTCCACTGCGGACAGGCCGCCGGCTTCGGCACCCATCATCGGCAGGATCAGCGGCTGCTGGAGGGACAGCGTGCCGTCCCATGCTGCGCCATCGCCCCAACATTCAAGGGGATGCGCCGCGGCGATGACCCAGCCATGCGCGCACGCCACCGACGATTCATCCTGGCGATAGGCCAAGCGAACCACATTGGGAATCTTGGCGATGAGACCACTCACACCAAGCGACGAGGGCGCGTCGTACGCGGGGTTCCCGCCGAGCACGATGAGCGTGTCGATCGACGCTGCATCGCGGACGAATTCCGCGATGCCAGGAAGGGCCGCGGGTGCGGGGATGTAGCTCACGGTGGTGCCAGCGGCACCGAGCTTCTGGTTGATCGCTGCTGCGATCGCGTGAACCGCGGCGGGTTGCGTTGGGCCAGCGACGACGAGCGCCCTGCCCTTCGCGTCCTGCAGGTCTTTGATCAGCGCTTGGGCAACCTTGGCGTCGGTGCCCTCCAGGCGCGCGTCACCAGCGGTGGCGCAGCCAGGCACGGCGCCGAGGCGATCGGCAACCATGGCTGCGATCGCCTGAACTTGTGACGGCGTGACCGCGATGCGCTCATCAGCGTTCATGCCGGTCAGGCTGAGTCGGCTCTCGACGCTGTAGAGACGCGTGAGTTGCTGCTGCTTCGGATCCGTCGAGTCAAGACGACGGCCCTTGGCGTAGTCGCCCGCGAAGCGCACGCTGGCAGGGTGATCCGCCAGGAAATCGCTGCCGAACGAAACCACCACTTTGGCCTTGCCAAAGTCCGGCAGCACGCGCTTGGCGGCACCAAACGCGATCGCGGTACCGGCCTGCTCATTCGTCATCGCCGCCGGCGCGTGCACATAGATGCGCACCTTCGGGAAGGCCTTGGTGACGAGTTCGAGCGCTCGTGCGTGTGCTTCGCCACTGCTGGCTTCAGACAGGATTGCAAGGCCCTCGCCCTGCTTTGCGCGAAGCTCGTTCGCGCGCGTCGCCCACCATCCGTCGAACTCCGGCAGGCTTGAGGCAGCGCCCTTGTGCGTCGTCGAGCGAAGGCGATCAGGGTCGTACAACTCGAGGATGCGCGCCTGCGTCATCGCGGACGAGCCCCCGCTCGCCGATGGGTGGCGTTCGTTCCCCTCGAGCTTGATCGGACGGCCTTCGAAGCTCGTGGCCATCGTCGGCACGGCGACACCGTCAAGTTGCAGGCAGGTCGCGAACGACACCGCGTGGCCCGGCACGCGATTCTCCGTGCCGCGAGCGGCCGGAACGATCTTGGTCTCAGGCCAACGCAGGCAGCCGCTGCTGGCGACGCCGGCGAGCGCGAAGCTCGCGCCCATCACCTTGATGAACTGACGTCGGTCCTCTTCGGAAGCCTCGCTCGCGCCCTCGGGGAACTCGCGGTCGAGGAAGCTGCGGAACTCCGGAGTTTGCTGCAATTCCTCGACGCTGCGCCAATGGCCGCGGCCCGTGGGCGCTGGCGCCAATGGTGCGTCGTTCGCACGGATCTCGCAGGAGCTGCTGGTCGTCTGGTCCATGGGTGGTCGAATCCTGGTTGGGCAAGCGGGCCGCAGCGTGCGGTCAGCGGTGGCAGGTCGAGCAGTTTTCGCTCGGATTGATGTGGTAGAGCTTCTTGAGCGCCTCGCGCTCTTCGGCCGTCATCTCGGTTCGCTGGTCCCAAGAAAGCTGGGTGATGCGATCGAGCGGGCGCAGGTTGTCGGTCGGGTTGCGGTGGCACTCAAGGCACCAACCCATGCTCATCGGAGCGGCTTTCTGCACGACTTCCATTTGGTCGATGCGGCCATGGCATTCCACGCAGGACACGCCGCGATTCACGTGAGCGCTGTGGTCGAAGTACGAGTAGTCAGGGAGCGCGTGCACTCGGGTCCACATCACCGAAAGCCCGCTGGCGTAACTGTCGCGCACTGGCTTCAACTTGGGGCTGTCCTTCTGCACCTGCGTGTGACAGTTCATGCAGGTCTGCGTGGCGGGCACGCTCGCATGCGCGCTGCGGTCGACCGTCGTGTGGCAGTAGCGGCAGTCCAGACCGAGCTGGCCCACATGCAGGGCGTGGCTGTACGGAACCGGTTGCGTGGGCTTGTAGCCAACCTCGATCGTCTTGGGGCTCCACGCGTACGCGATCAGGAATGCGATGTAAAGAGGCGCAATCGCGCCGCCGACCGCCACCAATGGCAACGCCGCATTCGACCAGCGAGGGAACAGGAATCGGCTCATGACATGGGCCTTATTGTGAATTCTTTCACGAATGGCATCGATTGAAGTTAACTGCCCCCGCTGAGGGGGTCAAGGCGCCGCCGGGGCACTGCTTCTTGGACCTAGTGTTATAGGACTCTCTCCAGTCTGGAGATTCGATCAAGTTAGCCTCGGCCTGTGATCGACACCCATTGCCACCTGACTTTCCCGCAGTTCGTCGAGCGTGTGGACGCGGTGATGGCATGCGCCGCCGCCGCGGGCGTGGTCCAGGTGATCACGATCAGCACCGCAAGCCCGGATGCCCGTGTGTGCCAGCGGGTTGCGAACGCACACCCAAGCGTGTGGTTCTCTGCCGGCCTTCATCCCCTGCACTGCGACGACCCAAACGACTGGAACGAGCTGCGCGAATGCGCCCAAGACCCTCGATGCGTGGCATGGGGGGAGCTCGGTTTGGACCGCTTCCACCGCGAGCCACCCCTGGACCATCAGCGGGTAGCGCTCGACGCCCACTTGGACCACATCGTCCAGTGGACCAGCGAAGGGCTCGCCAAGCCGATCATCATTCACTGTCGTGACGCGTTCGATGATCTGATTCCCATCCTGCGAGCCTGTGGCCTGCCGCCCACGCGATTCGTGTTTCACTGCTTTACAGCCGGACCGCGCGAAATGCAGATGCTGCTCGAGTTCGGGGCAAGCGTGTCCTTCACGGGCGTCGCGACCTATCGCAATGCGCCGGCCTTGCGGGAGGCCATTGCCATGGTGCCGCTTGAGCGCATGATGGTCGAAACCGACGCGCCGTATCTCTCGCCCGAGCCCGTGCGCTCAGTGCGGCCGTGCGAGCCGGCATTCGTCGTGCACACGGCGCGCGCGATCGCTGCGCAGCGAGGCATCGCGCCACACGAGTTGGAAGCGATCCTCGACCGCAACGCCCGAGCCTTCTTCGGATTACCCACGCCAAGACCGGCACACGCCGCCTCGTAGGATCCCATCGTGCCCCTCGACCAACGCGAATCCGACGACGCCGTGATGAGCTTCGGCGATCACTTGGAAGAACTGCGCAAGCGGCTCTTCCTAGCAGCGATCGTTCCGCTCCCCTTGGCAATTGGACTGTTCTTCGTGGCTCCCCAGATCCGGGCCATCCTCACGAATCCAGTGCTTGATGCACTGCGCGCCGAAGGACTGCCCGCCCAACTCCAGGTGATGTCGCCGATCGAATCGCTCGCGGTCGACATGAAGCTGTCGCTGATCGGTGCGATCGTCATCAGCCTTCCGTGGGTGCTCTTCCAGGCGTGGCGTTTCATCTCCCCTGGGCTGTACGCGCACGAGCGGCGTTTCGCGCATTTCCTCGTTCTGCTCAGCACGGTGCTCGCTGCCAGCGGCCTGGCGCTGATGTACTTCGCGATTCTGCCGTTGATGTTGCGCGGGCTGATCGCGATGAGCGGCAACATCCCCACGCTCGTCGAGGTCACGCCCGCGAGCGAGGCCATCGGTCCCACGCTGCCGCTGCTCACGACGGATCCTGCAGCGCCAGCGCCCGGCAGCACGTGGGTGAACACCACCGAGCACACCGTGCGCGTGGCCGTGCCGTTCGGCGAGTCCGGCACGCAGGCCGAAATCGTGTCGCTTCCCCTCGTGCGCCCGGGCACCCTGATGCAGGTCTACCACCTGTCCGACTACATCAGCCTGATCATCATGCTCGCTCTGGGCACAGCATTGAGTTTCCAAGTTCCCGTCGTCACGCTGCTGCTGGGCTGGATGGGACTCGTCGACGCACCGATGCTGCGCAAGTGGCGCAAGTTCGCATTCTTTGGCGCTCTCGTCGTGGCCGCCATCGTCGGTCCGGGTGACATGCTCAGCTTGATCCTGCTGACTGGTCCGCTCTATCTCCTCTACGAGCTCAGCATCCTGCTCCTCGTCTTTGCGCCAGCGAGCCGAGTGGCCCGTGGCGCCGTGACGCGCGGGCTCGTCGGTCTAGACCGCGGCGAAAGCAACGAACGCTCTGACGAACGCTGATGCGCGATGCCCTGTCCAGGATCAGACGACGACAACGCCGGCTCCCTCGAGGAGCGACGACGACCGATCTTCGGATGATGCGGCGTGCGCTCGACCTTGCTCGCGCTGCGGCCGCTGCGGGTGAGATTCCCGTCGGAGCGGTCGTGTACCGAGACGGCCAGGTGCTTGGAGAAGCTGCGAACAATCGCGAGGCCTCGACCGATCCCACGGGGCACGCCGAGGTCGTGGCGATGCGACAGGCTGGCGAGCGGCTTGGATCCTGGCGGCTCATCGGATGTTCGATCGCCGTGACGCTTGAACCCTGCAACATGTGCGCGGGCGCACTCGTCAATGCCCGCATGGCGCGCATCGTGTTCGGAGCGAGTGATCCCAAGGCCGGAGCGTGCGGGAGCCTGATGAATGTGCCGCAGGACGCTCGGCTCAACCATCGATGCCCGGTGGTGAAGGGTGTCCTCGGCAGACCGTGCGCTCAGGCACTTCGGATGTTCTTCCGACGGCGGCGGGCGGAGCGCCGAGCGGCCCCGGCGGCTCGATAACCGGATCCGCGGGAAAGATTCCTTCGACTGCAACTTGTGGAGCCCCCCTGCGTAACCGACGGTAGAGGTCGTCCGGGCATCACGCCCGTGCGGAGGGAGCGAGAGCATGGGACAACGAGTGAATCGCGTCGCCACGTCGTGGCGC
>Ga0194120_10001857_pt1 | contig 37277 bp, 31 predicted proteins | sample TA2MahCa65mmetaG_FD_148642 | JGI IMG/M metagenome (GOLD analysis project Ga0194120, IMG submission 148642) | Freshwater microbial communities from Lake Tanganyika, Tanzania - TA2015019 Mahale Deep Cast 65m | ecosystem: Environmental > Aquatic > Freshwater > Lake | place: Tanzania: Lake...
CAGACGCTCGGCGATGCGCACGGCATGGCTGCTACCGGGCAAGCCCACCTGCATTCGGAACGTCGGAGACAGCGTGTCGAGGTCGAACTCCATCGAAGCGTTGATCAGATGCGGGCTCTCGTGGGCGTACGCCTTCAGCGCTCCGTAGTGCGTCGTGACCAGCACAAGGGCTCCCCGGTTCAGGAACCCGTCCAGGAGCGCCATCGCCAGCGCGGCGCCTTCGTCCGGGTCCGTCCCGGCGCCGATCTCGTCGAGCAGTACGAGCGTGCTGGGCGAAGCGTTGGCCAGGTAGCGAATGATCCGAGTCAGGTGGGAAGAGAAGGTGCTGAGGCTCTGTTCGATGCTCTGCTCATCGCCGATGTCGGCGAAGACCCCGGTGAACAAGCCGAACCGGCTGCCGTAGTCGGCAGGAACCGGGATGCCGGACATCGCCATGAGAGTCAGCAGTCCGACCGTCTTGAGAGCGACCGTCTTGCCCCCGGTGTTGGGCCCGGTGACGATGACCCCCTGGCTTCGCTCGCCCAGCGTGATGTCGATGGGGACGACCCTCCGCGCCGCGCCTTCGGTGGATCGCTCCTGGCGGATCCGGTGCTCCAGGATCGGATGGCGCGCCTTCCGAAGCTCGACAACGGCATGATCCTCGATGATCGGCGTGATGCACGCGTAGTCCACGGCGAAGCGTGCCTTCGCACGAAGGAAGTCGAGCTCCGTCAGGACCGAGGCATTCGCCCGAAGTCCCTCCAACTGGGCACGCAGCTCGTCGCTCAGCTCGCGCAGGATCCGCTGCACCTCGACGTGTTCGCGCTGGAACAGGGCATGCAGCTCGTTGTTGGCTTCGACGACTGCGAGCGGCTCGACGAAGACCGTAACGCCGGAGGCGGACATGCCCTGCACGACGCCCGGAACCTGTCCCCGGAAGTCCTGCCGGATCGGCACGACATACCGGTCGTTCCGCAGCGTGATGACGCGCTCTTGGATCGCCTCCGCGTTCGACGGGTTACGCAGCACGCCTTCGAGGCGCTCCTGGATCTGCTCACGAACGCGGTGCAGCGCGTGTCTGATTCGGCGGAGTTCCGGGCTCGCCGAATTGAGCACCTCGCCCTCTGGGCTGATAGACGCCTCTAGCCGTTCCTCCAGCGATGGGAAGCGCGCGAGCTCGGAGCAGCGACGGGCAAGCTCCGGGTACTCGTCTGCGACCTCGATACGGATCAGAAACGCCAACAGCTTTCGGCTGACCCGGAGATGACCTGCGATCTCGACGAGCGTCTCGGGCTCCAGGACGGAACCTTTCTCCAGGCGCGTCAGGTGTGCATCGACCGTCCGAAGACCATGCAGAGGCAGCCCTTGGTGGGACAGCTCTATGTGCTTGACGTCGTCGGTGGCTTGGAGCTCGCGCCGAACGGCGTCGGCGTCGAGTTGCGGGGCGGCGGCTTGGGTGCGGCTCTTGCCGGATGAGGAGACCGCGTACGTCTCGACCATCTCCTTGAGTTTCTGAAACTCAAGAGTCCCGGCTTCGCTGGGGATCATCAGCACGCCTTTGTGAACGAAGCGTTTCACGTACTCGCTGTTGATAGAATGTAATGCCCGAAAAACGGGATGTCAAGCCAATGAAGGGTGTACCGACCCGATCTGCCCCATTTGGGGCATCGAAGCGGTCTAGCCTCCGTGCAGGGCTTTCAGATCGAGCCGGAGCGCCAAGTCGTCGGAGACACGGCAGGCTCGATCGACGTCCTCTCGGGACTGCAGGCTCAGCAGCGCAACATGCACAAAGGGGTTCGACAGGACGTAGTTGAGGAGGAACGCCTCGACGTCCCCGCCATGCCGAATGCTTCCTCCGGTCGCGGCAAGCAGCCGCCCGAACGTCCCGCTCGTGGTGGACCGCATCGTGGCGACGCCCATCCCCATCTCGATTGCCTGCGGGATGATTCCTTCTCCTGTGAACCCATCCGACGTGCTCTGGTACATCAGGCTGTATTGCGTCTGGATCATGTCGAACTCGTCGGACGCGATCATGCGCTCCACTCCGGCGGATGGACCGTCTGCCGAGAAGCCGAAGAACCGTACCTTGCCCTCGTCGCGCAGTCGTGAGAACGCATCGATCCCATCGTCGAGCGCCGCAGACGCCTCGTGTTCCTCGAACCAGCCTCCGTGGAACTGGAGCACGTCCACGAAGTCGGTCCGCAAGCGGCGGAGACTGCCGACTACGTCATTGCCGATCTCGGTGGGAATGAAGGACTTGGTCTTGGTCGCGATGACGACCTGGTCGCGCCTGCCGCGCACCGCCTCGGCGATGACTCTCTCGCTCGACCCATCTCCATACGACGGAGCGGTGTCCAGGAAGTCGATGCCGGAATCCATGGCGTAGCGGATCACGTCAGCGCACTGCGGCACGTCGTCCGTGGATCGGATCCGTCCGCCTCCGAAGCCCACCTCAGACACGCTCAATCCTGTCCTTCCGAAAGTGCGTGTGCGCATGGATCTCCTGATCGTTCGCAGATGGACAGCGGCCGGAGGTGACGACCTACTGGCTCGTGCGAGCGGCAGCCGGTGCGTTGGACAGGCTCAGGCGTTCGATCTCGAGAGAGGCGCGCTGGTACTGTTCGCGACTGGGAGAGATGGGCCGATCGCCCGCAGCCGACACATACCCGTAGAGAGCGGCTTCGGTTCTGCCCTCGGCGTCAGCCTTCGTGGCTTCCGCGAGCGACCTCAGATGGTTCTCGATCTCGGTCTGGATGCGTATGGCGTCCTCGACCCGGGTGCGCTCGGACTCCGGTTTCGCCAGCGTCTCCTGCACCCACGCGTCCAGAGCGCTGCCGACACCGACGAGGTCCGTAGCCGTCGATGGGCTTTCGACGCGGGCGAGGAACGTGCTGGCTCGGCCGGCGAGGTCGTCAGCGTACTGGCGAATCGCGGCCGCCCTCGACTCGACGTGCTTCGCTATGAGCGACTCGTAGGCAGCGCGAGCCTCGTCAGGCTTGCCCATCCTGCGCGCGACTCGGGCTCGCCCCAGGATCGCTTCGGCGGTCGCAACCCCGAATCCGGCCACGGACATGAATGGATTGAGCGCAGACTCCGCGTACGCCTGACTCGCACCTGTCCAGTCTTTCTTCTCCTCGAGCACGCCACCCAAACCGATCTGAGAGAACAGACCGTAGATGCCGTTCGCTGGCACTGCAGCCTCCCGGAAGACCCGGGCTGCCTCGTCGAGGTCGCCCTTGGCGAGAGCGGCTCGTGCCCGGTAATACTGGGCACGGGCGAGGCTGGAGGGCGCTTTGACCTGCGACAGCTTCTGAATCACCGCGTCGAGATCAGCGGATTCGGCCGCGGACGAAGCCTCGGTCGCCTTCTCGAAGTCCTCGACCGCCTCGTGCATCTGGACGAAGGACTGGACGTCCTCGGTTCGATTGTGCTCGAAATACCACGCGCCAGCGAGAACCGCGACCACGATCACTGCGGCGAGGAAAGCGACGGCAGCGATCCGCGCCTTCACGAAGTCGAGGACCCGGTTGACCTTGTCTACGAACGGATCTGTCTCGTGTTCCTCGCCCAAGACACGCTTCTGGTTCATCGTTCCTTCCGCTCTTGCAGGTCTCGATGAGACGCCCTCGACCAAGTCGAGGCGAATTATAGACGTGACAGGCACCAGTGTCCAACGATATTCGGCGGCGCGTGTCTTCGGATGTGCGTGAACCTTGTGCCGCGCAGGAACGAGTGCTAGAAGCCTGTGTGCATGTGCCGCCCCACAGGGACAGGAGCCGATCGTGCCAGACCGCATTCCCGTGATTCTCGACACAGACATCGGGTCCGACATCGACGACGCCGTCTGCCTCGCCTACCTGCTGAAACAGCCCGCGTGCGATCTGCTCGGGGTGACGACTGCGACGGGCGATACCAGCCAGCGGGCGGCGCTCGCCCAGCTCTTGTGCGAAGTCGCCGGACGCGACGACGTGCCGGTACACGCGGGAGCATCGGGACCGCTGTTGATCGGCTCCGGTCAACCCCACGTGCCGCAGTACGAGGCGATTCGGCACCGAGCTCACCGGATCGACTTCCCGCCGAACTCCGCGTTGGGCTTCCTGCGCGAGACGATCCGCTCGCGGTCCGGCGAGGTGACCCTACTCGCCATCGGCCCGATGACGAACCTGGGTCTGCTGTTCGCGGCTGATCCGGAGATTCCGTCGCTCCTGAAGGAACTGGTGCTCATGTGCGGCGTGTTCACGTCGGGCAATGGACACGGGCCCGGCGCGCGCGAATGGAACGCTCTGTGCGACCCGGTCGCGACCGCCATCACCTATCGAGCGCGGCCCCCACGGTTCACGTCAATCGGCTTAGAAGTGACGACGCAGTGCGTCCTGGAAGCCGACGAGTGCCGGCGGCGTTTTAGAGAGGCTGGGGGCCCGTTGGGCCTCGTGGCTGACATGGCAGAGGTCTGGTTCCGTGGCGGAGCGCGTCACATCACGTTCCACGACCCGTTGGCAGGAACCGTCATCTTCGAGCCCGGGCTGTGCGAATACACAGACGGAACCGTATCGGTCGAGACGACGAGCTCGGCGCTGGCTGGAATGACGGTGTTCAGCACGCACGGCGAAAGCAAACCGCATCGGATTGCCGTCCGAGTTGACCCGGATCGGTTCTTTGAACACTATTTCGGCGTCGTGTGAGCCCAGGCGTTCGTAGGATATCGGCGGTGTGTGCCCGGATTGGACCAGCAAGACCGCTTTGGGAGAACGGGATGTGGTTATCGGTGTTCGCCCATACGTCAGACGCCGTACGCAGACGTGAAGGGAGCAGGCGGGCTTGATTCGACCCAACTTGCGCTGGGGACCCGGGGTTGCGACAATCATCGTCCTCGCATGCCTGCCCCGCCTCGCGCATGCCTACATCGACCCCGGAACCGGGGCTTTTGTCTGGCAGATCGTCTTGTCGGTCGCTGCCAGTGGTTTGCTGGCAGTGAGAGGCGTGCGGACGCGGATCGTGGGCGCCATCCGTCGAGCCTTCGGGCGCGGCGGCGACAAGGAGCGTTGACCTGCCACCCCGCACAACCTTCCGCGATCCCGACGGTTGCGTCTTTCTGGACGGGGAGCAGGTACTCCGAATGGTGTCGCCCCATGCTGCCCAGCATGTTCGGCGGCTTCTGTCGTCGGAGTTTCTTCAGGACCTGACACGTTCCAAAGCGGTCGTGGGTACGTGGGAGCTCGGCGCCGAGGAGTCCCGACGGGCTCTTCAGCACCTCAACGGCTACGTCCAGACTCCCGACCCGTCGCGTGAGCCCCCGTTGGTCTTGGCGCATGAGCGCATATGGTTCCCGTCCTATCCTCACGAGTGGTGCCCGGAGACGCTTGCGGCAGCGGGCGAGCTGACGCTGGAGCTCGCTCTACGTGGACTCGATGCCGGATTCGGGCTCAAGGATGCCACGCCCCATAACGTTCTATTCCGTGGACCTCAGCCCGTTTTCGTGGATGTGCTTTCGTTCGAGTCGCAAGACCCACATGACCCGATCTGGCTCCCTTACTCGCAGTTCCTGACGACGTTCCTGATCCCGTTGCTTCTGGCAGACCGCGTGCCACTCAGCCAGGTCTTCGTGCGCAGCCGCGAAGGATCGGCGCCAGAGGCGGCGATCCGAAGCCTGTCACGCTGGGAACGCCTTCGTCAGCCGTACCTCTCGTTGGTGTCGCTTCCCGTCCTTCTGGGGTCGCGGGGTACGGCGGCAAGAGCGCGTGTTCATCGTTCACGCCGACAGACGAACCCGGAGGCGGCTCGGACGATCCTCACGGGGTTCCTGCGACGCGTGCGGAAACACCTCCGCCGAGTCTCGTCTCGACGCCCAACTCGATCGGTCTGGTCCACCTACGCCTCCTCACACGATCCAGATTATGCTGCCGTCAAGCTTCGCCAGGTCGAGCGCGTGTTGGCATCGAGGCGTCCCTCGCGAGTGCTCGACGTCGGCTGCAACACGGGCTCCCACAGCCTGACTGCGGCGCGTCTGGGCGCATCCGTTGTGGCGATCGACTCGGACCCGGTTGTCGTCAGCGAGGTTTGGCGCTCTGCGCGACGCGAGACGCTCGATATCCTTCCTCTCGTGGTCGACATTGCCGAACCGAGCCCGGCGTTGGGGTGGTGGAACTCGGAGTGCTTGTCGTTCCTCTCTCGCGCTGCTGGCTCCTTCGATTGCGTCTTGATGCTGGCGCTCGCACACCACCTGCTCATCCGCGCCCGAGTGCCCCTCGACGAGATCGCGTCGCTCGCGTCGCACTTGACCACCGATCTGCTCGTGATCGAGTACGTGCCCCCATCTGATCCTAGGTTTCGCGAGCTGACAGGTGGATGGGGTGACGCGTTCGAGCGCTTGTCGCCAGATGCGTTTGCCAGCGCGTTCAGCTCCACATTCGAAGTCGCGGAATCGCTCCCTCTGCCTCCAACAGACCGACTCCTCTATGTCATGGCGAAGCGCCCATAGCCCCCATGGTCGCTGGTTCGACCTGGGAGTAGCCCTCTCTCTCGCCAACCTGCTGTGCGCGGCGGCGTGGGTCGATTTGCTGAACTCAGCGCCGTTGTACCGCTACCTGGAGCGCAGCCTCACGAGGCACGCTGTTGCCGCTGTGCCCGTGAGTATCATCGCGATGGCGATCGCGCTTTACGGACTCGCGCAGATTGCTCGTCGGCTCCAGTTCACGCGCTATGCTCGCTGGTTGTTCTTCGTCGCCATGGTCGTCGCGGCGGAGAATATGCGTGGAGCCCTCATCCCCCACACGTTGCCACCTCTGAAACGCGTCGCTGTGCGCTTGACCTTCGAGATGGGGTTCGTCGGGAAAACCGTCGTCGTCGCGACATTGACGGCAGCAGTCGCGCTCAGCATTCGATGGGGGAAACAGCTTTCGCGCGGGCTCGCCTTGGGTCTGCTCTTCCTCGTTCCGTTCGCGGCAATCGTTCTGGCTCGATCTGTGCTTGAAGCGCTGTGGTGGGTTCCGCGTCCGCCGCCACACCGCGAGAACATCGTGACCGTCACCGACGGGTCCAGAGCCATGCGGTCTGTCGTTTGGTTGATCTTCGATGAGCTCGACGAGGGGGTCGCTCTGGACACGACGCTCCCTGGGTCGCGCAAGGAGCTCGGCGCATTACGTCACGAGGCGTTCGTCGCGACCGCAGCGCGATCACCCGCGAACGCCACGCTCGAGTCCATACCGGCTCTGCTGACCGGCGAGCCCGTCGTCACGGCAACGCCGGTCGACGACTCAACGCTGACGCTCTCGTTGAGAGACCTAGAGCAGAAGTCCTTTATCTCCTTACCCAACGTCATCGATGACGCCCGTGGCTTGGGCATGCGGACTGCGCTCGTAGGCTGGTGTCATCCGTACGACCGCCTTTTCACCGGGAGCTTGGATACCTGTCACACATACGGAAGTCGCCCCACGATGCTCGAGCCTCAGCCAACGGTTCTCCGTACAGTGGCGCAACACCTCCTGTATGTCTGGCCGCTGGCGCGAGACAGCTACTATCCACGCCGACACCGCCACATGATGGCGGACATTGATGAGACGATAGCGAAGTGGGAGGGTTTTCAGCTCGCAATCTTTCACATGTCCATCCCCCACGCGCCCACGATCTTCGACGCTGAACGCGGCGAGTTCTCGACACTGGACCGCGGCATCGGCGGTGCTATCATCCACAACACAGCACTGGTCGACTACACAATCGGTCAGATTCGTCGGTCGTTGGATGCGCGGGGTCTGTGGGATAGCGCTGCGATCATCGTCAGCTCGGACCACGGCACGCAACGCCACAAGCGCGAGCCGCGAGGCCGCCATGTACCGTTCTTCGTGAAGCTGCCCGACCAGCACACGGGAGCCGTCTACGAGAAGCCGATCAACACGCTCATCACACGAGCGCTTGTCTCCGCCCTCGCTACCGGTAAAGTATCGACTCCCGAGGAACTCGCGGCATGGCTCGATGCCCAACCTGACGCCCAAGCCCCCTGAGTACTGACTCCACATCAGGACGAGGTCATGTGACCTCTTCGCCGCGTCTCAGGTTAGGCTTGGCGACGCACTGCAGGGCAATACGTGGGGTTCCTCGCTTCAAAGGTCTCTCCTGAAGCCCATCCTCAACATAGTGATGTGCGAGGCGAGAGATGGCATCCACTGGTTGTCGCACGAAAGCGGCACGGTCCCGCTGTCTGCCCGCCACCGATAAACGAAGCTCCTCCTCTCATCGAGAAGGGGCCCAAGAGCTCTGTTACCGCCTATCAGCCGTCACGAACAACCCGTGTTCGCGCCGCAGTTCGTGCACAGGTAGCACGAGCCTGCTCGACGCATCAGAGAGCCACAAACGTGGCAGGTCGGCGCGTCGGACTGCGTGTCGGCGACACGACGCTCCTCTTGCTGGAGCGGCGTTGACGTCGTCGGCGAGGACAGCGCGGGAAGCTCGAGCTGCGTCGCGTCGTCGGGCTCCAACTCCTCGCTCTCCACGTGAAGTCTCGAGCCATCCTGTTCGCCGTAGTACACCGCAGCGGAACCGGCAAGCTCCTTGTCCTCCAGGAACTTGAGTCCCATCCAGCGGAACAGGTAGTCGATCAGCGACTTTGCCATGGGGATCTTCGGGTTGTTTGTGAACCCCTGCGGCTCGAACCGCATGTGGCTGAACTTCCGCACGAGCGTGTCGAGCGGCACGCCGTATTGCAGCGCGACGGACGTCATCGTGGCGATGACGTCCATCAGCCCGGAGATCGTCGAGCCCTCCTTGGACATGGTGAGGAAGACCTCGCCTGGGGCTCCGTCTTCGTACATGCCGACCGTGATATAGCCCTCATGGCCGCCAACACTGTACTTGTGCGTGACTGCCGGACGCTCGTCCGGCAACCGACGGCGGACGGGCCGGTTCAATCGCTCCGCGGCGTCGTCCGCCTCGGCTTCGGAGCCTCGGGCAGTCAGCGGCTGGGACAGCTTGCTGCCGTCCCGGTAGATGGCGATGGCTTTGACCTTGAGACGCCATGCCTCGACGTAGATCTGCTCGACGTCCTCGACTGTCGCCTCGGACGGCAGGTTCACGGTCTTGGAGATCGCGCCGCTCAGGAACGGCTGCGCCGAAGCCATGATCCGCACGTGACCCATGGGACTGATGAACCGCTGCCCAATCGCCCCGCACTTGCTGGCGCAGTCGAACACAGGGATGTGATCCGGGCGCAGATGCGGCGCACCCTCGATAGTCATGGTTCCGCAGACGTGGCGAGTCGCCTCTTCGATCTGCTTGGACGAGAAAGACATCGCCCGCAGTAGGTTGAACTTCGGGTTCTGGTACTGTTCCGGCGTGAAGCCCAGCCTCTTGATGGTTGCCTCGCCAAGCGTCCATACGTTGATCGCAGCGCTGAGATCCATCGCCGACGGCAACGCCTTTTCGATCCGCTCGATCTCTGCCGGGGTCAGGCCCTTCTGTTCCAGCGATGTGGCATTGACATGCGGCGCGCCGTTGAGCGACGCCGTGCCGATCGCGTAGGTCACGATGTCATCGATCTGACGCTGCGTGTACCCGAGCACCGCCAGCGCGCGTGGCACGGACTGGTTGATGATCTTCAGGTAGCCGCCGCCTGCGAGCTTCTTCATCTTGACCAAAGCGAAATCGGGCTCGATGCCCGTCGTGTCGCAGTCCATGAGCAAGCCGATTGTGCCTGTCGGCGCGAGTACGGTGGTCTGCGCGTTCCGGTAGCCGAACTCCTCGCCGAGGCGTATGGCTCGGTCCCACTCCTCCTGAGCCGCCCGCAACAGCCCCGACGGACAGCGATCGACGCTGATGCGGTAGACGGCCGCGCGATGTTTGTTCATGACGCGCAGCATCGGCTCGCGGTTCTTCGCGAAGCCGGCGAACGGGCCCATCGACCGGGCGATCTCGGCGGACGTCGCATAGGCGTAACCGCCCATGATCGCGGTCAGCGCCCCGGTCATCGCGTAGGCTTCCTCGCTCTCGTACGGGATGCCGCAGAGCATCAGAAGCGTTCCCAGATTGGCGTAGCCGAGCCCGAGCGGGCGATACGCCGAGCTGTTCTCGGCGATCCGCTTGGTCGGATAGGACGAGAAACCGACAAGGATCTCCTGTGCGATGACGAAGACGCGTATCGCGACGCGGTAGGATTCGACGTCGAACGACCCGTCCGATCGGAGGAACTTCGTGAGGTTCAGCGACGCCAGGTTGCACGCCGAGTCATTGAGGAACATGTACTCGGAGCATGGATTGCTGGCGTAGATACGATCCGTGTTCGGGCACGTGTGCCAGTCGTTGATCGTCGTGTCGAATTGGATGCCAGGATCGGCACATGCCCACGCCGCCTCACACACTCGCCGGAACAGGCTCCGAGCTCGCAGCGTCTGGTACGGTTCCCCAGTCGTCCGCAACGTGGTCGTCCAGTCGCCATCGCGCGCGTAGGCATCCATGAACGCGTCCGCCACGCGGACGGAGTTGTTCGAATTCTGCCCCGATACCGTGCGGTAAGCCTCGCCGTTGAAGTCGGACGAGTATCCGGCTGAGATGAGGGCACCGACCTTCTTCTCCTCGCGCACCTTCCAGTCGATGAACGACTCGATCTCGGGATGGTCCATGTCGAGGATGACCATCTTCGCGGCGCGACGCGTCGTACCTCCGGACTTCGTCGCACCGGCGCCTCGGTCGAGGACGTCGAGGAACGACATGAGACCCGATGACGTGCCCCCGCTGGAGAGCCTCTCCATCGACCCACGCAGCGCAGAGAAGTTCGTGCCGGTACCGGACCCGTACTTGAACAGGCGCGCCTCGTTCCGAAGCAGCCCGAAGATCGACATCAAATCGTCATTGACGGACTGGATGAAGCACGCGGAGTTCTGCGGGTATCTGTAACTGTCGTCGACCTCCTTCGCCTCGCCCGTCTCATCGTCGACCCGCCAGTTGCCCGGACTGCCGACGATGCCATACTCCTGCGACAGCCCGCAGTTGAACCAGACCGGCGAGTTGAACGCACCTTTCTGCGTGATCAGTAGGTGGGCGAGCTCGAGCTCGAACGTCTCGGCGTCCGTCGGCGAAGCGAAGTAGCCTACTTCCTCGCCATGGGCGCGGATGGAGTGGGCGATTCGGTGCACAACCTGGCGAGCGCTCGTCTCGTTGCCAACGCCCGGAACCCCTGCCTTGCGGAAGTACTTGGACACGAGGATGTCGGTCGCCAGTTGCGACCACGACTTCGGCACCTCGACGTTGTCGCTCTCGAAGACGACCTCGCCCTTCTCGTTGTGGATGGCGGAGCGTCGGTGCACCCACTCGATCTCGTCGAACGGGTGCAACCCCGGCTTCGTGAAGTAAGGATTGATCGTCAAGCCGTCCTGAGCAGCTTGATCCGTGGTGTTCGAAGCAATGCCGGACATATCTGTCTCCTCAATCGACCGGATTGAGCCATATCGCCATACATAACAACGAAGTGCGCGCAGATCCGCTCCATCGGACCGAAGGTAGCCAACAGCGAAGCACGCGTCCGGGTCTGGGTACGATCCCGTGCCCGGTCAACCGAACGACTTGCCCCATCATGAATCCGGCGGCACCTGACCTAGCTGCTGGAGTACCTCCTGGAAGTCCTCTGCATCCCGGAACTCGCGATAGACCGAAGCGAACCGGATATAGGCGATGTCATCGAGCGTCTTGAGGGCATCCATGACGAGTTCGCCAACGACACGGCTGGAGACCTCTCGACGCGGTCGCGAGATGAACCCCTGCTCGATTCGAGCCACGAGCGCGTCGATTGCCTCTTGGCTGGCCGGACGCTTCCAGCACGCGCGCTGGACGCCCATACGCAACTTCTCGCGATTGAACGGCTCACGCCTGCCATCCTTCTTGATGACCATCATGTCGAGGATGACCGGCTGCTCGAACGTCGTGAACCGGTTCTGACAACGCTGACACTCACGACGGCGTCGGATGACGGCGCCTGATTGTGTGTCTCTCTTATCGGTCACCCGCGTATGCGGATGCTGGCAGAACGGGCATCGCATGACTCTGCAACTATCTACAAGATGTAGTAGCTACTATCAGGAACGCACCCAAGCACTACGGGAGTCTAGCCCTGGTGGGCATCCCATGTCAAAAAGAAAATAGGGATCTGAGAAGCTGGACCGGAGTGGTCATTGCGGCGGAAGCATCCGGCGTGACAGGAGTCAATCGTGAGGCGAACGAGGTCGTTGCCGCCGTTGCTTACCCAACCAGGGAGCGGTCAACAGCACGCGACCTCAGAGGCGTTCGGTCCGGAACCGGACGGCGCGGCGGGCGCGCTCTTCGTGATCTCGGTGCCATTCGACGATGTCGTCGGGATAGAAGTAGCCGATCTCGACGGCTTCTTCGGTGGTCGTCGGCTCGCCGGTGACGCGGACACAATGGAACACGACGAAGTACGCGGTGTGGGGTCCGTATTGCCCCGGCAGTCGGCTGAAGACGTCGATCACCTCGCCCACTGACACGTCGAGGCATACCTCCTCGCGCACTTCTCGTCGAATGGCGTCGCGAGCGGTTTCGCCGAGTTCAGCCCATCCGCACGGCAGACACCACATCCCATCGTCGAACCGGCGAGTCAGCAGCAGCCTGCCCGCATCGTCGAAGATCGCCGCATCGACCCCGACCTTGGGTGTGACATGACCGAATTCCGCCGCCAGCCGGCTCTTGACGTCAGGGACCGGCAACTCCGCAATCGCCGCGTACTCCTCGCACGTCAGAGTCATCAGTCGCTCATAGCGATCCTTGTCGTGCGGGTCGCTGGCGTAGCACAGACCGAGCTGTGCAATCGAGCGCAGCTCTTCCAGGAAAGCCTCGACGGTGCGGATTCTGTCTGGCAATCCAGTACCGCTTCCGTGTTCGCGGCATCACGGATAGACGCGTATCGCGGTCGCCTTGATCATCGCCCAGAGCTGCGCCCCGGGCTCCAGGTGCAGATTGTCGGCGGCTTCGCGCGTTACCTCGGCGACCATCGGTACGCCCACGTCGATGCCAACCCGGACGCGGTCCACGAGAGCTAGACACTCCACCACGGTTGCATTAAATACGTTCTGGATCGACATGGTGGGCACATCCATCATGAGCGCGACCTCCGACGGGGCAAACGCCAGATGCGCGCGACCCGATAGCTCCGCAGCCAACACGTGGAACGTGACGGTTCCTGCCCTGGCTTCTTTGAGACCACTGCCTGGCGCGAGCTCGCACTCGTAGAAGTTGACGCCGATCAGCTCCGCCACAAAGGGGCTCCTCGGATGCGCCAACAGGTCCTCTTTGGAGCCGGATTGGATGATCTTGCCTTGGTCGAGAACCAGGATGCGATCCGCAAGCACGAGGGCATCCAACGGGTCATGCACCACCACGATGGTCGGTAGTCCGACGACATGGAGGAACTCGCGGAGCTCGGCGCGCACATTCGTCGCCGTCGTCGGGTCGAGCGCCGAGAACGGCTCGTCGAGCAGCAGCGCCTTGGGTTCGGACGCCAAAGCCCTCGCGATGGCGACTCGCTGACGCTGCCCACCTGACAGATCCGTCGCGCGTCGATCTTCCAAGCCAGACAGACCCAGCCGCTCGATCCACTCCATGGCGGAACGCTTGCCGCCCGGACGCATACCGTACGCCACGTTGCCGCGAACGGTCCGATTCGGAAGCAGCGCGTATTCCTGGAACACGACGCCCATGCGCCGCAGATGGGTCGGAACCCAAACGCCACGATCCGAGTCGAAGAGCACGGTTCCTCCTAGGGCGATCCTGCCGTGTTCCGGCATCAGCAGCCCTGAGAGAACGCTCAGTGCCGTCGTCTTCCCCGCTCCGCTGGGACCCACGATGGCAACGATCTCGCCAACGCGTACCGAGACATCCATCGAAAGTTCGATGTCCCCTGCCGAGACACGAAAGCTCGCGGTGAGGTCGCCCGACGCCGCTTCGTGGGTCGCGCGCCAACCGGTCACGTCATCTTCCTCGCGGGCTGGGCACAGCTCACGGTTCTGCCATGACCGGAGAAGCGCTCGGGTTCCCAGCAAGGAACCGACAGCCAGGACGACGGTGAGCGACGAGACGGCAAGCGCCGTTTCCAGGTCACTCTCCATGGCGGACATGACCGCCATCGTCAGCGTCTGCGTGCGACCCGGGATGTTGCCGGCGAACATCATCGTCGCGCCGAACTCCGACAGGGCTCGAGCCCAAGCCGATACGACGCCTGCGAGCAGCGCCGGTAGCGCAATCGGCAGTGAGACGGTGCGGAACGTACGCCATGGGGTCGCGCCAAGGGTCGACGCTGCCTGTTCGAGGCGGACGTCGACCGCCTCGAACCCAGCGCAGGCGCTCCTCACGAACAGCGGGCTCGCGACAAACACCTGGGACATGACGACGGCGAGGGTGGTGAATCCGATCCGAATGCCGGCTACGTCAAGGTACCGTCCGATGAGTCCGTGACGCCCGAACACCAGCAACAGCGCGACCCCCGCGACGACTGGAGGGATTGCGACCGGGAGGTCGAGGAACGTATCGAGCCACGCCTTGCCTCGGAACGGCACGCGTGCCAAGAGGTGTGCCACCGGAAGACCGAGCACGATGCAGGTTGCCGACGCGATCGCCGTCGTCTTGAGGCTCAGCCAGAGGGCGCGCAGAGCCATCTCGGATGCCAAACGAGATAGCACATCCGGGCGAACTGCAAGCAGCAAGACCGCGATGGGAACGAGGAGGAAGAGGATCAAGCCAGAAGATCCGAGCCACAGGAGCGTCGAGGACCCTATCTGCCGTCGACGGGCCGTCATCGATTGGTCACCGTGGACCGGCTCCTCGGGCCCGACTCGGGCAGCAAGAACCCGTAGTCTGACAGGATGCCTCTGCCCGCGTCGCTCAGGACGAAGTCAACGAACGCACGCGCATCATCGCCGCGATCTGTGCCGGCAACGACGGCGATCGGGTAGTCAGCCAGCACGTTCAGGGATTCCGGGATGTCGATGATTCGGACGTCGGACTGCTGCGACGACACGTCCGTTCGGTAGACGACGCCAGCATCTGCCTCTCCAAGCAGGACCTTCGCCAGGACGAGGCGCACGTTGGTCTCGCGACTCACAACGTGGCTTCTCACATCGGCGGCGAAGCTGGCGCCGAGCGCGGGGTCGGCTGCCGCCAGATCGAGCATCTGCTGGGTATAGCGTCCGACAGGCGCTTCCGGCGTGGCGACGACGACTCGGACCCCAGGCGACGCGAGGTCGGCGAGCGAGCGCACCGAGGCGTTTCGGGACGACGCTGCCACGACGAGTCGGTTGCGGGCGAACGCAGTCGCTGGCTCAACGAGGCCTCCGGCCACAAGAGCCTGCATGTTCACCTCATCGGCGGAAGCGATGGCATCCGCCAAGGCTCCCTGCTCGATCTGGGTGCGCAGGACATGGCTGCCGGCGAAGTTGAGCTCGACGCGGACGCCGTCTCGCGTTCCTTCGAATGATCGGGCGATCTCACCGAACGCGTCGGTCAGCGACGACGCCGCGAAGACGGTGAGTGCGGCATCGTGTCGGGCATGCCCGCCGCAACCGACGAGCGCCAGCGCCAGCAACGCCACGCGACTGTACATGCCTGCCGTCACGGGTGGATACTCTCAGTTCGGGCGTTGGTCGGGGATGAGTCCGGCACGCGTCCGGCTTCGGCGACGAACCAAGGATACCATCCCTGACGACCAGGAGCCATCGTGTGGTCCGATTCGCCAGACACGCCGGCACGCTTTGCGGATCGGCGACACCGCCCAACCAGATGGAAGCATGCGAGAACTGAAACAAGCGCTGGACTTGGCGCGTAGAGTACGTATGATGGGCTCAGTGTATCGGGCCCACGTGTACGTGCGACGTCAGGAATCATCCATTCGCTCTGTCGTGTTCGGTTAGGAGTTCGTCATGCTCAAGGGCTCATTCGCGGTGCCCCTGCTCGAAGTCGATGCCGAGGCAGCATCGATGCGTGGAGTCGCCGGGCCCGCCTCGCGGTCGGCGGGCGCTTCGGGCACGGAAGCTGTCGATGACGAGATGTGGTGGCTCGCCTCTTTGCAGAATGGGCACGAGGAAGGTCTGCGCTGGCTCCTGCGACAGTATGGAACGTGGATCTACAGCAAGGCGTATCGGATGCTGGGGAACCACGAAGATGCCGAGGAGGCGTGGCAAGACATCTTCATGCGGGTGTGGCAGAAGATCGAGCTGTGGAATCCTGAGCGCGGCAGCTTCCAGTCTTGGCTGAACCAGATCGCCAAGAACGCGATCATCGACGTCTTTCGGAAGAAGAACCGCTTGCGCGAGGTGCTGCAGTACGGGGAAGACGACGCCGTCGAGGAGATGCTGAACCGGTTCCGCGACGAGTCGCCCTTGCCGGACGAGCTGCTGGAGGCTCAAGAGATTCGGGAGCTCATCCAGCAGGCGTTGAATCAGATGACGAAGAAGAACCACCGAGTCGCCTGGGTTCTGCGTCACCTCGAGGGCATGAGCATCGCTGAGATCAGCGAAGCGCTGAACCAGAAAGAAAACACCGTCAAGGTCTGGATCTTCCGCGCAACGCGCGAGCTGAAGCAAATCCTTGTGCGGCGCGGCTTTGAATACCAGGTGTCTGAGCCGGAGGGTTTCGATGAAGACGAACGGGCCCTTTGACCCATCGCAAAGGGACGCGAGGGACCGCGAGCTCGGCGACGCCCTCGAGGGCTACACGCTGCTGTTGGAGGGCAAGGACCTTCCCAGACCGGAGCGGAAGTCGCTCCAGAAGCTCTCTGGCGACCCGGAATTCGAGGCAGTCAAGCGATTCCTGGAGGCGACACGCCAAGCTGCGTCGCTCACGGTAAGTCCATCGCCGTCTGCGCGCATCCGGATGGAAGAGACCGTTCTGGACCGGTTCCGCGACTCCCGCAGCCGCGCGCGCGCCTCCGTGAAGGCTCGCCAGACTGCCGCAGCCAGCCCGTTGCCGGCTGGCACGGACAGCGAATTGGCACAGCCTGCGTACCTGGAAGGCGAAACGCGCGCCCTTCGAGCGGGCGTCCCGGCGTCACACAGGACGGTTGGGTCCCCTGACAGCGCCGCCCGTGCATCGCGCTCCGACGCGGTGCGCGTGTACCTCGAAGTGAGCGAGGGCAGCGGGAGCGTTCGAGACATCGAAGTGACGCTCTACGACGCCGTGTTCGGCAGAGGCGACGTTCCTTTCCGTCTCGACGACGACCCGCAAGTTTCGCGACAGCACGCCAGGATCATCCTCCTCGACGGCTACGTCGTTGTGCAGGACCTCGACAGCCGCAACGGCTCATATGTGAACGGGCTCCGCATCACGGAACCGACGCGGTTGGAACCAGGCGACGTGTTGGAGCTGGGTCGGTCGCGACTGACTCTCGATCGCGTCGAGCCCCTGAGCCCAGGATACGCGCGCGCCGTGTTCGCCTCCGACGACGGGAGCCGCTACACGCTTCACCTGAGCGAATGCCTGCTCGGAAGGTCGCGACGCGTCACGATCCCGCTGGAAGACGATTCGCGTCGCCTGTCACGTCGCCATGCTCGCTTGGACCTCTCGGACGGGCGAGTGTTCTTGACGGACCTCGGTAGCACGAACGGAGTCGTTCTCGATCGATCCCAGATCGATGGCTCGGTCGTGCTCGAGTCGGACACGGCGATTCAACTGGGATCCGTGGCGTTGCGCGTCGTCGGTTTCGCGCGTGCATGAACCATACGCGGAGGACGTACCGAGTGAGGAAACCGACCTCCGAGGGCGTCGCCGGATCCCATTTCAACGCGGCGGTTGCGGCATTCCGTAGAGGCGACTACGGATCCGCCGTGCGCCACTACCGCGAAGGTCTGGACCACGCCCCGCGCTCCGTGCCAGCGTACCTGGACCTCGCCAAGGCGCATGAGAACCTCGGCGAGTGGGATGCTGCCCTTCGCGCCGTCGATCAGGGCCTCGAACTCGCGCCGGGCAACCCGACGGGTCTGCGGCGTCGCGCCCGCATCGTGGAGCAGAAAGCGACGTTCGATGCCATCTCAGAACGACTCAACGACCCATCCTGCGACGCCTTCCAGCACTGTTTCACCTTGACCGTCGGACCCGGAGTGCCGCCGCGCATCCATGACCTGGCTCTCCGAGCGTTGTCTCAGGCGTACTGGGAGTTCGGCAAGGCGCTCGAGGTGTTTCCATCCGAGCCGGTGGTGGTGCACCTGCTGCCATCGCGTGCCGGCATTCGTCACGGCTGGCCCCCCTGGGCAGCGGGTATCGCCCAAGACAACGGCACGATTCTCGTCTTCCTGCACTCGCCAGCGCCGGGGCCCGGGCTTCTCGCCGGTCTGCTCCGGCATGAGTACGCCCACCTGCTGATCATGGCGTCGTCAGCCGGTCGATGCCCCCACTGGCTCCAAGAGGCGATCGCGGAATGCCTCGCGAAGCCTCGCATGGCTTGGGAGGAAGCGCGATTGTCACAGGCAGTCCAAGAACAGCGCACGATTCGACTCCGTGACCTCACCGACTCGTTCACACAGCTTCGGCATTCGGACGTCGGTCTTGCCTACCACCAGTGCGCGCGCATCGGGGAGTTCCTGGTAGACTCCTTCGGTATCGAGGCGATCCGCGCTGCCTTGCGGTCGCTCCACGACGGCGCGACCATCGACGACGCCCTGCGGACAGCGTTCGATGTCGATGTGGACGAACTCGACGCGCTCCTGTTCACGCCTACGGCATCCGAGCCGCCTGGTTCCGTCGCGGAAGCGTCCGCTTAGACTGTCGGCGGCGTTGCCATCCCCTCGGTCTTCCACGACAATACGATTACGCGGATACACGCGGACGCTCTGACTCACGTTGGAGGACGCGGTGGCTTACCACTACGATCCTCGAACGGCTTTGGAGGAGCTCGACGATCTCGCGCTGCTGCCGAGCCCGGCGCGGATGCGCGACATGCTGGCTCGCACGAGTCTGCCGGAAGAACTCGTCGTTGAGATGGTCCGGTCGTTTGCCAAGTACCAGGCGACGTTCGCGGGAGCGATGGCGCTTGCGCGAGAGTTCCTGACGAAACTCGCAGAGGAAGGTTCCCCCAAGACGTGAGTTTCCACGATCTATGACTACCAGTTCGCTGGACAAGCACCTCTACGACGATCTGACGTGGGAAGAGATTAACGAGGCGGTTCTCGCCCGGAAGGTCATCCTTCTGCCGATCGGCAGCACGGAGCAGCATGGCAGGCATCTGCCGCTCGACGTCGACAACTTCCTCGCCCGCAGCGCCTGCCTCGAGGCGGCGAAGCTCGCGCCGCGCGAGATACTCGTGATGCCGACCATCCCGTACGGCTACAACGAGCACGCCCTGGACTTCCCTGGGACGATCCACGTCCACTATGACCACTTCATCGAGTACGCCCTCGATGTGGTCAAGAGCATTGCGTACGCGGGCTTCGACCGGATCGTCGTGGTCGACGGACACGGGTCGAACGAGCACCTGTGCGAGTTCATCGCTCGGCGCGCCACGCTGGAGACCGACGCCCTGGTCGCCTCCACCATGTGGACGAATCTCACCGTGGAAGCCTTCGAGTCGGTTCGCGAGTCGGGACCCGGGGGAGCCGCCCACGCATGCGAGCTCGAAACATCGGCGTACCTGTACCTCGACCCGTCTCGCGTGCAGATGGACAAGGCTGAGGATCACTTTGGCGGAGCCGCCGGCAGTGAAAGCTCGCGGTTCCTGCACGTCGATCTGACACAGGGCTGGGGACCCGTGAAGGTCGTTCGATGGACGAGCAGCGCGACGCCGACCGGCGTTTCCGGCGCGCCGACCCTGGCAACCGCCGAGAAGGGACGCGCGATCGTACAGGCTGCCGCCAAGAATCTTGTGGCGTTTGTCCGCGAGTTTCGCGCCATGGACAGGGGAGAGCGCCGCGATCACCGCGTGAAGGTGCCCGGCTTACCCACACTCCCAAGCCTCGACTAGCCCTTCTCGACCGACCAGCGTCATGTCCTGCTGAGCCAGGCGATGCCAATACAGAACCCGCGTACCGCGACCCACGGCATCACGTCACCCGAGGAACTCGATGCGTTCCAGCGATCAACTGAAGATGCTCATGGACGGCGTGGAAGCATGGAACCGATGGCGTCGCGCGAATCCACGTGTGGTTCCCAACCTCTCCGCCGCGGACTGTCACGGACTAGACTTGCGCGGAGTTCAACTCGCTGAGACAGACCTGACGCATACCGACCTATCCGAAGCCGATCTATCCGGCGCGAACCTTGTCCGGGCAACACTGGATCGCGCCAATGTGTCATGCGCCAACGCGACCACGGCGACGTTCGTCGGAGCGAGTCTCAACAACGCGTTATGCTACCGCACGAAGCTGACGGGCGCCGACCTGTCGCGCGTCCTGGCGAGCGGAACCAGCTTCATCCTGGCGGACCTGGGCGGTGCGACGTTGACCGAAGCGAACCTGCACGATGCCGACCTCACGGAATCGAGCATGGAAGGCGCTGTCGGTGATAACGTCGTCCTGCGAGGCGCAAAGCTGATCGGTGCGAACCTGCGGGGTGCGAGGCTCAGGAACGGCGACCTGGTATTCGCCGTCGCTCCCTACGCGAACTTCGCGGAGTCGGACCTGTCCGCGTGCCGCCTGGAGCACGCGGTCCTTGACCACGCCGTGCTGGATGGCGCTCGGGTTCACGGCACGGTCGCGCTCGACGCCCACATGCGCCGGTTGTCGGCGAATCAGCTGATCGTCTCGCCTTCAGGCGAGCCCGACGTCGCCGTCGACTCGTTCGATGCGTCGCGATATCTGCAGTTGGTGCTCGACAGCCCGTTGATGGCGCACGTCTCCCATCCGATGCTGGGCAGGTGCGCTCTGGTCGCGGGCATCCGGTGCGACTGGGCCCGAACGGTGGGGAGGACGATCTGCCAGGCTCTTCGGCTGGAGGGATGGTCGCCCGTGTCGGTCACCATCGATCCGGCACAAGCTGAGCTGAGCGTCGCCCATGCGCAGGCGGTCGTCCGACTCGCGGGGATCGCCTTCATCGTCGATGCGGACGGCGAGCTTGCCCATCAGGTGCTGGAACCGGTACGGTGGGGCAGCATGCCGGTGATGTCCGTCGCACAACTTCGGACGGACGCCCGGCGACGGCGGCGCGGGAGCCTGACCATCGACGAGGACGTGTGCGTCGAGGCGGTGATCGAGATGCTACGCAGCAGAATCCGCCAGGAGCTCGCCTCGGGCATCTGACACGCCGCCGCGCCGCCCCAACGTATCCGCTATCCGGGAACCGTGACCCGGACCGTGAGTCGCTGGCGACGATCCTCATCGCGTGAGAGACGGGCGTTGTCAACGCCAAACGCTTCCTGAACGGCACTCCGCAAGTCGTCGGCTATGGCGTCGAATGCTTCGGGCGTGTTCGGGAAGCCCACCCGGTCGTTCACGGCGAACTCGCCAAGATCACGACGAAAACGCACTGCCGGTTTGTCGCGCTCGATCCGCGCGGCGAACTCCGAAAGCTGTCTGAGGAATGCCACAATCCGCTCTCGGTTCGACCCGGCGAACGGCTCCCTCAGACTGAACAACATGCCCGGCTGTCCACGACGGTTGTCCATCGCGACGTGGCAGCGCTTCCCGACCAGCAGGATGCCGGGCCCCGACGGCACGTGCAGGTAGTCGGCGATATCCAGCCACTCATCCGGCGACTCCTTGAGCCACTCGGTGAAGTAGGATGTCCACTCTGACCACTTCACCGCCGCCGGGTCGTCGACGAACAGTTTCATGTCCATTCGCTCGAGAGTCGCTGCAGCCACTCCGTATCTCCTGTTGAGCGTCCGTCAGGCGTCTTTGCGGATCAGCAGACGGAAGTGCTTGCCGATCTTCTTCGTGTCGAGGATCGCCTGCCCGTCGTTCCGCAAGCTCGCAGGCACGTTGCGAATCGGTTCGCCGTCATCGATCGTGATCTCGAGGAGCTGACCGATCTCCATCTCCTCAAGCCGCAGCTTCGTGCGGACGTAGTTGTACGGGCACTCGACGCCCTTCAGATCGAGGCTGTCGACGATCTCCTGCACGCCCTCCGGCGCCGGGGCAGGTTCCTGCGTTCGCGGCGCTGGGCGTTCCTGCGCCTGCTCCTGAATCTGCATCCTGCCGTAGACACCATGTGCCTCTTCGACGAACAGGGTGGCTTCCTCGAGGGCGAACCGCGCCCGTTCCTCGTTCATGTCGGACGGACTGTGTGCCATCCACTTGCCGATGAACTCGGCGAACGGTCCATAGAAACGAGCGCTCTCGACGAACAGGTGTTGAAAGTCGCGCAACGTGTCTTCGGGCTTCCGCGGTTGGATCCCGTGGGTCGTCAGCAGCGCGTCAGCCGCCCGCACCATCGCCTGCAGCGCGAGCTGCGCCGTCTGACCGTAGGCTTCCTTCTCCAGGTGCAGCGACGACTCGTAGAGCCATCGGTCGGCATCGGTCAGCATGAACTGAACCAACTCGACGAGCTCCCCGGCGCACTCCCCCGTTCCCGTCTGCAGCGAGAACTCGCGCGCGTGTCCCCAATCGACGTAGAGGTCGGGTCGCTCCTCGAAGGACGGGAGCGCGTCGTACTCGTTGAGGATCGACTTGATCTGCTCTTTGCCGAGCCGTGCGACGAAGTCTGAGAACGCCTCGCCGTCGGTCTTCCGCGACCTGTATTCGTCCAGCAGTCGCTTGACGAACGAAGGCGCGTTCTTCGACGGTACTTTGCCCACGGCGAGTCCATACGACTTCGCGTTGCCCGCCTGCTGACCTCCCAACACGACCTGAAAGTGCGGGGCGACGTGTCCTGCCTGACGTTTGGACGAACCGAAGAAGCCGATGTCGGCAATATGGTGCTGTCCGCACGAGTTGGGACAGCCGCTGATCTTGATCGACAGGTGACTGAGATCGTCGAACGACGGGTCGCTGAGCTGGTCGCGGAGCTCCGACGCCAGACCGCGAGAAGAAGCGATCCCCAGCTTGCAGGAATCGGTTCCCGGGCATGCCAGTACGTCCGACAGCCCCTCGGCGTTCGGAGACGGCAGCTCCAACGTCTGCAGATCGCGGTAGAGCTCGACCAGATCGCCTTCTGCGACCCATCGGAACAGGATGTTTTGCGGAACCGTGAGCCGCACCGTGTCCTTGACGTACTTGCGCGAGACATCCGCCAGGTCGCGCAGTTGATCCGACGTGATGTCGCCCAGCGGCAGCGTAATCTGGACGGTCGCGTATCCGACGTCTTTCTGAGCCGAGACGTTCGATTGATACCATCGCGCGAATCCGTCCGGCGCGTCGGCGGCGTCTAGCTGCGACGCCGGACGCAAGGGCTCTTCGGTCATCTCCGCGACGGTGTTTTCATAACTGGACCATCGTTCGTCGTACTCCAGCTTGCCGCGCTCCTCGAGAACCAGACGGCGGAACTCCTCGATCCCGAGCTTCTCCACGAGGAACTTGAGCCGAGCCTTCATCCGAAGCTTGCGCTCTCCTCGTTGCGTGAACACGCGACCGATCGCGATGGCGGTCGGTAGCAGTTCCTCTTCCGGAAGGAAGTCGTCAAGCACTTTGGCTTGGTGGGGCACCGCGCCGAGCCCTCCACCGACCAACAGCTTGAACCCGCGCTTGGTTACCCCGCCCTCCTGCCGCGTCACAGCGACAGCACCGATGTCATGCATGTTGGCGAGCCCGCAGGGCTTGTCGTGGCAGCCGGAGAACGCGATCTTGAACTTCCGTCCGAAGTTCTGGAGCTCAGGATGTCCCAGCAGGTAGTACGCGAGCGCGTGGGCATAGGGGGTCACATCGAACGCTTCGTCGCGACAGGTTCCGGCTTCGGGGCATGCGGTGACGTTCCGTACCACGTTGCCGCAGGCTTCCTTGGTCGTGATGCCCACGGCTGCGAGCCGGCGCATCATCATCGGCGTATCCGCCAGCTTGACGAAGTGGAGTTGGATGTCCTGACGCGTTGTCACGTGGCAGACGCCGTCAGCGATCTCTTCGGCGATGTCCGCCAGCGTCTCCATCTGCTCCGCCGTCAGAGCGCCATACGGAATCTTGATCCGCACCATCTGCACGCCGTCTTGGCGCTGACCGTAGACTCCATGGCGCAAGCGGAACTCGGTGAAGACGTTCTCAGGCACGGAGCCTTCCCGGAAACGCTCCACTTCGATCCCGAAGACCTCGACGTGTCGGGCGAACTCAGGAGGGATACGCGCAAACTTCTCGGCGAGCTCTTGGTTGGCAATTGCCTCTGGCATGGAGTTGACCTCTTCGTCGTCAGCGATAGTGCGGGAGGACCCATCAGGCGGGACCCACCCGCCGCTCGTGACCGTTGACGTATTGTAGGCTTCGCGGCGCGCGGCTGTCAATCGGGCTTCGGCGCAGCCGCCTGAGCGCACGTTGAGCCCTGCCGCCGGTCGTGGTACAGAACGAGCGTCGGACGCGTGGTTCCCAAGACGAACGGTCAGGATTCCCATGAAGATCACGAAGGTCGAGACGCTCTGTCTGTCGCGTCCTCACGAGCCCAACGAGCAGTGGCGCACGGCGAAGTACCTGTGCGTCAAGGCGGACTGCGCCATCGTACGCATCCACACGGACGAAGGCGTCACTGGAGTCGGCGAAGCCAGCGCATACGGCGATCCCCCCAGCATTCGTTCGTGGGTGGACCACCTCGCTCCGGAGCTGGTCGGGAAGGACCCGCGCGATCCGCGCGTTGTGCCGCATCCGAACGGGCGTTCCCACGCCTACGACACGGCGGTAGCGGGCATCGACATCGCGCTCTGGGACATCCGTGGCAAACTCGAAGGCAAGCGGATCGCCCAGATGCTGACGGTGAAGCCTCTAGATCGTGTGCGTCTCTACGCGTCGGGCGGCTGTCGGTACGACTGGCGCGACCGACCGGAGCAGCTCATCGAGGAAGCCCTCGGCTACATCGCCGAAGGCTACACCGCGATGAAGTTCCGCATCGGAACCGACTGGTCGTGGTCGGGCGTGACCGTCGATCGGTTCCTGGGGCTCGTTCGCGAGCTTGCTCAGGCAGTGGGGAACCGAATGGAGCTCATGCTCGACGGCAATTGCCGCCTGGACGAGGACCAGGCGATGGCGATTGCGCGCGAGCTCGACCGATTGGGGTTCGCGTGGTTCGAGGAACCCATCCCGTGGAGCAACATCGACGGCTACGCGACGCTTTGCGCGGCTGTCGATATGCCGATCACCGGCGGCGAGAGCTTCACTACCCTGGAGCAGTTCCGACCGTTCTTCGAGAAGCGCGCGTATGACATCGTTCAGCAGGATGCCGGGCTCTGCGGCATCACGGAGACCATGCGCATCGCCGAAGCCGCGCACCGACACGGGATCGACACGTGCCCGCACAGTTGGCACAACGGCTTGATGGCGATGGCGAACGCCCATTGCGTCGCGGCGCTGCCGAGACCGCGCGTGTTGGAGCTGAACCGCCATCAGGGACCTCTTCAGTGGGACATCCTGTCGCAGCGCCCCGACATCGAGGACGGATATCTCGTAATGCCGGGTGTTCCCGGTATCGGCGTCGACATCGCCGACCGGCTGGAGGAGCGGTTCCCGCACATCGCCGGAAGCTATGCGGTCGCCCTCGAGAACTGAGTGGTCTGTTTCGTAGGTATCCGTCGTGTCAACGGACGCCGTGAAGGTAGGGGCGACGCGTCGCCCCTACGAATCGGAATGGGTCTACGAAACGCACCACTGAGTCTCCGAAACACGGGCAGGATTCACGCATGGAGAAGTACGCGCCGCTCAACTTGTCGCCTGAAGAGCTCGTGGAGTACACGCCGGAGTGGAGCGGAGAGAGATTCCCCGATGGGCGTCCGCGTGTTCCCGATTCGATCCTCGAACGGATGGAGCGCGTCACGATCACGCAGGCTTGGGGCGTTCTCCAGGGCGCGGGATTCCACTGGCAGTTCGAGGGTGGTTGGGTCTGCACGCAGCCCGGAGAAACACTCGTGGGGCGCGCCGCGACGGCGCTCTACATGCCCAGACGCCCCGACATGCGGCGGATCATGGAGGAGAAGGGAGCTCGTACCGGCTGCGTGGGGGACCAGATATCGTGGCCCATCGACCGTCTCGAACCCAGCGATGTCTACATCGCGGATGTCTACGGGAAGATCGAGCAGGGACCGGTGATCGGAGACAACCTATCGACCGCGATCTACGCCAAGTCGGGACGCGGCGTCGTGCAGGACGCTGCCGTGCGCGACATCGAGGGCATCCAGGAGATGACCGGATTCGTCTGCTTCGCGCGCGGGTTCCACCCATCCTACGCATCCCCGACGATCATGCTGGTGGGCCACAACTGCCCCGTCCGCATCGGTCACGCCACGGTGATGCCGGGCGATGTAGTGCTCGGACGAGGCGACAGCGTCATCTTCGTGCCGCCGCATCTTGCGGAGACGGTCGTGCAGACGTCCGAATTGGTGACGCTCAGAGACCTGTTCGGCAAGCAGCGGCTTCGGGACGGCGCTTACAGCCCGGGTCAGATCGACGCGCGATGGACCGACGGCATCGAGCGCGACTTCTCTCGATGGCTCGATGACCACCGGGCAGAACTCCCGGTGCCGGAGGGCGCGATCCAGGAACTGCTCAAGCAGAGAACCTGGTAAGATCGTCCGGTGAGTCCGTATATGGCTCACCGTGTTGTTGCCCTGCGCCGTCGACGCAGCCGGGGAGACGCTTGAGGGTTGAGCTTGCCGATGCGGCAGGCTGTGTGTTACTGTACGTGCTGAAATGGACTCACACATGGGCTCATGTCGCCGCGGTCGGAGTCGAGGCTTGGAGAGGGCCCGGCGCGCGGAAGCAGTGACTACGTGACGAAGGGAATCCGGCGTTGTCGTTGACGAAAGAGAACATCGCGTCAATCGTTCAAGACCATCAGCGTTCCGAAGGTGATACGGGAAGCGCCGAAGTCCAAGTCGCCCTCCTGAACGCGCGAATCCAGTACCTGACCGAGCACTTCAAGTCTCACACGCATGACCACACGTCGCGGCGCGGGCTGTTCCGTCTGGTCGGTAAGCAGCGACGCCTCCTGCGCTATCTCTACGATACGGATGTGGAGCGCTACCGCGCTCTGATCGGCAAGCTCGGCCTCCGAGACCGTATTGGCCGCTAAGCGCGCATCGATGCCACGACCTGACGACGATCCCGGAGAGGACGACGGCCCCTCGCCGGTGGGCGCGTCAGGTCTCCGTGTTTCTGGTGGAGATGCCGTCCAATGCGGAAGGTCCGGAGGAGCGCACGGTGCATAGCGTAGAGATCATCCTGGGAGACGAACCCGTCGTCCTGCAGACGGGAAAGGTCGCGAAACAAGCGGACGGCGCGGTCTGGGTGCAGCAGGGCGGAACCGTCGTGCTGGTTACCGCCGTCGCCGCCGCCGAGGCGAAGGAAGACACCGATTTCTTTCCGTTGACGGTCGATTACCGAGAACGCGGGTACGCTGTTGGCAAGATTCCTCCTGTCTACGGCCGGCGCGAGCCTCGTCCTGGCGTCGGCGAGACGCTGATCGCCCGACTGATCGATCACTCGATTCGTCCTCTGTTCCCCAAGAAGTTCAGGAATGAGACCCAGGTTCAGGCGATGACGTTGTCGTCGGACCAGGTCCATCCGACCGAGACGCTCGCCATGATCGGCACGTCGGCGGCGCTCTCGATCTCCAGCATCCCGTTCAACGGGCCCATCGGCGGCATCGTCGTCGCGCGCGTGGGTGGGGCGTTCGTCGCCAACCCGACGTACGCGCAGCTCGATGAGGCGGACCTGCACTTCTTCGTCACCGCCAACAAGCGCGCGGTCATGTCGGTCGAGGGAAGCGCCCACGAAGTCCCTGAAGACGACGTGATCGCTGCGATCGATTTCGCCCACGGCGAGATTCAGCGTGTGATCGCGGTTCAGGAAGAACTCGTTGCGGCTGTCGGCAAGCCGAAGCGCCCAGTCGGGAAGGCGTCCGCGCAGGAAGAGATGGCGGTTCGCATCCGCGAACTCGCAACGATGCCGATCCGTCAGTCCATCGGGATCGCGGACAAGCAGGAACGCGACACGTACCTGCAGTCGGTGCTGGAGAACGTCGTCGCCGAAATCGAGGGCGAGGGCACCGACATCCACTCGGACGACGAGCAGATCGCGGCTGTGTTCACCGAGATCGAGCGCGAGGAGATGCGCCGCTCGATTCTCGAAGAAGGCAAGCGAGTCGACGGGCGCGGCACGCGCGACATCCGCGACATCGCGTGCGAAGTGGGCGTATTGCCGCGAACCCACGGCTCCTCCCTGTTCACGAGAGGGCAGACGCAAGCGCTCTGTACCGTCACCCTCGGCACCGGCATGGACGAGGAGGTCATTCGCGACCTTACCGGGGAGCACTCGCGCGCCTTCTTCCTCCACTACAACTTCCCCGGATTCAGTGTCGGGGAGGTCCGGCGCATCACCGGCGCCGGGCGTCGAGAGATCGGGCACGGCTCGCTCGCGGAGCACGCGCTCATGCCCGTGATCCCCGACGCCGAGACATTCCCGTACACGGTGCGGGTCGTCTCGGAAATCCTCGAGTCGAACGCGTCGTCGTCGATGGCAACGGTCTGCGGCGCCAGTCTGGCGCTGATGGACGCCGGCGTGCCAGTCGCCAAGCCCGTCGCTGGCGTCGGGGTCGGGCTCATCAAGGACGGAGACCGTGAGGTGATCCTGACGGACATGTTGGGAGCCGAAGACCATCTCGGCGACATGGACTTCAAGGTCGCCGGAACACGGGACGGCGTCACGGCGATCCAGCTCGACATCAAGATCGACGGCATCACCGTCGACCTGATGCGCCGCGCCATCCACCAGTCGCACGAAGCGCGGATCAAGGTTCTGGACCTGATGGACGCCTGCATCGGCACGCGCCGCGAGGACATCTCGCCGTACGCGCCGCGCATTTACACGATGAAGGTCCATCCGGACAAGATCCGCGAGATCATCGGTCGCGGCGGATCCGTCATCCGCAAGATCCAGGAAGACGCCGGCGTCACCGTCAACGTCGAGGACGACGGGACGGTGCGCATCGCCTCGACCAGCCTCGCGGCGGCGAAGGTTGCCGAGGACATCATCCGCGGCATCGTCGCCGAGGCGGAGGTCGGCAAGGAGTATGTCGGACGTGTGACGCGTGTCACGCCGTTTGGTGCGTTCGTCGAAGTGCTCAAGGGCGTGGATGGGCTAATCCACATCTCGGCGCTGTCGGATGGCTATGTGCGCCGCGTCGAGGACGTCCTGAACATCGGCGATACCGCGACCGTCCGAGTCACGCGAATCGACGAGAAGGGGCGTATCGACCTGGAGCTCGTCACGCGACCCGACGGGACGCCAATGCCTCCGCGCGCCGAGCGCGTTCACAGCGAAGACGCGGACGAGGAGGAGTCGGACGAACCGTCCGCTCCGCGCGTTCCGCAGTATCCGCGCGCGACCGGCGGCGACCGCGCTGCCGGCAGCGAGCCATCCCAAGAGACCGGCGAGCGCGAGCCTCAGTACGAAGCCGACGGTTCGCGTCAGTCGCGCGACCGGCGAGGCGGCGACCGCGACCGGGGCTCTCAATCAGGCGGGCGCCCGCGCGACGGACGCGGCGGGAGCCGAGAGACGCCCAGGGTGCCCAAGCGGCGCTACTAGCGCCCGACGCGGAGTGTCCAGGTTGGCGCTTCGAGGCGACGGACTTCACAAGCGATGGCGTCGGGGCTAGTACTTGTACGTAGCGATGGCGCAGGCGCCGCCCGCATGGCGTCGCTCACGCTACGGTCGACGAGCCGCCTAGGCGCCATCGCGGTGTCCAGCCCGGTAACGGGCGGAGAGGACGTCGCCATGCGAATCGGTCAACACGAGACGCAGCAAGCCAACGGCAGCCTGCTCGAGAAGACGTGGTTTCAGGCGTTGATGGTGGCGGTCGTTGTCCTGCTGGGAGTGGGCGTCTGGTGGATCTCGTCTCACCAGAACCAGATATCGCGCTGGATCAATCCGGACAAACCCGCGCCTGCCGAGAAACCGGTGATCGCCAAGCCCACGGTCCAGTAGTGGGCATGAGGACGTTTCAACCCGGGCATGCGAGCCGCTGCCCCGCCGGAGGTGCTCCGAAGACGTGGACCGTCGCGCTGCGTCACAGCGTAGGATTCTCACGGATTCGGTGGCTTTCGCCCTGTGTCGGGGTCGAGCGGCTCTAGGTGCGGTTTTGTGCCTGTTTCTGGTCACCGCGTCCGGCTGTGGGTACGTGTCCGTCTCGAACTACCTCGAACACATCAAGACGATCCGCATCCCGCCTGTCCAGAATCAGACGATCCTCTTCCAGCTCGAAGACGAGATGACGACGGAGCTCCGCAGCCGCTTCAACTCGAAGTGGACGGACGGCGACGACGCCATCCTGCTAGTCACCGTGCACGACTATGAAATCCGACCCATCGCGTATGACGTGAACGCCCTTCCTGAACGCTATCGCATGCGTGTCGTGCTTGACTACGAGTTCCGCGACAATGTAAAGAGCAAGCTCGTCGACGCGAAGCGGGATGCCGAATACCATCGCGACTTCTATGTCGTGACCGGCAGAGGCGAGCAACCGGAGGACGAACAGACTGCACGCCAGCGGCTGCTGCGCGACGTCGTCGATGAGCTCTACTACACGCTCGCGGAACAGTGGTGAGTGCGCGGGCAGTCTGTTGAGACCCGAACGCCTGCTGCCAGCCCCAATCGGTGAGGAGATGCCTGAATGACACCGCTGGGCAAGCCCGGCCCGTTGACCGACGTCGAACGATTCGTCTTTGAGTCCACCGGCTATCTGGTCATCCCGGGCGCCCTGACGCCCGAGGAGTGTGACGCCTGCATGCAGGCAGCGATCCGCTGTCACTCCAAGCATCCGAAGGGCTCGTGGCGTCAGATCGGCAACTCATTCGAGCAGGAACCAGCATTCGAGAACCTGATCGACCATCCTTCAGTGCTTCCGAAGGCGCGAGCCCTGTTCGGAGACCGGTTCATCCTGCAAAGCAGTTGGTGCACATCCGTCCCCGCGCACTTCGCGGGCGGAGGGTGGCATCAGGATGGATCGAGCGCCTACGAGTTCCGCAAGCTGGCAACCCTCACACCGCTGGTTCAACTCCGCATCGGGTTCTTCCTGACACACCAGCCAACGCCTGGCTACGGCAACATGGAGATGATACCGGGATCGCACAATGCGGCGACGTCCATGCCAAGCGGATCGGGCACGCCTGAGAACCCGATACCGACCGCGGAGATCATCTGCGGAGAGCCCGGCACGGCGCTCATGTTCCATCAGGGCGTCTACCATCGCGGGGGTCCGAACCACCAGGACTACGACCGGTACATCATCCACATGGTCTACGCTCCGCCGTGGCTGATCCGGTCCGACCGGATGGGGAACTCGCTGGAGTTCCTTGAGCGACTGACACCGATGCGGCGCGCGCTGATGGGGCAATGGACGTTCCCGGAGGAATCGTTCCACATGCCTCCTCTGCCGTTCAACGACTAGGATCGCAGCATGATCGGTCGCACAGCCCGTTTCCTGCTGCTCTGCTGCATGGCATCGGCGATCCATGTCGGTTGCGGCGAACCGATTCCCGAGACCTGGGTGGCGCGACAGGGATCTGTCGTCTTCGGCGTGTGGGACTGCCCATCGCCGAAGATCGCCAAGGCGTTGCTGACTCAGTGGCTAGCGCTGCCGGCACCGGATAGGCAGACCAGCGCTCCAGTCCGAGACGACACGTTCCTCTTCTCGCTGCTCCCAGCGGATGATCGGATCCAAGACTGGCGGACCGTCGGCGAGCGGCAGTACCTCAGACCCCACGAACTCACGGCGTTCCTGCGTCGACCCTCGGTCGAGTACGAGGCTTTCGGCGTTCGCGGGTTGGTGACGGCGGAGTACGCCAACGTCCGCTTGGGACCGAAGCCGTTGCTTCGCGTCGAGGTGTACGACATGGGCACGCCGGCGAACGCCTTCGGGCTCTACAGCCAGAAGCGAATCCCAGGCGGCATGTTCGTACCGACGGGGGGCGGCGCGTTCATCGGCGAGACGGAGCTCTTGTCCTGGTCGGATCGCTACTACGTGTTCATCCGTATCTACGAGTTCTCAGATGACACGCGCGACGGCATGCGGGCGTTCGCCTCTACGATCACTGGGATGATCGGCGGCGTCCGAGACGAGCCCGAGTGGACCACACGATACGCGACGATCCCGAGCCTGGTGCTTCACAGCGAGCGATGGTTCGCCAACACGGCTCAGGCTCAGGTCTCGACCAAGGACCCTTCGCTTCTGGTCATGCCGCTGGACGACGACGTCGAGGGATTTGTGTCGAGACTGCGCATCGACGACACGAGGACTTCGGAGGCGTTCTGCATCCTGTTTCCGACGGTTCCAGCCGCGGAGGATGCTTACGCCGCCCTCGAGTCTGCGCTTGCGTCGCTGGGAGGCAACGAGCCCGAGGCGCTGTCCAAGATGGGCGACGAGGGCTTCCGCGTTCGGACCAACGCGGCGAGCCCAGCCGAGGAGGGTTCCGATGGACATCAGCCGTAGAGAACACCCACGCGTCGGCGGTAGTCGTCATACGTCTCGTCGAATAGCTGCTGGGAGCGCTCCGCGCCGATGTGAACCGGGCTGGTGAGAACGAACGGCGGCTTGCCAGCCTGAGTGAGGAGTTCGGCGACCTCGGCTTTGATGGCGTTGGCGATGGCGCACGCCGCCAGCGTCGATACCGGCGACACGGGGTACTCAAGACCTTCGATCCAGACAACGGCGTCACCGGGAGGTACGCAGTTGTCTACCACGATGTCGCACACCTCCGCCAGGTTCTTCCCGCCCGCGTGTCGCGTCCGCGACGACGCGTTATTCGCCAAAGACGTGACGGCGATGGTCGTCATGCCGGTCTCGCGAGCTTCGAGCGCAATCTCGATGGGCACGATGTTCGTGCCGCCCGTCGAAAAGACGACCATCGCGTCGTCGGCTGTCAGCGCGAAGTTGCGCAGGATCCTGGACGCCAATCCCGGCACGTTCTCGATGAACATCGCCTGTCGCTGTCCGTTCGCGCCGACGACCTCGTGGTGGTAGGTCATCGACAGCTCAACGATCGGGTGGAACCCAGGAAAGCTGCCGTAGCGCGGGAACATCTCCTCAACGGGTATGCGCGAGTGACCTGCGCCGAAGAGGTGCACCAGGCGGTCGCGCAGGATGACGTCCGCGCAGACCTGAGCGGCGCGGCGGATGTTGTCCGCTTGTTCCGCGCGAATCCGTTGCACGACGCCGATGGCAGCATCGAAATAACGATCCATGGGGTACATGCGCGCTCTGCTCCTTGGCATACTCAGCGGTCTGTTTCGTAGATATCCGTCGAATCAACGGACGGCGTAGAGTAGAGGCGACGCGGTGCGTCGCCCGTTTCACGACGAAGGCGACCCGACGGGTCGCCCCTACGAATCGTAACCGATTTTCGAAAAACCACTCAGACCCGTGTGCGGTCCCGTCGCCTCGCGCTTGCGCCGGTTCCGATCCATCCACGCCTTCGGAAGTAGTAGGTGAGTCCTCCGGCGACTGCCGCCATCAACGCGAGGGCGAACGGATATCCCCAGTACCACCGCAGCTCTGGCATGTTGAGCGGCGATGACTCGACGCTGAAGTTCATCCCATACACGCCAGCGATGAACGAGAGCGGGATAAAGATCGTCGCGATGAGCGTCAGAACCGTCATCACTTCGCTCAATCGGTTGTTGACGCTCGAAAGATAGAGGTCGTGCAGGCTCGTCGCGATATCGCGGTAGTTCTCGATCAGGTCGAGAAGCTGGACTGCGTGATCGTAGCAGTCGCGGAGGAAGACCCGCGTTTCCTCGGCGATGTGCGCGGTCGTGTCGCGCGATAGAGCGTGGACGACCTCTCGTTGGGGCCAGACGGCTCGCCGAAGCACTAACAGATCGTGACGCACAGCGTGGAGCTCCGTGACCGAAGCTTGGCTCGGGCGTTCGACGATGTCGTCCTCCAACCGTTCAAGCCGGTCTCCGAGGACCTCGATGACTGGGAAGAAGCCGTCGACGACCGCGTCGATGAGCGCGTAGGCGAGGTAGTCGGGACCCGACGACCGGATGGTCGGTCGTCCCGAGCGGATACGCTCCCTGACCGGATCAAAATCGTCGCCGGGCCTTTCCTGGAACGTGAGGACGTAGTCACTGCCCAGGAACAGGCTGATCTGCTCGGTGCCAATCGCCTCCCCGACCGTCGCCACCCGCGCCACAACAAAATGGTGCTCCGCGTAGGGTTCGATCTTGGGGCGCTGATAGACGTTGACGACGTCCTCGAGCGCCAGCCGATGGAGCCCGAACGCATCGCCGACCGCTTGAAGCGTCGCCGCGTCTCCCAGACCAGCAACGTCGACCCACGTGACGCGATGGCGTCCGACCCAGCGTCGTAGGTCGTCGACGTCCTCGATGTCGCGCTCTTCGACGGCGTCGGGACCGAACGCGATCACGTGGATCCTCGGTGACGGCGCTGCCGGATCGATGGCGAGAGTGCCCGGCGGCGCGCCGGGCGATGCGCGGCGGTGGACCCGTATCTCGGACCGTTTACGGTTCAGAGACGTTCTGCCCAAACGGACATCTCCGGCAGTGGCGACAGCGCGTCGGTACCGGCTTGACAGTGCTGCTCCGGGCGCCTATGTTAGCCGTCGGAACCTGCATCCACAACCACCACGAAGAAGGAGCGCCTGGCGATGCGATTCTCGTCTGTGCTCCTCGTCGTCGCACTGTTCTCTTCGTCCACCGGCGCCCGCAGCGAAGCGCAGGAGCCTCGTGCGATGCCGAACCAGAAAGCCCATACGTTCGAGACGCAGATCACGAAGACTGTTCGACTGAACTACCTGCTGTTCCTCCCGAGCGCCTATGATGCGTCCGGCGGCGCGAAGTACCCGCTGATTCTCTTTCTCCACGGGGCAGGTGAGCGCGGCAGCGATGTGGAGAAGATCAAGGTGCATGGCATCCCGAAAGTGGCTGTCCTGCAACCGGACTTTCCGTTCATCGCCGTGTCGCCGCAGTGTCCTCAGAACTCGTGGTGGACAGCCGAAGTGGACGCGCTAACGGCTCTGCTGGACGATGTGGTCGCCCGCTATCGAGTCGACACGAACCGCGTCTACTTGACCGGGCTCAGCATGGGAGGCTTCGGAACCTGGGCGCTGGCGACGGAGCATCCCGAGCGGTTCGCCGCGATCGCACCGATCTGCGGCGGTGGCGACCCCAGCAAGGTCGACCGGATCAAGGACATCCCGGCGTGGGTGTTTCACGGGGCAAAGGACGAAGTCGTCAAGCCGGAGCAGTCGGAGACGATGGTCAAGGCGCTCCAGGCGCTGGGCGCTGACGTGCGCCATACCGTCTACGCCGAAGCCGGTCACGATTCATGGACCGAGGCGTACGACAACCCGGAGCTCTACACCTGGTTCCTGTCGCACTCGCTCAGTGACCGCTAGACGCAATGCGCCTGGATGTCCGACGCAGACCCAGGGTGACGAGGCGATGTGCCACGATGGCGTCCGTGGTTTCCAGTTGTGCCGCCAGATCGGCGGTGGAGTGCGTCTCATAGTTCGCGGCTAGGAAGTCGTCCTTCTCCGCGTTCCACACGAAAGCCCGACGCAGCTTTAGGAGATGGAGCCGTCGTGCGACCGCCGCTTCAGACCGGCGCAGCAACGTGGCGAGCGCCGCGTTGTCCGAGTGCATGTACAGCTCGCGCAACGTCTGGTCGTCCCGGTCCTTCCAGTGCCTTCGCCGCGCCAACCCCAACTGATTGAGGCGAACCGCGACCGCAGCCTCGGAGCGACACAGCTTCTCAGCCAGTTCAGAATTGGTCAACGCCCTGTGGTGCTGCCGCAGCACTTCGTCGTCTTTGGTTGTCCAACGCCGTCGAGTGGCCATGTCCAACTTGTCTCCGGTCTCGACGCATAGGCAGTCCCAAGTCCGCTCCTGGGCTCGCGGCAACCTTGCCCCTCTGGCGCTATGTTGCGCCGTTCGAACGCCCTCGCTATGCTCTGTCTGAGCTGCGTCCAACGCTGCGACGCCATGCTCTCATCACGCTCGGACACGAAGAAGAGGAGCCACGATGTACGCGTCCATTCGCGATGGAACCGCGCTGAGCGCCGGGTTCGCCTCGATCCGTGAGGCGGCAGAGGCGTGCGAGATACACGCCTTTGAGCTCGATCTGACCCCGGACATGCGGGCCCCTTCCGCCGTCAGCCCAGACCAGTTCACGCTGGACTCCGACCAGGCTCTTACGCGGTACAAGTGCCATCTGGCAGAGAACGGACTCCGTCCCGCAGGCTTCCTGCTCGCCTCAGACTTCAGCTCTTCGGAGCGCGACCGTGTCGTCGACTGGGTCATCCAGGCGGCTCGGGCGGCGAATGCCGTCGGGATGGCGGCGATTCGCGTCGATTCGGCGATGCGCCGCGAACGTGAGATGGCCACGCCAGAGCGGATCGATCTCTTTGTCGAATGCCTGTCGCAAGCCGTCGAAGCCACGTCCGACTTGACCGTCGGATTCGGAATCGAGAACCACGGCGCGGGAGGCAACAACCGAGAGTTCCTCGACGGCGTGTTCGCGGGCGTCGGTTCAGACCGCGTCGGAATGACGATGGACATGGGCAACTTCTACTGGTCCGGGATGCCGTTGTCCGAGGTCTACCAAACGCTGGAGCACTTCGCGTCGCGGACGAAACACACGCACGTCAAGAACATCAACTATCCGGCCTCCGAGCGCGAGAAGCGGCGACCCATCGGCTGGGAATACGGCAAGTACGCATGCCCCATCGAGGAGGGCGACATCGACCTGCGCCGCGTCATCGGGTTCCTGCGCGCTGCGGGCTACACCGGCGACCTGTCGCTCGAGGACGAGTCCATCGGTCGGTTCCCGCCCGAGGAGCGCAAGGCGGTGCTCATCCGCGACGCGCAGTATCTGAGGAGCCTTTTATAGAGCCCGCTCTCTGTCGGTCTACTCACGGCGAGGCCGCACGACGGTCTCGCCGTCGTCTTCGATCAGGGGACGATTGTAGATGTACGGCGGCTCCAGCGTTGCGCGTTGCGCCTCTGTCAGTTCCTGCGTCCACTCCGGGAACGACGTCTCGTAGAATCCACCGGCGAAGTGGAGGTACTTCGGCGAATAGCGCACGAGCAGCGAGCGGCGCTCCCGGTCGGACGTCCACGGCAGCGTCCCATGCAGTGTCGCCTCGTTGAAGATCACCATGTCTCCCGCGTTGCACGGAATACCGCGCACGATGTCCTGATCCTCCTCCCAGCGGCGAATCCCGTCTGGACAACGGAAGTTGGCTT
>Ga0194120_10001859_pt1 | contig 37255 bp, 20 predicted proteins | sample TA2MahCa65mmetaG_FD_148642 | JGI IMG/M metagenome (GOLD analysis project Ga0194120, IMG submission 148642) | Freshwater microbial communities from Lake Tanganyika, Tanzania - TA2015019 Mahale Deep Cast 65m | ecosystem: Environmental > Aquatic > Freshwater > Lake | place: Tanzania: Lake...
AAAATAAATTCCGCTCTGAAAATTCTCTGCGTTCCATTCATGGTGTGTTTGCCTGCTTGCATTTCCTTATTGTCAAAAAGTAAGGAAACTTCCTTGCTGGAATCTGTAACTTAAAGCCTGCTCTACCTTGTGCCATTTTAAAGTTACCTGTGCAGGCAACCATCGATTGAATCCGACCGCCCAACCGTTTAATATGTCGGTAAAATAAATATCTACAACAGGACCAGCCGAAGGTTTTGATGGAAAATACGCTTTTTCCCACTCCCCATTTATTGACACTACCCAGAGAGTCAATAAAAAAGTTAATAATATAATTATTCGTTTCATTTGATTTCTAAAAGCTATTGTTGAACATACTGATGTACTCGTTTCACGTGAAACGAGTCATTATCTTACGCAAAGCCGCAAAGAAAATATTTTTCTACTTTGCGTCTTTGCGTGAGCAAAAAAAATCATCTATGCAAATACACGAGCAGCACAGAAATATCCGATGGAGTAACTCCACTTATCCGCGATGCTTGCCCAAGTGTTTGCGGTCGTATGTGTGAGAGTTTTTCTTTTCCCTCCGCTGAAAGCGAGCGAACACGCGTGTAATCAAAACTTTCCGGCACGGTTATATTCTCTGACTTTTCAAATTTCTCTACATCAATTTTCTGGCGAGAGATGTAGCCGTCGTATTTTAAGTCTATTTCTACTTGCTCAATGGATTCTTTTTCGATACGACCTTTTAAGTGTAGTCCACTTTCAAAGTGGGCTACACTTAGCAAATCCACCAACTTCACATTCGAGCGTTTTACAAGTTTTGCAATTGGTTCTCGCTGTGTAATCGGCATTTCGTTTTGAGACTTTAGATAATCGTTGACTTCCTCCGGGGCAATTGTATTTTCATTTACGAACTGCGAAAGTCGAGTTATCATTTCTTCTTTTTTGTCTAATCGTTGTTTTGCCACTTCATCAACAAGCCCAATGTTGTAACCAATTTTTGTCAATCTTCTATCCGCATTATCCTGTCGCAACAGCAAACGATACTCCGCACGCGAAGTGAACATTCGATACGGCTCGTCAATAAGCAAGTTCACCAAGTCGTCAATCAAAACTCCGATATATGCTTCGCTGCGCTTCAAGATAAACGGCTCTTTGTTGTGAACATAGTGCGCCGCGTTTATACCGGCAATCAATCCCTGTGCCGCCGCTTCTTCGTAACCGGAAGTTCCGTTGATTTGTCCCGCATGAAAAAGTCCACCAACAAGTTTTGTTTCCAGAGAAAGTTTGAGTTGATATGATGGAAAGTAATCGTATTCCACAGCGTAACCGTGACGAAGCATTTTTACGTTTTCCAACCCTGCAATTGTTCTCATTCCGTACAGTTGAATTTCTTGTGGAAGACTTGTGGAAAATCCGTTGACATAAACGAAGTTAGTTTTATATCCTTCCGGCTCAAGAAAAATATGATGACTTCCTTTGTCAGAAAATCGCGCAATTTTATCCTCAACTGATGGACAATATCGTGGACCTTTTCCTTTGATAATTCCTGTAAAGAGTGGCGAACGTTCAAATCCTTTGCGTAAAATTTCGTGCGTTTTTTCGTTCGTATGTGTCAAATACATCGGAATTTGAGCATTTATTATTTTCTCTGTTTGAAAAGAAAAAGGTTGCGGATTATCATCTCCCGGTTGCAACTCGATGCTTGAAAAATCTATTGAATCAATATCAATGCGAGGTGGGGTTCCAGTTTTCAATCTACCGATTTCAAAGCCAAGTTTTTCGAGCGATGGAGAAATTCCAGAAGACGACTTTTCCCCAAATCTTCCACCAACTGTTTGTGAAAAGCCAGTGTGCATCAAACTTCGTAGAAATGTTCCTGCGCAAATAACAAGCACAGAGCAATTTATTTGCCCGTGATAAGTAGTAGTAATTCCAGTAATTTTTCTTTCTTCGTTCGAATACTCTGAAAGAATTTCATCCACAGAATCCTCGAGTAAATCGAGATTTGTTTGAGATAGAATAAGTTCTCGTGCTTTTCGTGCATAAAGTTCTCTATCATTTTGAGAACGCGGCGACCAAACAGCCGGACCTTTTGACGTGTTCAACATTCGGAAATGAATTCCTGATAAGTCTGCAAGTTTTCCCATTACTCCACCGAGGGCATCAACTTCTCGTGCAAGTTGCCCTTTTGCGGTTCCGCCGATTGAAGGATTGCACGACATTCTTCCAATCGAATCTTTTGACATTGTAACGAGCAATGTTTTGCAACCAAGTTTCGCTGAAGCAATTGATGCTTCGATGCCGGCATGTCCGCAACCGATTACGATGATATCGTATTTATTTTTTGTTTGTTTCACGTGAAACTATTTTCCAATACAAAATTTTGAAAATATGTTATTCAGAATTTCTTCGGTTGTAACTTCGCCTGTAATTTCGCCAATGAAGTTAAGTGCGCTTCGTAAATCAAGGACAATCAACTCTGTCGTTTTCTCTTCAGAAACTCCATTCAGCGCGTTCTTGATGCACTCTTGTATTTTCCCGAAAAGTTCTTTATGGCGAGTATTGGTAAGCACAGAAACGTTTGCAATTTCTCCATTTTCATAAACTGTAAGTTCGAGAATTTTTTTTTGTAGTTCGATAATTCCTAAATGTGTTTTTGCTGATACAAAAACGTAATCTAAGTTTGTGTGTTCTATTTCTGTGCGAAGTTTATTTTGCCGCTCATCTGATAACAAATCTACTTTATTGAAAACAGTTATTTGCTTTTTTGTTTCAAAATTAAAATCAGATAATTTTGCAGTATCTCGAATAATTCCATCTGCGGTCATGCACGAAATCCACGGGAGACTGTTTTCCGCAGATTTTGCAAATTGCCGTTGATGAGTAATATTAGGTATGTTGATTTTTGAAACATCACTACAATCATTTGTCGCGTCGGTAGAATCATTCACAATTAATGTTAAATCCGCCGCCGCCATTTTCTCATAACTTCTTCGAATTCCTTCTTCTTCAATGATGTTTTTCGTTTCTCTAATTCCAGCAGTATCAAAGAAGCGAAAGAGAATGCCATCAAGAAGTAATTCACCTTCTACAACATCTCTTGTCGTGCCAGGAATTTCCGTAACAATTGCCTTGTTTTCTTGGAGCAAGGCGTTGAGCAAACTCGACTTGCCAACATTCGGTATTCCTGAAATTACAACGTTTACTCCATCTCTATAAAATCTGCCAATTTTATATGAGGCAAGCAAATTTTCTATTTTGCCAATCAAAAAATTTAATTCTGATACTATTTTTTCCTTTGTGGCAAACTGATAATCTTCTTCAACGAAATCAAGTTCTAGTTCCAGCATACTGCATAAATCTAATATCTTGCCACCAATTTTTTTTGTTTGGCTTGATAATTCCCCTTTGATTTGCGAAAATGAACATTTTTGTGCAATCTCAGAATTTGCCTTTATTAAATCCGCAACCGCCTCTGCTTGTGGCAAGTCAATCTTGCCATTTAAGAATGCTCTTTTGGTAAATTCTCCTGGTTCTGCAAGCCGAATCTTGTTTGTGAGCAAAATTTCTAAAATTTTTCTTGCCACAAAAATGCTTCCGTGGCAAGATATTTCTACTACGTTTTCCCCCGTGTAAGATTTTGCGGAAAGAAAAATTGTAGTTACAACTTCGTCAATAACATTTCCTTTTCCATCGGTAAAGTTACCAAAATGAGCAGTATGTGTTTTCGCTAGGGAAAGCTTTTGTTTTCCATCGAAAAATTTTTCCACGGAAGTAATTGCATTTTTTCCACTTACACGAAGAACGGCTAATCCTCCTTCGCCAAGCGGAGTTGCAATTGCGGCGATTGTATCTTCTAACGAATACATAGTTAAAGGAAATAATACAAAAATAAATTTTCACCATCAAATATTTGAATGCTATAAAATGATTTTGTAATTTTTACTTATGCGTTATCAATTAGAATTTCTCGGATATAAATTTCTTGAGGTTATATTAAATAAAATACCGATTTCTTCAGTACAAGTGATTGGAAAAATTTGCGGAAGGTTTTTTTATCATCTCCTTTCTTCAAGAAAAAAAATTGCCGAGAAAAATTTACAAACTGCATTTCCTGAAAAATCAAAGAACGAAGTTCGCATTCTCACCCGCTGCTCATTTGAAAATATTGGAATGACGATATTCGAATTTTTACGTTTAAAAAAAACATCCATCGAACAACTTGAAAAAACTATTCTATTTGACGATAGCAATTTCTTTTCGAAAATTCATAGCAAGAAGAATGGAGCGGTATTATTATCGGGACATATTGGAAATTGGGAATTGCTTGCCGCAAGAGTTGGGGTGTCTCTTTCGCATCCATTAATTGTAATAATAAAAACGCAGCACAATGAGAAAGTAAACAAGGAAATAAATCGTATTCGTACAAAATTTGGAAATGAAGTAATCCCAATGGAACACGCAATAAAAGTTGCAATGAGAACCTTGAATGAACAAAAAGTTCTTGCGCTACTTTCGGACCAAAGCGCGCCAAAAGAAAGCGTATATGTAAATTTTTTTGGAAGGAGCGTAGCCACTTTTAAGGGCCCTGCGGCATTTTGTTTGAAAACGAGAGCACCATTATTTATGTTATTTTGTATTCGACAGAAAAATTTTTCGTATAAAATATATTATGAAGAAATTGAGTACGACGACCTGAAAGAATACACAGACGAAAATATTCAAATCCTCACCCAGCGACATACGACGATACTCGAAAAAGTAATACGTCAATATCCCGAGCAGTGGCTATGGATGCACCGAAGATGGAAAAACGTGCAATGAAAATCCTTATCATTCAAACTGCGTATATCGGGGATGCTGTGCTTACGCTTCCGTTAGTTCAGGCAGTAAAACAATGGTTTCCCAATGCTACTGTTGATGTTGTTGTAATTCCATCAACCGTGAACGTATTAGAAAATCATCCGTTAATTTTTGAAACAAAAGTTTTTGATAAGCACAAGAAAGATTCTGGATTTCTAGGGCTGCTCCGAACCGCGAAGAACTTGCGAAAAATGTGTTACAACATTGCACTTATCCCGCATCGTTCGTTGCGAAGTTCGTTGCTTGCGCTGGTTGCACAAATACCGAAACGCATTGGTTTTTCTACAAGTAGTGGAAAGTTTTGGTTGACAAATATCGTTGAGTGTGAAAAAAATATTCACGAAATAGAGCGCAACTTGCTGTTACTTGAGCCATTGGGATTTTCAACGAAAGAAAAAATTCTTCCCAATCTTTTTCCTTCTGAACGTGATAAAAAAACCGTCTCAGATTTTTTTATTCAACAGAACATTCCTGCGGAAAGAACCATCATAGCCATTGCACCGGGAAGCGTTTGGAACACGAAGCGTTGGTTGAAAGAGCATTTCATTTCTCTTTCAAAAAAATTTTCGGAAAAAAACTTTTCTATTATTTTTGTTGGGGGAAAAAACGATGAGCGCCTTTGTGCAGAAATACAACGTTCTGTATCAGAAAAAAACATTTTCAATTCTGCTGGAAAATTTACTCTTCTTCAATCTTCAGAAATTATTCATCGAAGTAGCGTTCTCGTAAGCAATGATTCGGCGCCGATGCATTTGGCGGTAGCAATGCGAACTCCTGTGGTAGCAATATTCGGGGCGACAATTCCCGAGTTCGGTTTTGCGCCGAACGGAGAATTTGATTCCATTATCGAAATGAAAAGTCTTTCGTGTCGCCCGTGTGGAATTCACGGTGGAAATGTTTGCCCAATTCAAATGTTTGATTGTATGAAAAATATTTCCGCAGAAATGGTTTTTGATGCAACAATTTCAGTGTTGAAAAAAATACCAATGAAAAAGTCTTAACATTCATCGTATTGTTATGTCATCATACTCACCCGAACAAATTCACAAGTGTTTCTCCGAATCGAATGATTTCGACGAAATCTTTGATGCATTTGAAAGTGCTTTGCTTCAACAGATTGACGATATTGGGATGTATAGCCAATTGTTTTGGAATCCATCACTTTCACCAGAAGAATTATGTTTGTTCGGAGAAAAACTTGCGAAAGAATTTTCCCATATTTCCTACGATGTATACTTCTGGCTCGCATCCGTTTTTGAAACTACATATGCGCAAAAAGATAATTACGAACTTGCGTTCACATATTACAGAAAGGCGGCGAAAGTAAATGCAAATGAAATTGCGCCGTACGTAAAACTGTGCGATTGTTTCGACCCGATTGTCAATCTTCCACCAATTGATGATTTGATTTCATTTCTTGTTGAAGGTATTGAAGTTGTTTCCGAGCCGAAACAATTGTTCGAATGGTTAATTCGTTTGTACGAAATCAAAGGAGAAGGAGAGAAAGGAGAGATGTATGCAAGAAGACTAAGAGAATAAGTATGGTTTAAAGAATTTCTTTCATCAATTCCTCCACCCGACGAAAAAAATGTTCCCTGTCAAAATCTGAAAATCGTTTGCGAGCATAGAGAGAAATTTCATTTCTTAAATTTTCATTGGAGGCAACCTCGAGCGTTTGCCTTTTCAAATCAGTAGTTGTTTCCCACAAAAATCCGTTCATTCCATTTTGCACAATTTCTTTTTGCCCACCTTTATTTACAACTATCGGAACAGCATTTGCGGACATTGCTTCAAGCGTTGACATCCCAAAATGTTCCGCGCGCTCGGGAAATTTTTCTTCATCAACTTCATAACCGGCTGCATGCCAAAATATTGAAGCGCGATTGTACCATTCTTTCAGTTTTGCATACGGTTCATTGAAATGAAAGTGAACGGGAAAATTTTGGTTTTCTTTTTGCAGTTGCTCAACCATTTTTTTTGTCCTTACATCTCCCGCAACGCTTCCAACGATATGATATTCCCAATCGTGCAAATCTTTTTTTGAAAGTTCTCGAAACGCTTTTGTCGTAATATCATATCTCTTTTGATTGTATAATCCTGCAAAAATTCTTCCGACACTTAAAATTATTTTTTCTTTCTTTATTCCTGCAAGAAAAAAATCATCAATTGGGGGAGAAAGAATAAAACTATTTCTGTTGTGATGATGAAGTAAAGAATTCCGCACGTATTCGGAATACACGGCAACGAGAGAAATATTTTTGCTTCGTTTCAGTAGTTGCATTCGGAATAAATCTTTCACGCTTTCTTTTGCTTTCCCTCTTGCAAATTTTTTAATTGCGCTTGTAACATTGATTTTTCCGTACGGTGCTTGCAAAATAAAAACTGTCGCTTTGGCGTTAGAGGGAATTGCGCGAAAATTTGTAAGAGCAAACAACACATCACACTGTTTTGAAATCGCCTTCACTTCAGAAAGATTTTTTATTTGTTGCGACTGAACATTCGACAAATCAGCGTTGTAATACATTGCTAACTTTTCTGTTGAAAAATTTTCTTCCGCATACAGAAATGTAACGTTCGTAGTTTTATTTTTCGACAAAACCTCACCAAGAATCGTAACAACTTTTTCTCCGCCGCCGAGCGAAGACCAATATGGATTATAAATTGCGATGTTCATCTCTCGCAAATAAGGTTTGTTGTTCCGTCAATGCTTGCAACAGAAAAAATTTCCTCGTCGTTTGCCTTGTAGATTTTTTTCTTTTCCTCGTCAATAATGGAAAGTGAAAAGCCAATTGCGCGAAGTTCGTTCAAATATTGTTGGGGAGAAAAACCGCATTGCTCAATCATTGTTGGATAAAATTCTGTGACCAATTTCAGCTGTGGATTTGCGGCAAACGTTTGTTTCATTCCTTTCAACGCATACATTTCCGCTCCTTCAATATCAATTTTCAACAAATCAATTTTCGTGTTTTGGTTTTGAAAAAACTCATCTATGGAAATTGTTTCGACTTGAACTGATTTCGACTTCAAGCCGGAATTAAAAATTTGATGTCCGCCGGAAAGATGTTCATCCATAAATAATTCTAATGTTCCTTTTTTATCTGAAACTGCTTTTTGAACAGCAGTAATATTTCGCGCATTGTTCGCAACAATATTTCTTTGCAAGAAAGAAAAATTTGAAGGAGCAGGTTCAAAACAAAATACTTTTCCTTTTTCTCCAACGCATTTCGATGCGAGAATTGAATAATAACCAATGTTTGCGCCAATATCTACAAGCGTCATCCTCGATTTCAAAATTGATTTTATTAAATCGGTTTCTGTTGGTTCGTAGCGTGTATGTACAAGAAATAATTTTCCAATCGCTTCGTCTTCCGGGTCAACGAAAAGTTTTATTCCTTCAATTTCAATTTGTGTTACGGATTTTGGGCGGAAAAGGTTGTAGATGAAGTCGCGAAGTTTTTTTAGAAACGGAATTTTCCCAAGTCCGCTTCCTTTGAGTATGCGCTGAAAAAATCTGAAGAGTGAGAAGAAGAGTTGTTTCATTGCTTATTCTTTTGAAAAGATTTTTTTAGAAAACGAAACTGCATCTTTGTACCGGAGAACAACATTTACAAGTTTCACCTGAACTTTTCCAAAGCGAACAAGCGTAAACGAATACGTGAACATCATCAAAACAGAAGTGAGAACAATGGAAATTGCTCCCCCGATAATTCCGCTGAATAAAATTCCGAGATAAAACAACGCGATTGCAACAAATACATTTATTGTGCTTGCAACAAATACTTCCTTCATTTTTCCGATTCCATAGAGAAAACTCGAAGCAACTCCAATTGTTGGAATACATATTCCGGCAACAGCAAGAATACGAAGAACCGGAATCGCTTCGGGATATTTGTCAACATATAAAAGAGAAATTATTTGCGGGGCAAAAAACCAAAAGAATAGCGCTACGGGAAAAACAAGCACAGTAAAAACGAACATTGATTTTTCTGCAAGAGCAAGAAGTTCGGAAGAATTATTTTGCGCTGAAAGTTTTGAAGATGTTGGCATTAAAAACGTAATGATGACTTGTAACACGACATCAAAAACGCGTGTGAAAATTTTTGCGGCATTGTACACCGCAACAGAAATTGGTCCGAGGACGGTTGCAAGAATAAAACTATCCGCTTGTGTGTATAGCGTATATGTTGCCGACGCACCGAAAGAATATTTTCCATAATGCCAAAACTTTTTCGCTGTTTCTTTTTCGATGCTCAATTGAAATAAACTTTTCAATATTCCTTTGCGAAAAGAAAACGGAACAATAACTATTGCAAGTAATGAAGACAATGCAAGTGTGATTGTGTTAATTAACAATATTGTGAACGCGGTTTGGTTCGCAATGTTTTGAAAAGCAAATGCGATAAGAAGCAACGAGCCGAGAAAATACACGGCATTTATCCAAAACATTTGCTTGATTTGTATTTTCGATTGGAACAAATATAAAATTACTGTTCGCAGCGAAGAAAGAATTAGCATTAAGGGAAGAAACCACGCAAGCAATGAAAACGATGGAGAATGAAAAAGTTGCGCAAATTGCTCTTTCAACACTGCAATGAGTGCTCCAAAAATAACAACGAAGGATACATACATCCAATTTCCCGTTGTTACAATTTCGGAAATCTCTTCTGTTTCGGCGGCATATTTTACCATTGGCTGCAACGCAAAACTCGAACCAGCCGCAACAAGAAGAAGAAACAAATTTTGAATCAGCACGTACGTTCCGAACTCTTCTTTTGGTAAAACGCGTATAACAAGAAACACAAAACCAAGCCCGTAAATTGCAGGCAAACTTTTATCTGCAAATCCCCAAAAACCTTTTTTGAGATGTTTACCGAATTCCATTTACATTCCTAATTCTTTCGATTCACGTTTTGCGCGAATGTAAGTTGTGAACACGCCAAGAGGAAATGTAAACGGAATGATGAACCAATAATACCAATCTGCATATCGCCACAGTAAACGCAGATTGCTTTTGAGTTTGTTCCAATTTTTAAACCAAGAAAAATTTCCGCCAGAACTTACAGAAACTTTATGATACGCAACCGAAGAAGGAGCATACATCAATTTGAAACCAACTTTCTTTGCGCGTAAACACCAATCTGCGTCTTCGCCGTAAATAAAATATGATTCGTCTAACATTCCGATTTTATCTATGACTTCACGTTTTACGAGCATACAACAGCCCGTGATATAGCCAACTTCTTCTTCGTTATTGAATTGTCCCACGTCAATAGTACGAATTCCCCGATGCTTTGTTATTCCCGTTTTCAAATTAATAGTTCCACCAGCGAACCAAATTCTTTTATTGTCTGTGTAGTAAAAAATTTTTGCGCCGACAATTCCAATTTCATTTTGATTTCCTGCAACGATTATGAGTTCGGAAAGAAAATTTGGTTCGACTGTTGTATCGTTGTTGAGAAGTAAAATGTAGTCTGCATTGTTTTGTAAAGCGTATTGTATTCCAATATTATTTCCACCGGCAAAACGTAAATTCTCTTTATTGACGAGTAATTCTACGTTTGGAAAATCAGTACGAATTGCCTCAACGCTTCCATCGTGCGAAGCATTATCTACAACAAGAATTTTGAAATTTGAATACGAAACTTTCTGCAGCGAAGACAAACATTCAAGCGTATCGTTTTTCCCGTTCCAATTGACAAGAATTATGTAAACGAGTGGAGACAAAATTATATCAATTGTTTTTTTATTCGTTCACAATCAGCATCCACCATCATTATTACAAGATTTTCAAACGATGTTTTCGCATTCCATCCAAGATTAGTAAATGCTTGAGAAGCGTTTCCAAGCAAACGAAATGTATCCGTTTTCCGGAAAAATTTGGGGTCGCTTACTACGTGATTATGCATTTCCAATCCAACACGATGGAATGCAATTTCGCAAAAATCTTTTACGCTATGGGAAACACCCGTTGCAATAACATAATCTTGCGGCGTTTCTTGTTGTAGCATTAACCACATTGCTTCGACATAATCTCCGGCAAATCCCCAATCGCGTTCAGCGGATAAATTTCCAAGAACAATGTTATCGTCAAGCCCGCACTTAATTCGCGCTACGCCGTTTGTAATTTTTCTTGTAACAAATTCAAGCCCGCGGCGTGGCGATTCGTGGTTATAAAGAATTCCGGAAACAGCGAAAAGGTTATAGTTCTCACGATAGTTTACCGTTACAAAATGTCCGTACGCTTTTGCCGCACCGTATAGCGTTCGCGGAGAGAACGGAGTGCGTTCGTTTTGTGGAACATCGTGGACGTTGCCGAACATTTCACTGCTGCTCGCTTGATAAAAACGAATCTTCTTGTTCACGAGACGCACAGCTTCCAACATTTTTGTTACACTGATTGCGTTGAAATCCGCGCTCAATATCGGTTGCGTCCACGATGTAGGAACAAATGAATGTGAAGCAAGATTGTAAATTTCATCAGGGTTTGCTTCTTCCAGTAGTCTGATAATAGAAAGTTGGTCAAGCAAATCCGCTTTACGCAAAATGAGTTTGTCGCGGATGTGTTCAATGCGTTCAAATTTTTCCGTAATGTCGTGGCGAACCATTCCATAAACAGTGTAGTTTTTATGCAATAATAGTTCGGCAAGGTAGGACCCGTCTTGTCCAGAAATACCGGTTATGAGTGCAGTTTTCACCATAGAGAATTATGAAATCATTCAGAATTATTTTTTTGTGCAATCATTGTTATTCTGTCTCCGAACACATTGAGCGTGCGTGTTAATACGTAATTGGGATATTGAAAAAATTTCTTTGCAAGATTATGAAGTAATGAATTTCTCAAAGCTATTTCCGACGGCTTCATCGCAGTACTTTGTATCTCAACAACGGTAAATCCATTTTGTATAAGTAAATATTTTATGCTTGTCGGACGAAATTCCAACAAATGATACGGCGGAAGATTTACCGTTGCATTTTTTCGTAGAATGCGATAAGCAAAAAAGCCAAAGCGTGAAAATAGCGTGTTCGTCTGTGTTGGGCATAATATAATAACACGGGCATTCGGTTTTGAAATGCGATGAATTTCTTTCATTACAGAAACGGGATTGGGAATATGTTCAAGTACGTCGCCTATGAAAACGGTATCGAAAAAATTCTGTTCATAGTTTGCAGAAAGTACATCACCGGTAATCACGTTGAGTCCGAACTTATTTCTCGCATTTTGAGCTGCTTCATCGGAAAGTTCAACGCCGTACGTTTCGTAACCTTTTTCACGGACTGCGTTCAGGAGATGCCCGCTTGCGCATCCAACATCCAAAAACGTTCCACGGGGTTGCTGTCGAGAAATTTTTTCAAGAAGTTCATGGCTAATTATTCGTTCACCTTCTTCTTCAAAACAATTTCCCGCGTGACCACAACGATATTCTCCGCGTTCAAAATAATCACGCGAGTATAATTCAACAAGTTCTTGCGATGTTGGTTGCGGATGAATGAAAATCATTCCGCACTGTTTGCATTTCATTGCTTGAAGCCATTTTTTTTTGAACTTGTAACCAAAAGGAATTTGATGGATGGAGCATGACGAACAAAGGATGCAAGAAATATTTTTTTCACTCATAGAAATAAAACAAGAAAAATATAATGATTTACTATTTTGGAATTTTATTTTGTGAAAAATAAAAAAAGGGCGCAGCAAACGCCGCGTCCTTTTTCGTTCGGGAAGAATTCTGATACTATTTTACCAGCATCATTTTTTGCGTTGAAACGAAACTCCCTGCAGAGAGTTTGTAAATGTATGTGCCCGAAGGTAGATTTGACGCATCAAATTCTATGGTGTAGTATCCTGCATCTTGTGTTTTGTTGATTAACGTACGGATTTCTCGTCCAAGAATGTCGTAGATTTTCAACGTTACCAACTGCGTTCCTGCGAGCGAATACTGAATTTTCGTCGCTGGGTTAAACGGATTAGGATAATTTTGCAAAAGCACGTATTGAGAAGGAGCAGAAGAATTATTGTCCCTTACTCCAACAATACCATCTACAAAATTCAATGCACCAATGACAAAGCGTTCAACGGGTGAACCGGGAGGACTATCAATAGCAGGTCGTAATGAACTAATATCAACACCAAACGTAGCAACGGTAAAATTATCGGTTAAATTACCAATTGCATTTAAACTATCAAGTCCGCGGAATTGATACAATGGCACCCAATTGGTTCCGATGTATGGTCCTAAAACTTCAGGATAGACACCAATGGTACTGTCTGCGATGCCGGAATTAATTTCGACACCAACTAATCCTTGATTTGCACCTGATGTTGGACGGTCTGCAAGATAGTCAACGCCTAAATAATTGTTCAAGAAATCTAAATCAAGATTTGATGAACCGGGACGTCCGTGTTGCCATCCAATATCTTCCGAAAAAACAATTAGTTTTGATTTCATACCGGAAGTACCGCCGCTTAAATATGCTTTGATAGAGTCGCGTTGTACAGCAGATGCAGTGCTCGTATTTTCACCTAACCAAATTACTTTTTTGAAATCGCGTAATGAAAAAGAAATAGTTGAACTTATTGTGCCGCGATTCATAATTTCGTATGTAATGCCATATCTTGCAAGAACTGCGGTTACAGAATCAAGACTTGTTCTGCTATCCGTAATTGTTGAATCGTATGTTACTAATACTTCGCCACGCCCCTGACGTTTCAGCGTGAGGTCAAACGTTTGCGCCGATTTCAACGAATCGTTGCCCGCATAGCCCCACACAGCCCATTGACCGATAACGGAATCTCCGGGATTTAATCCGAAACTTGCTAACGTTGCGTCAACTTCGTAGTTCTTCATAGTCATCATCGTATCCAATCCATCATTGTTAGAAATCATTGTGAACACGGGGGTAGCAATGGATGGAATTCCAAATTTCCATTGATACATAACTCCCGGACCCGAAGAACCCCAGTTAATCATTACCGTTGAGGAATTGTTGGAAGACGTTACAAGTGTTGCGCCCGATGGAGGGGAATACAAATTAAACGGCGAAAGAGTAGGAAGTTCGCGTTTCAACGTAATCGCGCGTGGACCGTTGGTAGATTTTAATGAGTCATTTTCTGCATTGTTTCTGTACGCCCAAATGTCCCAAGACCCAACGAGTGATTCACCTTGAGCAACGCCTGCATCATTTAGGATTTCATCTAATTCTCCCAATGTCATCGTCAAAGAATTAGTTGAGGAAAATTGCGTAAGTAATCGTTGCGGCAACGCTGTTCCGAATACCCAATTGTATGTTGCTCCTGCTGCTGCGGTATCCCAAGCAAACGTGATGTCGTCGTGAGAACCGGGAAATGTTGTTACGGTTATTCCGGCTTCGGGAGAATTTATGACAAAAGGATTGAGCGGACCTGATTCGGTATTTGCTAATTCCAATCCGAATAATCTATCGGGAGCTCCTTGAAATACGCCGCCAAGTGTTGCTTTTCCCATAGCCAATCCTTTGGTGATGAATAAACCGCCTGCAATTGCATTTGCTCCTGCTGTAGTAATTTTCGTTTTGATGTCAAACGTTACCCCTGTTGCTTGAAGCGTTGTCAAATCAAATTGATGAATCAGCTGGGGAAAACCTTGTCCTTGACTTTGGTCCCATACCCACAAAAACGGACCTTCGGGGGTATAGGGGTCGTACGCAGAACCATATTTTGCTGTTAATACATTGGTCATCGTTGCAATAACTGTTCCGGTTCTGCTTACACAAGTGAGAGCATCATTCCAACCGCTTACCCAAAATCCGTCGCGAATCTGGTCATAAGCAATAGAGCGGATACTCGCAACAGACGTTGTAATTGTGCTAATAACTGACATTATTGTCGGGTCAATAACAGCAATCATATTTCCTGCGGCAATTCCTCCGTATAAATATTGACCATCCCACGCTAAATCCCGAACGCCGGTTGCGCCGGAATAATTACCTAATGGCAATGAATCTATAAATGTTCCGTCGGATGCGAAACGCAAGAACATATTTCTGTTCCATTTGGTAACATAAAATATGTCGCCGGCATATTCTGCTCCGGCGCTTCCTAAACCTGAAAGCGCTTGTAAATCATAATCAAACTGAACATCCCATTGTTCTTCTGAAAACTGACTTGAAGAAATAGGAATATCCGTTGGTTTGAACGGGCTTCTCTCTGCTTCCTGAGCAAATAACTTTATTCCAGAAAAAAGCACGAGAACGAAAAGTAAATAACGATACAACATTGAATTGTTTTCCTTATGAATTTGTGAAAAAAAATTATTGCTTAATATATCGGAATATGAATTGTAATTCAAAGGTAAAGAAAAAAAATTTAGATAAATTCATTTGTTATTTAAGCACTACGAACTTCTTCGTTTCTGTGTTGCACAACTTACCATGTTGTGTAACGAATATGCGATAAACATACATTCCGCTTGTTAAAGCACTTGCATCAAACTCAACTTCGTGTTTCCCCGCTTCTTTTGTTTCGTTATTTAATAGTGTTGCCATTTCTCTTCCGAGAATATCGAATACTTTCAGCGTAACATTACTAATTGCCAACATCGAAAAGCCAATAGTCGTTTTCGGATTGAACGGATTCGGATAGTTTTGCGAAAGTGAAACCGCAGAAGGAATGTTATTAGAAATTTCTTGCGCACCCATAATTATATTGTACGAAAACGCAGACCGTCCATGAGTAAACGCAACAAGTTTTCGCGTCGGTGAATGAAGCGTTAAATCGTGAACGGAAACATCGGGAAAATTTTCGCCGAGAATATTCCACGTTTCTCCTACATTTGTTGTGAACATAACGTTCAAATCCGTTGCGATATAAAGATGCGAACGATTTTGCTCGTCCACAATGACATCATTGATAGGAATATCGGGGAGCGATTCGCCGATGTTGCTCCACGTTGCACCGAAATTGGTTGTTCGAAAAATATGTCCTCCAAAATCATACACATTGAAACCGGAAAGAGTTACATACGCAATGTTTGCAGATTCCGGGTCAACGCTTACACGCGTTGCCCAACGATTCGGAAGCGAGTCGTCAATGTTTACCCAGTTTGTTCCGCCGTTGGTTGTTACCCACACGCGCGAGTCATCTGTTCCGACATAAATAACATTCGAATCCGTTTGCGAAACATCAATCGTAGAAATTGTTCCCACTCGTCCACCGTTCCCGTATGTTAAATCGCCGCTGATGGCAGTCCAGTTTTGCATATTATCTTTTGTACGATACACGCGTTGCGTTCCTACGTATAATGTTTTGGGATGCTGCAAATCCATTGCAATCGGTGTTGACCAATTAAATCTGTCGTTGGCGCCTATTCCGTTCGTTCCGTCCTCAAACGAATTTCCGCCATCGGTAGAAAATCCTAAACCACCGTTTTGATATTCTGCATAAACAAAATTAGAATCCGTCGGGTCAACGAGACAGTAAAAACCATCGCCTCCATAAATTTCAGACCAACTACTGTGGGTGCTATTGCTTGTTCTCAATGTTCCGTTATCCTGCGTTCCGCCAAGAAGTTTATTCGAAAACTGAAAATCTATTGTTCCCGCATAAAACTGTGTTATCGGAAGATTCAATGATTTATTCCACGATGTTCCTCCGTTGGTTGAAACAAAAATTCCGCCGTCGTTTCCCAAAACAATTTTATTCGGATTCGATGGAGCGTATTCCATAGCGTGTTGGTCAACGTGTACATCAAATGAAAGAATGTCTGAAAATGAAGTTCCTCCGTTCGTGGATTTGTAAAACGAAGTCATTCCTAACCAAACGACGTTCGCATTGGTCGGATGAACAACGATAATATTATTGTACCACACCTGCGACTCGAACATTTCCGCGCCATCATTAACCTGATGCCAATCATTTCCTCCATTCGTAGATTTGTAAACTCCTTTTACGTTCACACCGTCTGCAACAAGCGCAAATATCGTATTTGGGTTTGAAGACGAAATTGCAAGCGAAATTCTTCCAAGATTTTCATCGTTATTTGGAAATCCGGCTGTTACTTGCGTCCAGTTCTCTCCTCCGTTGGTTGAAAGAAAAAGTCCGCTTGCAACACCGGAAATAACACTGTACCGCGGCGTTCGGTACCGTGTCCACATTGCCGCAAACATTCTGCTCGAATTCATTGGATGAAAAACAATATCTGTTGCTCCCGTCGTATCGTTGAGAAAGAGAACGCGATTCCAGTTTGCACCTCCGTTGGAAGACTTGAACACTCCGCGCTCTTGTGTTTTTCCGCGATACAAACCAAGCGCGGCAACAAAAATTTCTTGCGGATAATTGGGATTGACAACTATTTTTCCGATGTGTCCCGTGCTTTCCAAACCAATGTTTGCCCACGTTTCACCGCCGTTGGTTGTTTTCCATACGCCGTTTCCGGGATACGTTGCAACTCCCGCAGGATTCGCTTCTCCCGTTCCGACATAGATACAATTAGGATTTGTCGGGTCGAACGAAAGCGCGCCGATGGAAAAATGTTCGTTGAAAATATTTGTCCACGTGTTCCCATTATCTGTTGTTTTCCATACGCCGCCGGAAGCAGAGCCGGCGAAAAAAATATTTTCGTTTGTCGGATGAATAATAAGCGATGTAATTCTCCCGCCAATGTTTGTTGGTCCGGCAAGCGTCCACATTCCTGACGTTTTTTTATTTGCAAAGCGTGTGTTCATTTCGCTTTTTGCGTTTTCCAAAACTTGGAAAGGAATATCTTCGCGCGGAAAACTTCGTTGTGTAATAAACCAATCGTTATCGAGGTTTTCCTGTTCTTTAAAAAATCCGTTATCGTTGTTATGGTGATACGTTATAAAAAAATATGCAATGAAAAACGGAAGAGAAAGAGAAATTGCAAATGCGAATTTGGGCTTCATAAAAAAACGGATACCGAATAATGAAAAAGTTGCATCAACATAGTTAAAACAAGTGTTTGAAAAAAAAACTTCACGGGTTCCGCAAGTATTGAATGTTTAACTTCTGTATTTTCTACTTCGCAAAACTATCCGAATCCGTCCAATTCGAAAACGACTATTGGCTTTTGGCTGTAGGCAGTTAGTAAAGTATTCGGCATTCTTGGGGGAGAAATGGCAACGCTTTTAAATAACGAAACGCAAGAAGCAAGGAAACATAAATAGTAATAAAAAGAGGTAAGATATTTTAGTGAATCTTTGAGAATCTCGAGAATAGATGTACCAAATATTTTTTTTGCCGTGATATGAATCAATAGAATTTCTATTATGAATTTCCTATTTTTTACAAGAATTATATATCATCTTTTTCACAAGAGTATTTTATGCGTATTCAAAACTATCTAAAAATATGTTTGGGTCTTTCAATGTTAATTACAATGTCTGTTTTTTCCCAAACTTCAACATCGTGGATTGGAGGAAGCACGAATTGGAGCACTTCGTCTAACTGGACAAACGGCGTTCCCAATTCGGCGGTAGATGCGATTATTGGAGATGCAAGTTTTACAGGTTCCAATCAACCGAACTTAAGCGCGTCCTCATCGTGTAAATCGCTAACTATTGGCAATGGAACGAAAACTTCAACTCTTACATTAGACCAAACGCTTACGGTTTCCGGAAATGTGTTAATAGGAACAAATGGTACAATTAATCATTCCAACGGTGTAACGTTTTCGTTATCAGGCGATTGGACAAAGTACGGAAACTATACTACGTTGAGTACCAGCGACCAAGTAACGTTTAACGGAACAACACAATCCATAAACGGCGGAACGGCGTTTCGAAAACTTACAATCAATGCAGGAAGCACGGTTACGTTGAACGCGAACATTTCTGCGTCAAGAGCCGTGGCGATAAGCGGAACATTCAATCCGAATGAATCTCCAACATATTTGTTCACGGGAAGCAATACATTGACCGTGAACAACGGTGGAAAACTTCTTGTCAAAGCGGAATTGTACTCACAAAATTTTACAGGATTTTCCGGGACAACATTTAATACAGGAAGCACTGTTGAATACGCTTCAACAACAACAAACCAAACAATAAGCAGTTCATACACGTATTCAACACTTCGAATCAGCGGCGCAACAACAAAATCGTTAAGCGCAAACCTCAACGCACTTTCTTCGGTAAATTCTTCCGACGGAAATATCGTCGTTACGGAAGGAACATTCGACCTTTCTTCGTACACAGCCAACAGAGGAACAACGGTTGCCGGCGGAACTCTTACTGTCTCCAATGGAGCAACTCTGAAAGTTGCGGGAACAAAGTCTCTTCCTTCCAATTACGCAACACATTCGTTTGGGGGAACCAGCACGGTTGAATACTCCGGAGCGGACCAAACAATTGATTTAGAATCATTCGGAAATTTATCCTTAAGCAGCAGTGGAGGTTCGGCAATAAAAACGCTTCCTTCGACATCAATGACAATTGGCGGAAATTTTTCGACAAGTATTGGAGGCGGAACAAGCGTATCAGTAATAGCAAATGCGGCTCTAACGATAAACGGAAATGTGTCTCTCGGTTCTTCCACAACTTTTGATGGCAGTTCTTTCACGCATAATATTATAGGGAACTGGACGAACAATGGAACATTTACGGGAAATACGAGCACGATAAATTTTTCCGGAACGAATGCAGTAATTAGCGGAACAGGGAATAATAATTTCAATAATGTCGTAATTTCCGGAAACGGGGTAACTTCAAATTCGGTAACGAATATAAATATTGATGGAAATATTTCCACAAGCGGCACAGGAACATTTTCTCACGCTGCTGGTGACGGAATTCTTACAATGTCCGGCGCATCAAAAACAATTTCCGGAACAGGAATTACGTTTGGAAATCTTACCATCACTAATTCGGTTACGACAACAACCTCATTTTCTATTGCAGGAAACTTCGTTGTGAACGGAACGTTTTCTGCCTCCTTAGGAACAATGACGATAAGTGGGAGTTCAAAATCAATTAGCGGAAGCGGAACAATTACAATGAATGCAATCAATGTTACGGGAACGATTTCTACATCGGCAAGTTTTTCACTCAATTCGTATCTCACGGTGAGTGGTTCTCTCTCCGCAACATCGGGCGCCGTTACGTTTTCTGGAACAACAACTCTTTCGGGAACGGCAAATCTTTTCAATGTTATTTTAAACGGTACAAAACTTCAACTTGGAACCGGATCTGTGTTGGGAGTTGCGGGAAGTTTAACATTGAGCGCGGGAACTTTCGACGTTACCTCTACGACACCAAATACGGTTGATTTCAACTCGACTTCTTCGCAATCAGTGATTGGAACGACATACAACAACGTAAGTTTTTCTGGGAACGCGACAAAAACCGCAGGAAGCGCATTGACGGTGAACGGAGATATTTCGATAAATGCCGGAGCAACATTTAATGCGAGTTTCTATACGCATTCCTTGTATGGAAACTGGACAAACAACGGCACATTTACCGCAAGCACAAGCACGATTCAATTTGTTGGAGGAAACGACGCTGCAATTTCCGGCGCTTCAACATTCAATATTCTTACGGAAAACAAAAATTCTTCTTCAAACAATATTTTATTAAACAGCAACGTATCCGTAGCAACACTCAATATGACCTCGGGAAAAATGACTACGGGAAACAATGCAGTAACCATTACCACGACAAGAACCGGCGGAGGAATAATTTTGGGAACGATTTCACGAACGCATATTTTTTCGAACGGAACTTCGTATGCGTTTGAAGGTCCGTTCAATACGATAACTTTTGCAAGCGGCGGCGCGGGAATTTCTTCGGTAAGCGTTACTGTTACGAGTGGCGCCGTGAGTGATTTTCCGTTTGGCGGTTCTGTTAATCGTGAATATAATGTGAGCGTTACGGGAGGAGCATACAACGCAACATTACGCTTACACTATGATGATGCGGAGTTAAACGGCAATTCCGAAACTGCAATGTCATTATGGAAGTATTCCGGCTCATGGTCAAGCTCGGGAAAAACATCCAACAGTTCAACGGATAATTGGGTTGAACTCAATAGTTTAACGAACATTGGAACACGTTGGACATTATCGGAAGACGTCAATGCGGCGAGATGGAACGGTTCGGTAAGTTCTGCATGGGAAAATGTTTCAAACTGGACTGCAGTACAAGGAGTGCCGTCGCTTCCCCCTTCGGCAAATGATATTGCGCAGTTGGGAACGGTATCATTTGTCAATCAACCGATTATCAGTTCTGCTGTTTCCGTGAAGAGTATAAAATTCGGAAGCGTACAAGCAGCCGTTCTTTCAGTAAATTCCGGTTCACTAACTACTTCGGGAAATATTGGCGGAACGTGGAGCGCCGATGCAGCACATACTATCAGCATCGGTGCGCAATCTATGTCAATTGGCGGAGATATAGATTTGAGTGATGGAACAACCGGTCGAACAATCAGTTTAAGCGCAAGCACAGGAACAATAACAATTTCCGGTTCGCTTACGCAATCGGGAGGAGCAGTGGTTTCGTTCACGGGCGCAGGAAATTTGAATATCGGAAGCAACTATAATTTTTCCAACGGAACTTTTTCTGCGAATACCAGCACTGTAACCTATAATGGTGCAGGTACGCAAACAGTGGCGCCGGTAACATATTATCATCTAACTTTTGATAAAACACTCGGAACAGCAACGCTTTCGTCATCAGCGTCGGTGAATGGGAATTTTACTCTTTCTACCAATGGTACTTTTGAAGCAAATGCAAATCTCATCATCGCAGGAAATGTATCCATTGGCGCTGGCACTACGATGAATGGGAATGGTTCTACTATTTCGGTTGGCGGGGATTGGACAAACAACGGAACATTTACTGCAAGTACGGGAACTGTTGTTTTTAACGGAAGCAGCAGTCAAGCAGTTTCTACAACAACATTCAATAATCTTACTGTGAATAAAACCGCTGGAATACTTTCTCCTTCGGGAAATTTAACCGTGAATGGTGATTTTTCATTTTCTAACGGAACAGTTAACCTTGCCTCGTATTCTCTCTCCAGAAGTTCCATTGGCGGCACATTTTCTCTTGCTTCGGGAACAACTTTGAACGTCGGGGGCGCGAATAATTTTCCTTCCAATTTTGCAACGAATAGTTTAGCAAGTTCAAGCACGGTGGAATACAACAGCACAGTTTCGCAATCCGTTGCGGCTATGACGTATGGAAATCTTTCGTTTTCCAATGGTGGAAGCAATGCAAAAACATTATTGGGATCTTCGACCGTTGCAGGTAACTTTGTGATAAACTCCGGAGCATCGTTCAATGCAGGTTCGTATTCGCTTTCAATACAGGGAAACTGGTCAAATAACGGAACGTTTACACCATCAACAAGTAGTATTGCGCTTAGCGGAACTTCGAAAACATTGAATGGAAATTCTACGTTCAACAATTTAAATGTTACTGGAGTTTATACTGCTACGGATAACGTTACCGTGAACGGAACAATGGATAATGACGGAACATTTACGACGGGAAATACAACGTTTGTTTCATCGGGAGATTTTTTAAATTCCGGCAATTTTTCGAACAGCGGAACCGTTACGTTTTCTGGCACTAATGCGCAAACGATTGTCTTAAATTCCGGTTTCACAAGTTCCGGAACAGTTAATTTTAACGGAACAAGCGCGCCCACGATGAGTGGAACATCTTCGCCAAATTTAACAAACGTCAACATCAATAACACCAGCGGCGTTGCTGTCGAAGTGAATTGGACTATTGGCGGTAATTTTTCTGTTGGAAGCGGAACAACATTTTCCGGCGGAAGTTCATCGCACACGTTTCAAAGTAATTTTACGAACAACGGAACAGTAACAAGTAATGGAACAATCAATTTTTCGCCCACGGGTTCGGTAACGCTTACACTTTTGGGAACTTCTTTTTCTAGCGCGGGAACTGTTAATTTCTCAGGAATAGGATTAATCGCATTAACCGGGGGAAATCCGAATTTCGCACAAGTCAATGTTTCCAACACGAATATTTCAGGCATCGTACTTGTTTCCAATTGGAACGCAAGCGGAAGTGTAACGATTGAAAACGGTGCGTTGTTGAATGCCGGCTCCAATTTAACGCATACGATTTCCGGAAATTTCACGAACAACGGAACATTTACCGCAAATTCTTCTACGATTGTCTTAAACAGCGGAACAAGCGCAAATATTACCGGAACAAGCACAACAACGTTTAATAACATAACGATTGCAGGAGCGATTGATGCCGTTGTTGATTTCAATGTCGTTGGAAATTTTACGAACAATGGAACGTTTAATGCTGCCGGAACTACCGTTACGTTTTCTGGTTCTTCTCCTTCAATCATTTCGGGAAGCACTTCTCCGACGCAGTTTTACAATCTTGATATTTCAAAAACTTCCTCGTCGGTTACGTTGAATGTTCCTCTTACCGGAATCTCATCGCTTAATGTTTCGAACGGAACATTTGACATTTCTTCATTCACTGTTTCGCAAAGCGGAAGTGGAACGTTAACGTTAGCTTTAGGAACATTCCTGAAAATAGGAGGAACAAATTCTCTTCCAACTTTTGATACGTACGCGTTGAGCAATAACAGTACTGTCGAATATTATGGAACAGGAACACAAATAATTTCTGCTGTTAATTATGGAAATCTGACGAGCAGTAATTCTGGAAATCGAATTCTCGCATCGAGCGGAACAATCGGTATTGCAAGAACATTTACACCCGGAACAAATTCATACACCGTTACTGGAAGCACAATAGATTTTAACGGAAGTGAAGCGCAAACAATTCCGCTATTCCATTACAATAATCTTACGAGCAGCAACTCCGGAAACCGAATTCTTGCATCGAGTGGAACAATCGGTATTGCGGGAACATTTGCACCGGGAACAAATTCGTACACCATCACCGGAAGCACGATAGATTTCAACGGCAACGGAGCGCAAACAATTCCGGGGTTTGTATTCAATAATTTTTCTACAAGCGGAAGCGGTACAAAAACTCTTTCGGCAAATACGACGGTGAATGGAACAATAGCGCTCACTTCTGGAAGTTTCGATGTTGCTACTTTTATATTAACAGCAAAAGGAGATGTGGAAAACGATGATGCGGTTGTCGGTTCGGGAAAAATTTTATTGAGCGGAAGTACCGCGGCACATTCTCTTTCAGGAAATGGTTCGTTCACAAATCTTGAATTGAACGATGCAAACGGCGCAACGTTCTCTTCTGACGTTACCGTGAACGGAACGATGACAATGATGAACGGTAATATCACGACCAATGCCAACAAACTTGTTATGTCATCTTCGGGAAATCTTTCACGAACAAGCGGGCATATCATTGGTAATTTGCAAAAAAATATTCCAACAGGTTCTCCTTCCGTTTCGTTTGAAATCGGTGATGCAACATACTATACGCCTGCAACAATAACGTTTGCAAACGTAACTTCTTCAGGAAATTTGACAATGAAAACAACGCCAAACGACCATTCCGACATTGCAAATTCCGGAATAAAAACCGAGAAAAGCGTCAACCGTTTCTGGACGCTCACGAACAATGGAACTATTTTTGACTCGTACAACGCAGTGTTTAATTACGTAGCAAACGATGTTGACGCGGGTTCCAACACCAATTTCTTTATTGCAAAAAATTACAACGGCGTTTTATGGTCTTCTGTTTTCCTGGGAACTGTTACCGCTACTTCGGCGCAAATTTCGAACGTAACTTCGTTCGGCGATTTTCAAATCGGCGAATCAACGAACAATCCTGTTCCTTCGATTACTACCATTTCTCCGACAAATAAAAATGTTGGCGGTTCCGGATTTATGCTAACAGTAACGGGAAATAATTTTGTCTTCGGTTCTGTTATTCGTTTCAACGGAAGCGACAGAACAACAACGTACACAAGCGTTACTGAAATTTCTGCACCAATTCTTGCGAGCGATTTGGATAGTGCGGGAACGTTTTACATTACTGTTTTTAACCCCGCGCCCGCAGGCGGAACTTCGAATGCGGAGCCATTTACCGTCAATGGCGGAACAATCAGCGGAACAGTGTTCGACGATGTTGATGGAAACGGAATAAAAGATGTTGGCGAATCAGGACTTCAAAACTGGAAAATAAAAATTTCTGGCGCAGGCGTTGATTCGCAACTTACGGATATTTCTGGAAATTACTCTTTTTCGGATTTACATTCCGGAACATTTTCCGTTTCAGAAGAATTGCAAAACGGATGGATTCAAATAATGCCAAGTTCTCCATCGTCATATTCAATTTCACTCGGCGGCGCAACGATAAATTTTTCGGGAAATAATTTCGGGAATTTTCATCTCGGAACAATTAGCGGAACAACATTCAATGACTTAGATGGCGACGGAACAAAAGATATCGGCGAACCCGGTTTGGAAAGTTGGAGAATGCGTCTTGCTGGACCAGTAACAGATTCAATGTTCACGGATGCGAACGGAAATTATTCGTTCGGCAACATAACCGTTGGAAATTATACAATCACGGAAGCGTTGCAAAACGGATGGATTCACACAATTCCTGTTTCTCCTTCGTCGTATTCGATTTCGGTTTCGAGCGGAACCAATGCAACGAATAGAGATTTCGGAAATTATCAGATAAGTTCTATCAGCGGAAATGTATTTAACGATTTAGATGGAGACGGAACGAAAGACCTTGGTGAACCTGGACTTTCCAATTGGAAAATAAAAATCAGTGGCGCGGCAAGCGATTCTGTCTATACCAATGCAAGCGGAAATTTTTCGTTCAATAATTTGTTGGCGGGAAATTATACGTTGTTTGAAGACCTGCAAAGCGGATGGAAGCAAACGATTCCTGTATCGCCAACGAGTTATCCGATACTTATTACGAGCGGAACCAATGCAACGAATAGAGATTTCGGGAATTTTCAACTTGTGGGAATCAGCGGAACAACATTCAACGACGAAAACGGAAATGGTCTGAAAGATGCGGGTGAATCGGGGCTCTCGAACTGGAAAATAAAACTTTCCGGCGCAAAGGTTGATTCGCAACTTACCGACGGAAACGGAAATTATGCGTTCACCAATTTAGTTTCGGGAAATTATTCCCTGAGTGAAGTGGCGCAAAACGGATGGATTCAAACGCACCCATCGTCGCCGGGAACATATTCGTTTTCGGTTTCGAGCGGAACAAATTATCCGAATACGAATTTCGGAAATTATCAACTTGCAGGTATTAGCGGGCAAGTGTTCGATGACGTCAACGGAAACGGGAGTAAAGATGACGGTGAAAACGGATTGCAAAACTGGAAAATAAAAATCAGTGGCGTTGCAACGGATTCCGTATTTACCAATGCGAGTGGAAATTTTTCGTTCACGAATTTACTTGCGGGAAATTATACGGTGAGTTTTGTGATACAAAGCGGATGGATACAAACAATGCCAATTGCGCCGGGAACATATTCGCTGACAATTACAAGCGGACAAAATGCAACAGCAAAAGATTTCGGCGCGTTTCAACTTGGAACTATCAGTGGAACGAAATTTTTAGATGCCGATGGCGACGGAGTGAAAGATCTTGGAGAAAGCGGTATCGTGAACTGGAAAATAAAAATTTCTGGCGCAAAGAACGATTCTGTTCTTACGGATGCAAACGGAAATTTTTCATTCACGAGTTTAAACGTTGGAAATTATTCCGTGAGTGAAGTGGCGCAAAACGGATGGTTGCAAACGCTTCCTGTTTCGGGAGGTTCATATTCCGTAACGATTACGAGCGGAACAAATGCTACGGGAAAAAATTTCGGAAATTTTCAATATGGAATTTTGAGCGGTCAAACATTTAACGACGCGGATGGCGACGGAGTGAAAGATCTTGGAGAAAGCGGTATCGTGAACTGGAAAATAAAAATTTCTGGCGCAAAGAACGATTCTGTTCTTACGGATGCAAACGGAAATTATATGTTCAGTACGCTCACGTATGGAAATTATACCGTAAGCGAAGTTCAGCAAATTGGATGGTCGCAAACATTTCCCGTTGCAGGAACATATTCCATTTCTGTTGCAAGTGGAAGCGTTTTTTCGGGAAAGGATTTTGGTAATTTCCAACATCCGGTAATCGGCGGAATGAAATTTAATGACATCAATGGAAATGGAATTAAAGAGGAAAACGAATCGGGACTGGCAAACTGGAAAATAAAAATTTCCGGTCCGGAGAATGATTCGATGTTCACTGATGCGGGAGGAAACTATTTGTTTTCCGATTTATCAGCAGGAACGTACACGATTAGCGAGGTTCAGCAAAACGGATGGACGCAAACGTACCCACTTTCAACAACGTATACCGTTTCACTTTCTTCCGGAGTAAATACAACCGGAAAAGATTTTGGGAATTTTAAACTCGGAACGATTTCCGGAATTTTATTTAATGATTACAACGGCAACGGAATTCGCGAAGGCGGCGAAAGCGGTATTGTAAGTTGGAAAATATATTTGTACAAGACCGATACGCTAACGCTCATTGATTCTGCAATTACATCAGATGAAGGATATACTTTCGCAAACGTAACCGTCGGAACGTATTATGTTCGGGAGAAAGTGCAAAGTGGATGGATGCAAACGTCGGCACATCCTTCGGCAATTATCATTACGAGCGGAACAAATTCCGCGAGCAATAATTTCGGAAACTTTCAATTGGGAAATATCGGCGGAATGAAATTCAGCGATGCAAACGGTAACGGTGCTAAGGATGTTGGTGAAATCGGTTTGCAAAATTGGGTGATAAAAATTTCCGGACAAAAAAACGATTCGGTAATTACGGATGCAAACGGAAATTATCTGTTTTCAGGTTTATCTGCGGGAACGTACACGGTGAGTGAAGTTGCACAAAGCGGATGGACGCAAACGATGCCGTCGTTTCCGGGAACATATTTCGTTACGATAACTTCGGGTTTCGGTGCAACGGGAAAAGATTTCGGTGATGTGCAACTGGGAAGTATCAGCGGGCAAAATTTTAACGATTCCGATGGTGATGGAATGAAAGATGCAGGCGAAGTTGGACTTCAAAACTGGAAAATAAAACTTTCGGGAGGCAAATCAGATTCTGCATTAACCGACGTGAACGGAAATTATTCATTCATCAATTTATTACCGGGCGCATACATCTTACAGAGAGAACAGCAAAGCGGATGGTTAATTACCGCGCCGGTAAATCCATCTTTGTATGTTGTGTTTCTCTCTACGGGACAAAGCGCCACAAATTATGACTTCGGAAATTTTCAATACGGAACAATTAGCGGAACAACGTTTGACGATGCGAACGGAAACGGGACGCGCGATGTTGGAGAACAATCGCTCGATAGTTTTTACGTGAGTATTTCCGGCGCGCAATCGGATACCGTGATGACGGATTCAAGCGGAAACTATGTATTCTCGGAACTTACACCGGGAACATATACGGTTTCGGAAATTTCTCGTGTTGGATGGGCGCAAACATATCCGACAAATCCGAACACGTATTCCGTTGTTATGACCAGCGGAGGAATTTTTACGGGAAAAGATTTCGGGAATTACAATGGCTCGTTGAAGTTCCGTACGTTTACTATTTCGGAAATAACCGGAAAAGCCGCCAAGTTGAAGTTCGGGAAAAATGATGTTCTTAAAGAATTACCGAATCAGATGACGGCGGTTGCGAATGTGTTTGTAAAAATCGGAAAATCGGGAGCGACGTTTTTAGGTCTTGCTCAAACAGAAAAAGATTCTGCGAAAAAATACGGATGGATTCACTACAAAAATGCAGCCGCGATCGTAAAACTTTATACATCATCGCATTCGGGAACGGCGTATCCAATTGATTATCTACGTATTCCCGGGAAAAAGAATAAAAAATTAAGCAAAGCAATAAATGCAAGCAGAATGCAATACGATAATTCTGCGTGGGAGCAAGGCGTTTTGTTTAATTTAAATTTGAAAGCGAGTGAGAAGAAAGTAACACCGGAATACTTTGGCGATTTATTGTTAGATACAACGTTTATATTGATGGGAAAACAGTTATACGGAATGTCGCTGACGAACATGGGAAAATATCTTGATAGCATTATGACATATTATGAAAAATTCGGAGTAACAAACGATGCGGCGTATGACGAAGTGAGGTTGTTTGTTAGCAAAGTACTGAAACCTATCAACGCTGGATTTGCAACAACGTTCAGTATTTCCAATAGTTGGATAGACACAACGAAAGTAAAAAATCAGCGGCTTGCGTATGAGATAACCTTGTTAGGAATTAAAACTGCGGGGAACGTTGGAATTGTAAAACAGTTGCCGACAAAACCGAATGATGAAAACATTGGAATTGGCGAGTATGATTATTTTCCGTCGGGAATATCGCTGGAGCAAAACTATCCGAATCCGTTTAATCCGACAACAACGATTCGATTTGAAATTCCCGTAGGGGCAATTCATGAATTGCCCTTACAAACAACGTTGAAAGTGTACGATGTTCTTGGAAGAGAAGTTGCAACGTTATTAAACAACGAACCAATGGAAGAAGGCGAACACGAAGTTCAGTTCGATGCAAACGGATTAACGAGCGGTGTGTATTTCTATCGTCTTCAAACGGAAAATATTGTTCAAACGCGAAAGATGATTCTTCTGAAATAGCAAAGCATTCCTTGGTGTTGATTCTATACAAGAATTTACGGTGCTGAATCGTTTGCGTTCATTCCGTTAGGGCACCGCTCCTGCGACTTGTTGATGAAACTTTTGGAGCATCACTCGCATATTTCTTGAATCGAATGTAAGAAATTGTTGTTCGTTTATTGTAGAATCCTCGTATGAAAAAGTGAGTGAAAGTTAAAAATCGTGTGGTGAAAATACGGGGTAGTTGGGGAAAATAGTAGAGAAGTAGAAATTTCCCCTCCGTCTTTTCTCCCCGAATAAATTTCAGTATCTTTTGCCCGTGTCAATAGAAAACGGAGAAAAAATCCAACAACCGAGCCCTTCAGATTTCGATGCAAAACAAATGCTGCGCGAAAATTCATTTCCATCGGAAAAGCCCGCTGCAAAACAGATAGTCAACGACAATTCTGAAAGCAATCTTGCTTCAGAAGAGGAACGCACAAATCCTCTTCCATTGGCACAGGAGGAACAACCACGAGAAACAGAGACGAAAAAAGAAATACCGTGGGAACAGCGTATTCAACGAAGGGAACAAAGAAATTATGAAAAAACAAAGTCTCAGCAACAAGAAAAACGAAAACCATCAATGCAAGAGTTAGAAAAAGAAATACAGCAACGACAAGAAAAACGAGATGAGCCGCGGGAACGATTTCAAAAACCGCGACGCGAAGACCGACGCGACGAACGAAAAGACTATCGGAGAGATGAACGAAGAAACGGGAAAGATTTTCGAGAGCAACGCGAACGACAGCAACAGGAACGACAACGCAACAACGAATTTTCCATTTCCGTTGTCATTCCGCTATTCAACGAAGAAGAATCGCTCCGGGAACTTTCATCGAAACTGAAAGAAACACTTTCTTCATTCAATCGTTACGAAATTATTTTTATTGACGATGGAAGTACCGACAATTCTGCAAACATTTTGCGACAATTGCGAAATCAAGATCACCATATTAAGTATATCCGTTTTCGTCGCAACTATGGAAAATCTGCCGCGCTCTCCGTTGGTTTTGAACATGCCAAAGGCGACATCGTAATTACGATGGATGCAGATTTGCAAGACGAACCTTCAGAAATTCCGAAACTCATTTCGAAAATTAAAGAAGGAAACGATTTAGTTTCCGGTTGGAAGAAAAAACGTTATGACCCGGTTTCCAAAACCGCGCCATCGAAGTTTTTTAATTTCATAACGTCGTTGATGTCGGGTGTACATTTGCACGATTTCAATTGCGGACTGAAAGCGTACAAAAGCGAAGTCGCAAAATCGCTTGAGATTTACGGAGAACTGCATCGGTATATTCCCGTGCTTGCTTTCCGCAATGGCTATAAAGTTACGGAAGAGGTCGTTGTTCATCGTCCGAGAAAATTCGGGAAATCGAAATTCGGCGCATCGAGATTTTGGCGCGGCTTTTTCGATTTGCTTACGGTGTTATTTACGACAAAATATTTTCGCCGTCCGTTGCATTTCTTCGGAACAATGGGGGCAATATCCACAACGCTTGGTTTTATCATCAATGCAAAACTGACTTACGATTGGTTTCACAACGAACCGCTCAGTAATCGTCCCCTTCTTTTTGTAGGAATTTTGCTGATGATAGTCGGCGTTCAGTTATTTTCCACCGGTCTTATCGGCGATATGATTACGAAATCACACTCATCCTCACCGAGGGAGTACGCAATACGGGAAAAGCATTTGTAAAGAGTAAATTGATTAAAGAACGAAAAGCGATTCGAGTAATTGAGTCGCTTTTTCTTTTCCTTCAACAAAATTTTTCAGTATTTTTTGCACCATTAAAATACAATTGAAAACGTACTCCGTTTAAATTATAGCGTTCATTGATGCCACATCGTAATTCTCCGATTTCGCTTTCTTCTTTAAAAACCGATTGCAGGTTTTTTCGCGGCGACGTTCCGTGTAAACCGCATAAACAATTCGGCGTACATTGTTTTAACGAAAAAGGAAAAATTTGCTCGCACTATCAGCCAACAACGGAAAACATTCTCATTATCAAACTTGGCGCAATTGGGGATGTCATTCGCACAACGCCGTTGCTTCATTTGATCAAAAAGAAATTTCCCGGCGCAAAAATTTGGTGGCTTACACTCACGCCGGAAGTTGTTCCTTCGTTTGTTGATGTTGTATTGAAATGGAATCACGCAAGTTTAATTACGCTGCAACAAATTCCGTTCAGCAGAATTTACAATTATGATAAAGACAGAGAAGCATCCGCGCTTGCAGGTTCTCTTTCTGCGAAAAAGAAATTCGGGTTTGTGTTGAAGAATGGAATTCCATCACCGGCAAATAAATTTGCCGAGCAGAAATATTTCACCGGCATTTTCGATGACGTGAACAAAGCAAACACGAAAAGTTATCTCGAAGAATTATTTGAAATCGCAGGAGAAAAATTTTCCGGCGAAAAATACATTCTCGATAATTTTGCAAGCGATGGTTACCAATGGAATTTTCCAAAAGGGAAAAAAATCATCGGCTTAAATACCGGTTGCGGCGGACGATGGACTTCGCGTTTATGGGCGAACGAAAACTGGATTTCTCTTGCAAAGAATTTGAAAAAAGCAGGATACGTTCCGCTCTTGCTTGGCGGTGAACAAGAACACGAAAAGAATTTGTCGCTCGCAAAAAAATCCGGCGCATTGTATCTCGGACATTTTCCGTTGCGACAATTTATCAATCTCGTAGCGCAATGCGATTTGGTTGTAACCGCAGTAACAATGGCAATGCACATTTCGCTTGCGTTAAATAAGAAAATCGTGTTGTTCAATAACATTTTCAACAAACACGAATTTGAATTGTACGGTTTGGGAGAAATACTCGAACCTGATTTTGATTGCGAATGCTTTTTTTCTCCGACGTGCCCGAATAATTGTATGCACTATCTTTCTGTTGAACGCGTGAATGATTCAGTACTTCGTTTGATCAATTCCAAAACACCAAAACCAAATTTCAAATAAAGTTCAAAACACTAATGACCAAATGTATTCAAGTTGGAATTTAAACTTTGGATTTTATTTGTCATTTGGAATTTGACATTTGTATTTTCCCCACTGATGGCAAAACAAGATAAAAAGAAAACTACCCAGCAACCGATTCGTCAAGAAAATACATTTTCTTTTCTACAAGATTGGCATTGTCTTTCCTTGCTCGCGCTGTTTGTCGTTATATTTTTTCATCAAGTAATTTTCGGAACATCATTTTTCTGGGAAGATTTTCTCTTCTATTTTTATCCGGTTCGGAATTTTGCAACCGTATCGCTTTCCAACGGAGAAATTCCGTTGTGGAATCCCTTCACCTTTGGCGGAACGCCATTTCAAGCGGATATTCAAACAACCGTCTTTTACCTTCCGAATTGGCTTCTCATTCCATTCGTCTCCGATGGAACATTGAATGCGTGGTATAATGAAATGCTCATCATTGCACATTTTTTTCTCGCGGGCGTAACGATGTTTTATTGTGCAAAATCTTTTGGGCTCGCACGCATTCCCGCCGCGTTCAGCGCGCTTGCATATATGCTTTCCGGCTTCGCAATTGTACACACAATACATCAAGTAGTGATTGCACAAGTCGCGTGGTTTCCGCTGATTGTATTTCTTTTCAAAAGAACATTCGAAGAACGTTCGCTTCTTTGGATGGTTCTCTGCGGGTTTATCCTTTCGCTTGCCGTACTTGGAGGACATCCGCAATTCACGTTGTATTTTTTCTTTTTCCTTTTCATTTTTTTTCTCTTTGAAATTTACAACACCATTCGCGATGCGCAATTCAACGCGCAGCCATTCCCCGCGAACATAATTTTTCAAACATCCGTTCTCGCCGCGGGCGTAATTCTTATCTCCATCGGACTTTCCGCAATTCAACTTTTGCCGACATTCGAACTTGCCAATCTTTCTGTTCGCGAAGAAATTACATACGCTAAATCATCCGAAGGACAACTTTCGTGGCAACAGTTGTTCACGCTTCTCATTCCTAAATTTTTCGGAACGGCGAATCATCTGCTCGCTGATAATCCGCTTCGGTATTGGGGACCGCAATCGTACTGGAACTTTTGGGAAACGTGTATTTATGTTGGCGTTGGCGTTCTTGCGCTTGCCTTGTTGTCGTTTTCACTTTTTAAAAGACAACGCTATGTCGCATTTTTTATTTGCTACGCTACCTTTGCGCTGTTGTACGCTCTCGGAGATAATTTTTTCGTGCATAAAATTTTCTACGAAGTTATGCCCGGCTTTGATAAATTCCGTTCGATGGGGCGATGGGGATTTTTCTTCACGTTTTCCTTTGCGCTGTTAAGCGGATTTGGTTTGCAGCAAATTCTTTCACGCAATAAAGAAATTACAATTTTCCCGAAAATTATTTTTTCTCTTGCGGGAATTTTGCTCCTTGTAATAATTTCAATTAAAACAAATCTACTCGACGGATTTATTGGTTGGCAAGCGCGAACCGGCGGATTGAAAAATCTTTCGCCGCAAGAATCATTTTCCCTTGCGTTTCTCGTTGCGCAATCGCAAGCAATCGGTTCGTTAATCATTGCACTGTTGTGCTGCGCTGTTCTATTCTTACTTTGGAAAAAAAACACATCACGGTTTTTCATTGCGTTACTCTTTGTTCTTCAGTTTATTGATTTTGCCGTTTTCGGATTTCTGCAAAACAATGGTAAAACTTCTCCGAAACAATATTTTACACAACGTGAACGGCTTGTAAGTTTTCTGAAAGAAGAAGGAAAAAAAAATTATTTTCGTGTCAATGCCCGTAACCGCGGAACAGTAATTATTGACCGCAATCAAGGAATGCTCGACCAAATTTTTCTGATGGAAGGATATACGCCGCTTGCGTTACAACGAGTTCTCCCGCCTGTTGCAAATCCCGATGATGGTTATCGTCTACTCAACACACGATTTCGCGTTAAGATAGATACGGTGATGGTCGGAACGCAGGGGCGCCCGCAAATGCGTTTCGTGAACGATTCCATTTTTTTTCCGCGCGCTTTTTTTGTGTACAAATCGCGTGTATTTTCTTCTGAACACGATGAAAGTCTTTTTGTTGCAAGCAAAAATTTTAGCCCGCGAGAACATGTTGTGCTTACCGAATCGCCGAATGTAACAATCGAAGATTCTTCGCAACAAGGCGATTGGAACGCAACAATTGAATCGTATTCCAATAATTCTTTCACGGTAAAAGTTGAAACCCCGAAAAAAGGATTCCTTGTTTTAAGTGAAATTTTTTATCCCGGATGGAATGCATACGTAGATGGAAAACAAACAAAAGTATATCGCGCAGACTGGAGTTTGCGTGCGCTTGTTGTAGAAAAAGGCGAACATACTATCGAAATGAAATTTGAACCCGAGCCATTTTACAGCGGAATGAAAATTTCGCTTGCAACATTACTCCTTTGTGTCGCTATCGGTGGATTCGATTATTATCGAAAACGAACATCAATCGGGAAACAAAACTCAAATCCCAAATCTCACAACGAACAATGATTTCCATCGTCATTCCACTCTACAACGAACAAGAAACAATTCCCGAACTTCATCGCAGATTAACCGAAGCAATGAAGAACGTGAATATTCCGTACGAAATTATTTGGGTGAACGATAACAGTAAAGATAATTCGCTGAACGTAATGAAATCGTTTGCTGAAAAAGATGCGCACGTAAAAGTTCTTGACCTCGCGCGGAATTTTGGACATCAAGTTGGTATTACAGCGGGAATTGATTCCGCAATCGGTGATGCGGTAATTTTGATGGACGGAGATTTACAAGACCCGCCGGAACTTCTTCCTGAAATGATTGCAAAATGGCAAAGCGGTTTTGAAGTCGTGTACACAATGAAAAAAAGCCGCAAAGAAAACGCGCTCAAACGTTTTGCATTTCACTCGTTTTATGAATTAATGCAGCGATTTTCTTCCATTCCGATTCCGATGGAAGCAGGAAATTTTTCGTTGCTCGATAGAAAAGTTGTTTCCGTGTTGCAATCTATGCCGGAACGCAATCGCTACATTGCGGGGATGCGCGCGTGGGTTGGATTTCGGCAAACAGGAATTTGGTTCGATAGAGAAGCGCGATTTGCCGGAAAACCGCAAATGACAATTTCGCGTTTGATAAATTTTGCGCTCGATGGATTATTTTCATTTTCCAATGCGCCGCTTCGGCTCGCAACGTATGTCGGTTTTGGTTCTGCGTTTATTGCATTTCTCGGAATGTTGTACGTTCTCTACGCAAAACTTTTTACTCAACAGGCATTACTCGGCTGGGCTTCGACAATCCTTTCCATTCTATTTATTGGCGGTATGATTCTTCTCACGCTTGGTATTATTGGCGAATATGTCGGTCGAATTTATGACGAAGTGAAACAACGACCATTGTATGTGATTCGTGAGAAAATTGGTTTTGGAAAAGCAGGGAGTTCGGAGCAGGGTGCGCGGAGCATAGAGCATAGAGCATAGAGTTTTCCGTTTCATCTATTCCCATTACCCAAATCCCAAATCCCACATCATAAATGGAAGAATTTCTTTATCCTCATTTCTACAAAATTGAAAACGAGCATTGGTGGTTTGCGGCGCGTCAGAAAATTTTGTGGAACTTCATTTCGAAAAATTTTTCTCTCAAGTCATCATCTAAAATACTTGATGTTGGTTGTGGAACCGGCGCAATACTCGATACGTTTTCAAAACATTTCGATGCGTACGGACAAGATGTTTCGCAGCAAGCGGTTGATTTTTGTAAACAGCGCGGATTAAAAAATGTGTTCCGCGGATTTTTGAATGAACTTCCCTCGTACTTAAACAATTTCGATTTAGTTACTGCGTTTGATGTCGTGGAACATATTGACGATGATATTGGCGTATTGAAACAAATGAGTGCATTGCTGATGCCGAACGGAAAAGTTCTTGTAACCGTTCCGGCATTTCAGATTTTGTGGGGAGCGCACGACGTAGTAACACACCACAAACGACGCTACACAAAACGGTTGCTTCATTCCGTGTTTAACCAAGCAGGATTAGAAATTGAGCGCTCGTCCTATTTCAATTTCTTTTTATTTCCTGTTGCTGTCGCGCGGAGAATTCAAGCGAAGATTACGAACGTGGATGAAGCGAAAGATTTGGATATGCCTTCGCCGCTTGTGAATCAAATCCTTCGTTCTGTGTTTGAAACGGAAAAATTTATTCTTCCCACGTTCAATTTTCCCATTGGTTTATCACTCATTGCCATTGGAAAGAGAAAATGATTTCTTGTTACGAATATGAGCAATTTCATTTCTTCAAAATCATCAATGATTTTGCTGTACGAAGTAAGAATCCTAAAGGATTCTCTCGTTAAAACCCAATTTATGGCTTGGAGTAAAAAGAGAGAATATGCTGTCATTTCAAAAAGATGTATTTCCGTAACATCGGTTACAAAAAAACAAGTGTGTAATTACCGATTTCTCTTGTAAACCGGCAAACCAACCAACGAATGAACGTCATCATCATCGGAACTGCTTATCCGCTTCGCGGGGGAATTGCGCATTACGTGGCACTGCTCGCAAAATATTTATTGAAGGCAAACCACAACGTTGAAATTATTTCCTTCAAGCGTCAGTATCCAAAAATTTTATTTCCCGGAAAAACACAAGTTGAAAATTCTGCGACCGGTGCAGAAAGTGGAGAAGAATTATTTTCCGTCAAAGCAGAAATGTTGATTGATTCGATTAATCCTTTCAATTGGATATCCGTGGGAAATGAAATTCGAAAACGAAAACCGGATTTAATTTTATT
>Ga0194120_10001860_pt1 | contig 37254 bp, 40 predicted proteins | sample TA2MahCa65mmetaG_FD_148642 | JGI IMG/M metagenome (GOLD analysis project Ga0194120, IMG submission 148642) | Freshwater microbial communities from Lake Tanganyika, Tanzania - TA2015019 Mahale Deep Cast 65m | ecosystem: Environmental > Aquatic > Freshwater > Lake | place: Tanzania: Lake...
GAATCGCGGTCGATGTGGTATGTTCCTGCATGGCGTTGCTTCCTTTCGTGGAATCAGCACCCCGAGCCTAACGGCTCAAGGCGAGCAACGCCGCTCCTCCTTTTTCAACAATGATCGGGACATCCCCCGCCACGTTGTCGATCTTCGCAGGCTTTGACCAGCCGGAAATGCAGAGCGGGTCCACTGAATAGCTATCGGGAACGATCCCTGCTCCTAAGGAATCTACCTTTTTTATGATGTCCGCGGATATGTGCTTAACGTTCGGCATGATGCTCAACCACGCCCCGTCGTCCGATACAGCAAAAACCCTGTAGAGGTCGGTTCGAACGGTCCCAGCGACTGCAGCCTGAAGCTCCGCATGCGAAATATGGAAGGGACGCTCAAAGGGCCCCGATGTCGATTTCACCTCTATTCTTACCTTTGTCCCGTCGTTCTCCTCTATTTCGAAATCCCAGGGGTTTACGGCATTGGCTTCGGCAATCCATTCTGCTGACTTCAGATGGCCCGCGGTGACCTTTGCTTGCAGCCATGCGTTTATGATAATTTCGCCATCCCGCCCGATGGACTCTGCGCGCGCCCGTGCTGACGCAAGAGCCTCTGGTGACATGCGGCGGGTCGTAGGACTCAGCCTGAGTTGGCGTACCCCCTCGGCGGAACCAAGCGCGGCTTCCTCCAGGGCCTCGTCGAGTTCGATATCCAGAAGCTCTCGGATTGGGTGGTGCTGCGGCGCCTGGTCGACAACGGCGCCCAAAGTGACGGCGTCGACCTCAGCCATGCGCTGATTGCCGAGCAGCGATTCGAGGGCGCTATAGACCGCAGCGTCGTCAGCCTCGCTTGAAGACAGGAGAACCAGCATTACGCCGGTTGGAATGCTCGCTCCCTCGAATCCAAACAGCGCGAGATCTCCTGCGGCCAAGCCGTGATATCGGGTTGAATCGAAATCAGGGTCGCGGACGAATTCGCCGTTGAGGCGCCAGTTTCTCTGCCGGTCGCCCGCAGCTATGATCTTGCGCGTGATCCGATAGGGTTCAGGGCGCCGGCCCGGCCCGTATATCGTCAAAGGAACCGGAAATTGACGTGCGTGTCCGCCTGCCTCGGTCCGCGCCTGCGGGAAGATGACGTCGATAAAGACATCGGCGTTAAGGTTTATGGATTTCTGATTGCCTGCACCCTGTCGCCGGAACTGATACTCCCAGAATGTCAGGTCAGACCTTGTTAGACGTTTGACCGCAAATCTCATTGTCGCACTTCGAGGATTACAGATAAAAGGCTAAATACCATGTAGCAGATTCGAGGGCTAAGTGGTGAGCCGGCCAACGGCACGGTCATTGCCCGAGGCAACTGAGCAAAGTGAAACGAGCTTGGCAAGGGCTAATACTCGACATGCGTCCTGATCAGGGACCTCTATGATGAACTCGCATAAGGTCCACAGCGTGGATGGCCGGGACAAGCCCGGCCATGACGAGCCGATCGAGAATGGCGCGCCTGCCGAGGCGTCGGTCTTTAAGACGTCGCGTATTGATGATGTCGTCGGGATGCTTGCCTATGATGGCCTCGCCAAGACCATTGAAGAAATGGATGCGGGCGTTTTGCTGGAAGCAATCCGACGCAAGGCGCCCGACCAATATTGAAAATGGCTGGGACAGGCCCGGCCATGACGCGGTTTCAAGGCAACGCCTTTCTCGAAGCCTCGCTACTGATGCAGCGCCTCGCCATGCAGGGCGATGTCCAGTCCTTCGCGCTCGTCGTCGGAATTTACGCGCAGCGATGTAAAGAGCGAAGCGATTTTAAGCGCCGCAAACGTGCCGATCACGCACCAGACGACGGTGACCAGGACGCCGATCGCCTGCACATACAGCTGATGCGGGTCGCCCTCCAACAGGCCGGCGACGCCGGGATCGCTGTCTGAAGCGGTGATCGCGCGCGTGGCGAAAACGCCGGCGAGCAGCGTGCCCATGATTCCGCCAACGCCATGCACGCCGAACACGTCGAGCGTATCGTCATAACGCAATTTGTATTTCACCACGGTGCAGAACCAGTAGCAGACGGCGCCGGCGATCAGCCCGATGACGACGCCTTGCCAGGGCAGGATATAGCCCGAGGCCGGCGTGATCGTGCCGAGGCCGGCGACTGCGCCGGAGACGACGCCGAGCACCGAAGGCTTGCCGCGCTGGACCCACTCCAGTCCGCTCCACATCAAAGCGCCGGCGCAGGCGGCAAGATGCGTCGCGACGATGGCGAAAACCGCGCGCGAATTAGCGGCGAGCGCCGAGCCGCCGTTGAAGCCGAACCAGCCGACCCACAGAAGCCCCGTGCCGATCACGGCAAGCGAGAGATCGAAGGGCGAAAGGTTCTCCCGGCCAAAGCCAACGCGGTTGCCGAGCACGAGCGCGCAGACGAGGCCGGCGACGCCGGCGTTGATATGCACGACCGTTCCGCCGGCGAAATCGAGAAGGCCCATCTTCTGCAGGAATCCGCCGCCCCAGACCCAGTGCGCCGAGGGGACATAGACGATGAAGAGCCACAGCGCGCAAAACAGCATGAACGCCGAAAACCTCATGCGTTCGGCGACCGACCCGGCGACCAGCGCGCAGGTGATCACCGCGAAGGTCATCTGATAGATCATGAACAGAATTTCGGGGATGGTCTTCGCAAAGGGGCTGATTGTGTCGAGCCCGATCCCCGCGAGCAGCGCCCTTGACGCGTCGCCGATAAAGGCGCCGTCGCCGCTGAAGGCCAGGCTGTAGGCGACGCCGATCCACAGCAGCGACACGAGCGCGGTGGCGATCAGGCTCTGCGCCATGGTGGCGAGCACATTCTTCTTGCGCACCATGCCGCTGTAAAAGAGCGCTAGGCCCGGCAGCGTCATCATCAGCACGAGCGCGGTCGCGGCGATCATGAAACCGGTGTCGGCGCCGTCGATTTTGGCGCCCTCTTGCGCGAGGGCGGGCTGCGAGACGATGAGCGCCGCCAGCACGGGCGCCGCTCGCGAAATCCTGCGGCGCAGGGCGTCGCTCTCATATGGGATGCGGACATCCTTACGCGGGCCGCGCGCGAACGAGCTGTGCATCGATTGATCCTGATTGATGGGGAAAGCGCTCAGAGCGCGTCGGAGTCGGTTTCGCCGGTGCGGATGCGCATCGCCCGCTCCAGCGGCGAGACGAAGATTTTTCCGTCGCCGATATGGCCGGTGAAGGCGGCGCGCCTGATCGCTTCGATCGCGCGATCGAGGAGTTCGTCGGGAAGCGCGACTTCGATCTTAACCTTGGGCAGGAAGGAAACGATATATTCCGCGCCGCGGTAGATTTCGGCATGGCCCTTCTGCCGGCCATAGCCCTTCACCTCGGTCGCGGTCATGCCATGCACGCCGATTTCCGTCAGCGCCTCGCGGGTCTCGTCGAGCTTGAAGGGTTTAATAATCGCCGTGATGATTTTCATTTGCGCAGACTGCCTTCAGCTATGGCGAAGTGAGCATCAACTCAGCAAGCAGCGTGCCATATTGCGTATAAAATAATCGTTTCGCTTACAGGAGTCCCGCGCGACTCTGACCAGAGGCGAGGCGATGTGTGTCTAATTAATATGCATCATGCATAATTAGTAATCGATCGTAGAGGTCGGCTGTCGACGCCTTTGTCAGGGAGCGCTTGATAGCGGCCATGTTTATGGGTTTTGTGGATGGCGGTGTGTAGATCAGGCGTCGATCGACCTGACGCGGATCAACCGTAGAGGAAGCGGCGGACAGGAATGAAGCTTGAAGACTGGTCGTCTGAGGCGATCGCCATCGATTTCGTCAATAAGGAAGACTGGCCCGAGCGCCGCGCAAAGCTTCCCGAACCGATCGTCCGCCTTGCCGAGCTTGCGGGATTTGAGGCGAAACCCGGCTCCATCTTCTTTGCGCCGGACGGCGGCGGCGGCGCGCCGCGCATTTTCTTCGGCGCCGAGGGGAAGCAGCCGAAGGCGCGCGATCCGTTCTTCGCCGGAAAGCTCGCGACGGGCCTGCCCAAAGGCCTCTATCGGCTTGGCGACGGCGTCGAGGCGCAGGGGGAGGCGGCGCTGGCCTTTCTTCTCTCAAGCTACGCCTTCTCGCGCTACAAGGCGCCAAAGAGCGAAGCGCCGCGTCTTTGCGCGCCGCAGGGCGTCGACCGCGGGCGCATCGAGCGCATCGCGGCGGCCGTCGCGCTGGGGCGCGATCTCGTCAATACGCCGACCAACGACATGGGGCCGGAGGCGCTCGCCGAAGCCGCGCTCGCGCTTGGCGCGAAGCACGGCGCCAAGAGCTGCGTCATTGTCGGAGACGCGCTGCTTGCGGAAAACTTTCCCTTGATTCACGCCGTCGGGCGCGCCGCCGCTCAGGCGCCCAGACTCGTCGAATTCGAGCATGGTCCCGAGGATGGTCTGCGCGTCACGCTTGTCGGCAAGGGCGTCTGTTTCGACACAGGCGGGCTCGACATCAAGCCGTCGAGCGCGATGGCGCTGATGAAGAAGGATATGGGCGGCGCGGCGGCGGCGCTCTCGCTTGCGGCGATGCTGCTAGACTCGCAAGCGCCGATCCGTTTGCGCGTCCTGCTGCCGATCGTCGAGAATTCGATCTCGGCGTCCGCGTTTCGAACCAGCGACGTCTACCGCAGCCGCAAGGGGCTGAGCGTCGAAATCGGCAATACCGACGCGGAGGGGAGACTGATCCTCGCCGACGCGCTTGCCTATGCCAGCGAAACGCCGCCCGATCTACTGTTCGATTTCGCCACGCTGACCGGCGCCGCGCGGGTCGCGCTCGGTCCGGAAATTCCGCCATTCTATACCGGCGATGACGGACTCGCCGATGAAATCGCGACGAAGGCCGCAGCCGCGAACGATCCGGCGTGGCGAATGCCCCTTTGGGATGGTTACGACAGCGGGCTCGACGGCAAAATCTCCGATCTCGTCAATGTGACGAGCGGTCCTTTCGCGGGATCGATCACCGCCGCGCTGTTCCTGCGGCGCTTTGTCGCCGACCCCGAGCGCTGGGCGCATTTCGACGTCTACTGCTGGAACCCCTCGACAAAGCCCGGCCGTCCGGAAGGCGGCGAGATACAGGCCGCGCGCCTCCTTTACGATTTGATCGAGGCGCGCGTCGAGCAAAGGAAAGCGACATCGTGAGCGAGAATTTCGACCGGCGGCTGACGCCCGCGCGCCCCGAAGTCGCCGCGGCCTATCTCAAGGGCCGCGTGACCGCCGAGCGCTATGTCGAAGGGGTCGTGATGGAGGTCAGGGACTGCGTCGTCGACCTTCGGCGTGAACCGCGACCCGACGCCGCCGTCGACACTCAGGCGCTCCATGGCGAGCGCGTTACCGTCTATGACGAAGAGGAAGGCTGGGCCTGGGCGCAGCTGGCGCGCGACAATTATGTCGGCTGGATCGCCGCCAATACGCTATGGCGCGAATTGAGCGCGCCGACGCATCGGGTCTGCGCGCCGCGGACGTTCATCTATCCTGGGCCGAACATCAAATTGCCGCCGCTCAACGCCTTGCCGCTTGGCGCTGAAGTCGCGATCGCCGAAGAGCGCAACGGATTTGGCGTGACGCCGGAGCTCGGATTTATTTTCCGCAAACATCTCGTCCCGCGCGATGCGACAGCGCCGGATTTCGTCGCCGTGGCGGAGACGCTTCTGGGCGCGCCTTATCTCTGGGGCGGCAAATCATGGCTCGGCGTCGATTGCTCGGGGCTCGTGCAAGTGTCGCTGCTGATGGCGGGGATCAAGGCGCCGCGCGACACGGATATGCAGGAGGCCGCGCTCGGCGCGCCGCTCGCGCCCGGCGCGCCGCTGATGCGCGGCGACATCGTGTTCTGGAAGGGGCATGTGGGCGTCATGCGCGACGCCGCGACGCTGCTTCACGCCAACGCCACCCATATGCAGGTGACGAGCGAGCCACTGGATGTCGTGCGCGCGCGTAATGAAGCGGCGGGCGCCGGGCCGGTCACGAGCGTGAAGCGCCTGCCGATGGAAGGTTCGCGCGCAACATGACGGAGAAGCTCTATCTCGACGATCTTCATGTCGGGCAGCGGCTGCGTTCGAAGAGCGTCACGGTCAGCGCGCAAGACATCATCCGCTTCGCGCGCGAGAATGATCCGCAGTATTTCCATCTCGACGAGGAGGCCGCCAAGGACAGCATGTTCGGCGGTCTTGTCGCGAGCGGCTGGCAAACCGGCGCGCTGAGCATCAAGCTCCTCATCGAGTCCGCCGATCCGCCGCTGGCCGGGCCGGTCATCGGCGTCGAATCCGATATCGCGTGGAAACTTCCGGTGCGGCCTGGCGACTCCTTGCGCGTCGAGGCCGAGGTCACGCGAATCGTCCGTCCGCGTCGCTATGCCGATCGCGGTTTCGTTTCAATGAATGTAGCGACCTTCAATCAGCGTGACGACGTCGTTCTGACCCAAAATGTCAAAATCCTGGCTTTCCGCGATCCCGCCTGCGCGGACGCGCGCTGAAACGGTGGCGACCCAAGACTCATTTGCCGCGTAGTGGTTTTGCGCTCACTGCAAGGCCGAGATAAAGGCCATCATACTTCCAAGAGGGTAGCGGCGACGAAGCCGCTTGACGCGGGAAAGCGATCTTGCGCCTGGAATCTCTCCGTCAAAACCAGCGGGTCTTGAAGATATATTGATATGATTCCATCCTATCGGCTGCTATTTTGTGGCCGGTAGAGCTACGGAATGACGCCATGAGAACCACGCAGCAATTCAGCATCACGCTCCCGAACGAAATAGCGGAAGTCGTTGAAGCAAAACTAAAATCAGGCGATTATGCCTCCGTGAGCGAAATCATGCGCGACGGCGTGAGGGCGCTGCTTGACCGCGAGGCGGCGGTGGAAAAATGGCTGCGCAAGGAAGTTATCGCCGGGCATAAGGAATATTTGGCCGACCCCTCGAAAGGCGTTGCGGCGGAGGTCATTCTGGAGCGGATCAAAACCCGCCGCCGTCGTCCGCCTCGTCTGTAACGGCGAGTCGTGCGGGTCATCTTCACGCCCTTGGCCGAAAGGCAAATTGACGCTCTACATGCCCGAATTTCAGAAAACGCGGGCGAAAAGACCGCCGACGCCTACATTGAGCGGATCGTGAGCTATTGCATATGCCTTGCGACGTTCCCGGAGCGCGGGCAAAAGCGGGACGATCTTTTGCCCGGCTTGCGGACAATTGGATTTGAGCGCCGGGCGACTATCGCCTTTGTCGTCGCCGAAGACGCCTTGCTGATCGAAGGCGTCTTTTACGGCGGGCAGGATTTCGAGGGAATAATCGGCGGCCCTTAAGAAAGGGAGAGTTTGGAGACTTTCAGAAAAGAGCTTTCAATCCCGCTCGCTTGGTCAGACTGAATCGCCCGGAACCGGCGCCGCCTCGCTGCGAAACGCCGCGGCGAAAAGCGCGCGCGTGTAGTCGCTCTTGGGTTCGGCGAAGACCCGCGTCGCGGGTCCTTCCTCGACGACCTTGCCATAGCGCATGACGATGAGATGCGCGGCGAGCGCTTTGACGACGCGCAGATCATGGCTGATGAAGAGATAGGCGAGCGAGCGGCGGCGCTGAAGGTCGCGCAAGAGATCGATGATCTGCGCCTGCACCGACATGTCGAGCGCCGAGGTCGGCTCGTCGAGCACGACGAATTTAGGCTCCAGCACCATGGCGCGGGCGATCGCGATCCTCTGCCGCTGGCCGCCGGAAAATTCATGCGGATAGCGATCCATCGTCGACGGATCGAGCCCGGTTTCCTGCAGCGCGCGCGCAACGATTTCGCGACGTTGATGAAGCGTAAGCTCGGGCCGCTGCACCGTCAGCCCCTCGGCGACGATCTCCGCCACCGACATGCGCGGCGAGAGCGAGCCGTAAGGGTCCTGAAAGACGATCTGCATGTCGCGGCGAAGCGGACGCATGGCGTCGACGCTCTTGCCGTCGATGCGTTGGCCCAGGAACACGATCGGCCCTTCCGAGCGGATGAGCCGTAGCATGGCGAGCGCCAGCGTCGTCTTGCCGGAGCCTGACTCGCCGACAACGCCGACGGTGGCGCCCTCGCGCACCGCGACGGTGACGCCGTCGACCGCCTTCACATAGCCCACCGTCTTGCGCATGAACCCGCGCTTGATCGGAAACCAGACGCGCAAATCGTCGGCCGAGGCGACGACGGGCGCTTCACTGTTCTCAATGATCGGCGCGCCCTTGGGCTCCGCCGTGAGCAGCGCCTTGGTGTAGGGATGCTGAGGCGAGGAAAAGACTGTTTCGACATCGCCCTGCTCGACGATGCGGCCTTTCTGCATGACGCAGACCGTGTCGGCGAAGCGGCGCACGAGCTGAAGGTCATGGGTGATGAACAGCATCGCCATGCCGTAGGTTTGCTGCAGCCGTTCCAGCAGCGCGAGAATCTGCGCCTGCACGGTGACGTCGAGCGCCGTCGTCGGCTCGTCGGCGATGAGCAGATCGGGCTTGTTGGCGAGCGCCATGGCGATCATGACGCGCTGACGCTGGCCGCCCGAAAGCTGATGCGGATAGGCGCCAAGCCGCGCCTGCGGATCGGGAATGCCGACTTCGCCGAGAAGCTCGACGACCCGCCCGCGCACGGCGGCTTCGCCGCGCATGCCGTGCAGTTCGATAATCTCCGCGATTTGCCGCTCGATGGTTTGCAGCGGATTGAGCGAGGTCATCGGCTCCTGGAACACCATCGTGATCCGCGCGCCGCGGATCGCGCGCAGACGGTTGTCGTCGACGACGAGCATGTTCTCGCCGTCGAACAGCGCTTCGCCTGAAGCGACCGCGCCGGGCGGAAGCAGGCGCACGATGGAGAGCGCGCTGATCGATTTGCCGGACCCCGATTCGCCGACGAGCGCCAGAGTCTTGCCGCGTTCGAGCGTGAAGGAGACGCGATCGACGGCCTTGGTCTCGCGCCCGCCGTGCCGAAAGGAGACCGAAAGATCGCGAACGTCGAGGAGGGGGGAGGGAATTGGTTCTGCGATTTTCATCGGCGCTATGCCCGTCCAGACCAGTCGGCGAGAATCCGATCGACTCCCGCCTGATCAGGGTAGACGATCGACATGCCTGCCGGTGTCCTGATGCGTCTGTCGCCAGTCAGAAAATAGGCGCATCCTGACTGAACCGCCGTCACGATGTGTATCGCGTCGAGCAAACGATGCGGCGCGGCCTGACGAAGATCAGCGGTATCCATAAGCACGTCTCGTGTGACTGGGCGCAAATCAATCAACTGACTGCTGACCAGCAGGTTAAGGTAAAGCGGTCGCTTGACCGGAAGCGGGAAAGCGCCTTCGCGTAAAGCCGGAGCAAGCAATTCCGCGAGCGTAAGTTCGCTTGTCACGGCAAAGCGCGGGCTGTCGCGCAATGCCGCCAGCAAATCCTGCACGGGCTTTGCCTGTTCGGCCGAAAATTCGAAGCCCTTGATGAAAGCGTTCGTGTCGATATAAACGAGTGGAGCAGACAAGTTATAGTGAGCCCCGCTCTTCCCGGATCGCGTCGATATGCGCGATTACTTCATCCATTGACGAATAAACGTCGCGACGCATCGCGAACATTTCTTCAAGGGACATTATCCGTTCTGGTTGCTCTTCAGTTTCCACGGTGATCGTCACTTCCGCGTTCGGATCGATGCCGACGCGCAGTTCCTCGGGTAGTTTCGCCGCCGGATAGTGCAGCTTGACGATCTTGTTCATCGCTTCGTTTCCGTTAGCATCCCCGCCAACGATGACGAGGCTGGCGAGAAGCTTTTAACACGTCCTCACCGGAAATTCTTCCTTGGATCGAATGCGTCGCGGACCGCTTCGCCGACGAAGACCAGCAGCGACAGCATCAGCGCGATGATGGCGAAGCCGGTCAGTCCCAGCCAGGGCGCCTGAAGGTTGGATTTGCCCTGCAGCAGCAGTTCGCCCAGCGAAGGCGAGCCCGGCGGCAGGCCAAATCCGAGAAAATCCAGCGCCGTCAGCGTCGTTATCGACGAATTGAGGATGAAGGGCAGGAAGGTCAGCGTCGCCACCGTGGCGTTGGGCAGCAGGTGCCTCACGATGATCCGGAAATTGCTGAGACCGAGCGCCCGCGCCGCATTCACATATTCGAAATTGCGCGCGCGCAGGAATTCGGCGCGAACGACATGCACCAGCGACACCCAGGAGAACAGCAGCAAAATGCCGAGCAGCACGAAAAAGCCAGGCGTCAGGAAGGATGAAATGATGATGAGCAGATAAAGTTGCGGCAGCGATGACCAGACTTCGATAAAGCGCTGAAACACGAGATCGACGCGTCCCCCGAAATAGCCCTGTATCGCGCCGGCGGCGACGCCGACGATCGAGGAAATCGTCGCCAGAATCAGGCCGAACAGCACCGAGAGTCGAAATCCGTAAAGCAGGCGGGCGACGACGTCGCGGCCCTGATCGTCGGTGCCGAGCCAATTATATTCGAGCGCCGCGCAGCCGCGATTGGGCTGGCCCGGCCGCAGGCCCTTGGCGGCGGCGATTTCGCATTGCTTGTGCGTCAGCATCCAGGTCGGCGGCGAGGGCGCCGGGGTCGGCAGCTCCAGATTATGGGTGTCATAGGAGAAGCGGATCGGTGGCCAGAGCATCCAGCCATGCGCCTTGATCTCGTCGGCGATGACGGGATCGCGGTAGTCGGTGCGGGCGAGAAAGCCGCCGAATTTCTCTTCCGGATAGGAGACAAAGGCCGGAAACAACAACTGGCCCTTGTACCACGCCAGAATCGGCCGGTCGTTGGCCAGAAAATTCGAGCCAAGCGACATCAGAAAGAGCGTCATGAAAATCCAGAAGGACCAATAGCCGCGTCTGTTCGCCTTGAAATTGTCAAGGCGGCGCCGATCAAGCGGCGTCAGCCGCAGCCAGCCTTCGCGATGAATCGGCGGCGCGAGAAGCGGCGTGGCGTCGGTTGCTGCGCTCACGGTCAGACCTCGCGCGTTTCGAAATCGATGCGCGGATCGATCCAGGTGTAGGTGAGATCGGAAATGAGATTCACCACGAGTCCGAGCAGCGCGAAGATGTAGAGATTGGCGAAGACTACCGGATAGTCGCGGTTGACGATGCTCTCGAAGGAGAGATAGCCAAGTCCGTCAAGAGAGAAAATCGTTTCGATCAGCACCGAGCCGGTCAGGAAGGCGTGAACGAAGGCGCCGGGGAAGCCGGCGATGACGATCAGCATGGCGTTGCGGAACACATGGCCGTAGAGCACGCGCCGCTCGGTGAGGCCCTTCATGCGCGCCGTCTGCACATATTGCTTGCGGATTTCGTCCAGGAAAGAGTTCTTGGTCAGAAAGGTCTGCGTGGCGAAGGCGCCAAGCGTCATCGCGCTGACCGGCAAAACGATATGCCAGAGGTAATCCTTAACCTTGCCGAACAGCGAAAGCTGCCAGAAATCGTCCGAGGTGAGGCCGCGCAGCGGGAAGATTTGCCAGAACGAGCCGCCGGCAAAGAGCACGATCAGCAGCATCGCGAACAGAAAGCTGGGTATCGCGTAGCCGATGATGACCGCGTTCGAGGTCCACATATCGAATTTGGTGCCGTCGCGCACCGCCTTGGCGATGCCGAGCGGAATTGAAATCGAATAGGAGAGAAGCGTCATCCACAGTCCCAGCGAAATCGAGACGGGGAGCTTCTCGCCGATCAGCTTGATGACGCTTTCGTCGCGAAAATAGCTGCGGCCGAAATCGAACATCGCGTAATTTTTCACCATCAGCAGGAATCGCTCCCAGGCCGGCTTGTCGAAGCCGAACTGCTTTTCGAGTTCAGCGATGAATTTCGGGTCGAGGCCCTGAGCGCCGCGATATTTCACGGCGGATTCCGCCGCCATCGTGCCGGTCTGGCTCGCGCCGCCCTGTCCGACGTCGCCGCCGCCGCCGGAAAAGCGGCCCGTCGCGCCGACGTCGAAGCCTTGCAGCTGCGCGATGATGCGCTCGACCGGACCGCCCGGCGCGAACTGCACGATGGCGAAGGAGATGAGCATGATGCCGAGGATCGTGGGGATCATCAGCAGCACGCGGCGGGCGATATAGGCTCCCATGCGTCTAGCGTCCCGTAAAGTTGATCTTGCGCGCTTTCTCGTCGTCCCACCACCAGGTCCACAACACGCCGGTGTCGAACTTCGGCGCGCGTTCGGGCCGGCCGAACAGGTCCCAATAGGCGATGCGATGCACGGGATTGTACCAGTGCGGAATCCAGTAGCGCTGCGCGCGCAAGGCGCGATCGAGCGCGCGGCAGCAAATCACGAGCTCCTCGCGCGTCTGCGCCTGGAGGGCCTTTTCGACAAGCGCGTCAACCGCCGGATTGGAGACGCCCGCCAGATTGCGCGAGCCCGGAACGTTGGCGGTCTTCGAACTGAAATAGGCGCGAAGCTCCTCGCCCGGGTTCCAGCTCATGACCATGACGTCATGGACGATGTCGAAATCGAAATTCTCCAGGCGCTGCTTATATTGCGCGGCGTCGACGATGCGGATGCGCGCGTTGACGCCAAGAAGTTTCAAATTCTTGATGAACGGCTGCGTATGGCGTTCGAAGACGTTGGAGTTGTCGAGAAATTCGAATTCGACCGGCGTCCCGTCGGGCAAGCGTAAGACGCCGTCCTGGCGCGTACAGCCGGCGGCGACGAAAAGATCATTGGCCTTTTTGAGCAGAACGCGGTCCTGTCCCGTTCCGTCGGAGACGGGAGCGACGAAAGGTTCGCCGAACACCTCCGCCGGAAGATCGGCGCGATAAGGTTCGAGCAGCGCCTTTTCCTGTTCGCTCGGCAGGCCCTTCGCTTCAAGCTCCGAATTTTCGAAATAGGACGAGATGCGCTTATAGGCGTCATACATCAAGTTGCGGCTGGTCCATTCATAGTCGAAGGCGTAGCCGATCGCTTCGCGCACGCGCGGGTCCTTGAAAATCTTGCGGCGCGTGTTGAACATCCATCCCTGGATCTGCGGAATGTTGTTGTTGGGCGTCGTCGTGCGTTTGACGCGTCCGTCCTTGACGGCTGGAAAATCGTAACCCGTCGCCCAGACGCGGGCGATGTTTTCCTCGCGCTCAGTGAAGGCGCCGGCCTTGAACGCCTCGAAGGCCACCTGACTGTCGCCGAAATATTCAAAGCGCACGACGTCGAAATTGCCCTGGCCGATCGCGATCGGCAAATCCTTCGCCCAATAGCCGGGATTGCGATGATAGGCGATGAAGCGGCCTTGGTCGAAGTCTCCCACCTTATAGGGCCCCGAGCCGAGCGGAGGCTCCAGCGTCGTCGCCTCGAAATCGCGGTCCTTGTAATAGGCGCGCGAGAAGATCGGCTGACCGACGACGATCGTCGGCAGATCGCGGGTGCGGCCGGGAGCAAAGCGCACGACAAGAACGTCGTCAGCCTCGGCTTCCGCGCTGTCCAGATCGCGCAACAACTGGCTGATGACGGGATGGCCCTTGCTCTTGAGGATGTTGAGGGAAAAGGCGACGTCATGCGCCGTCAGCGGCGAGCCGTCGTGAAAGCGCGCCTCCTTGCGCAGGAGGAACGCGTAGGTGAGTTTGTCCGCCGAGATGCGCACCTTCTTGGCGACGAGGCCGTAATAGGCGTCGCGTTCGTCGAGGCTCTGGTTCATCAAACTGTCGAAGACGAGCGACATGCCCGTCGCCGGATTGCCCCTCAACACATAAGCGTTGAAACTGTCGTAAGTGGGGCTCGCCGGCGACAGCGCCAAGGTTCCGCCCTTGGGGGCCTGCGGATTGACGTAGCCGAAATGTTTGAAGTCGGCGGGTTCGCCGAGGTCGCCGAATGTCGAAAGGCCGTGGCTCTCGATTTCGCCCTGCGCAAGAGGTCCAAAGCGGCTATCGGCGGGGGCCGGCGTTCCGGATTTGGCGAGGACGCGCGGGGCGATCAGGGCGGCGGCGCCGGCGCCGATGATGGAGCGGCGCGACAGATGAATGCGCGTTAGATCGACGATCTTGGAATGAGCCAAAGTGACCTCAGGCGGAGGGAGCGCGGCCGGCCGTTAGCCCTTAAGCCGCATTATCTAGTTTTTAGCGGGTTCGCGAGCCGCGTTCAGCGCCGAGACGCCGCTTTGGCCATTCTAGCAAAATGCGCGACGGGCGCGCCAGAGGACTCGAAAAAATGAAAGAAATCAACCTCGACCTTCGCCAGCAGGGCTTCATTGACGGCGCCTGGGTCGGCGCGGACAGCGGCGCAACCTTTGGCGTCAACAATCCCGCGACCGGCGCGGTTCTCGGCCAGGTTCCCGATATGGGCGTGGCGGAGACGCGGCGCGCGATCGACTCCTGCGCGCGGGCGCTGCCGAAGTGGCGCGATCGCGCCGCCAAGGAACGGGCGCGGATCATGCGCCGCTGGTTTGAGCTGATCATGGCCGATCAGGAGCGGCTGGCGCGAATCATCACCGCCGAAATGGGTAAGCCGCTGGCCGAAGCGCGCGGCGAAATCGCCTATGCGGCGAGCTTCATCGAATGGTTCGCGGAGGAGGGGCGGCGCATCTACGGCGACGTGATACCGGGGCCGACCGACCGTCGTCTCCTGGTCTTCAAACAGGCGATCGGCGTCACGGCGGCGATCACGCCATGGAACTTCCCCTCCGCCATGTTTGCGCGCAAGGTCGGCGCGGCGCTTGGCGCCGGCTGCACGATGGTGGTGAAGCCCGCTGAGCTGACGCCTTTTTCGGCGCTGGCGCTCGCTGAGCTTGCCGAGCGCGCCGGCGCGCCGTCGGGCGTCATCAATGTCGTGACGGCGAAGGACCCCGCGCCGGTCGGGCTCGAATTCACTCAAAATCCGCTGGTGCGCAAGCTGACCTTCACCGGCTCGACCGAGGTCGGCAGAATCCTGCTGCGACAGGCCGCCGAGAATATCCAGAAATGCTCGATGGAGCTCGGCGGCAATGCGCCGCTCATCATCTTCGCGGACGCCGATCTCGATCGCGCCGTCGAAGGGGCCGTCGCCACCAAATATCGCAACAGCGGACAGACCTGCGTTTCGGCCAATCGCATCCTCGTTCACGCGTCGATCATCGACGCCTTCGCCGAAAAACTCGCGGCGGCAGCCGGCGCGTTGAAGGTCGGCGAAGGCACGCAGGAGGGCGTCGCCATCGGGCCGCTGATCGAAGAGGCGGCGGTTGAAAAGGTCGAGCGTCACGTCGCCGACGCCGTCGCCCATGGCGCCAAGGTGTTGACCGGCGGCGCCCGTCATGCGCTCGGCGGCGCTTTCTTTCAGCCGACGGTGCTCGCCAATGTGCCTGCCGACGCGCTCATCTTCAATGAAGAGACCTTCGGCCCGGTCGCGCCGCTGATCTCGTTTGAAACTGAGGATGAAGCGGTGCGCCTCGCCAACGCCACGCCTTACGGGCTCGCCGCTTACTTCTACAGTCGCGACGTCGCCCGCTGCATACGCGTCGCCGAGCGGTTGGAATTCGGCATGGTCGGCGTCAACGAAACTCTGATCTCGACGGAAGTCGCGCCGTTCGGCGGCGTCAAACATTCGGGCCTCGGGCGCGAAGGATCGCGCTACGGCGTCGATGATTATGTCGAGATCAAATATGTCTGCCTGGGCGGGCTGTGATAGGAGTTCCGTTCGAACGACTCGGCTGTCATTCCCGACGCGCGCAACGCGCGCGATCGGGAATCCGGAGCAATACCAGAGTTCTTGGATCGGCCCTGGATTCCCGGTCAGGCCTTCGGCCTGCCGGGAATGATAACGTCCAAGCTAACGAATCGGTCGGACTTCGTATCATCACTCGACTTTGATGCGACCGTCGACGACGGGCGCGATCGCGCCGGCTTTTGCAATCGCGTCGGTGATGACACTGGTCAGCAGCGGTCCTTCGAGTTCGCTGACGAGCGGCTTGCCGTGCGTGAGCGCGACATAGCCGTCCTTGCCGCGCGCCAGGAAATCGCTGGTCGCAACCTTGTAGCGCTTGGCGTTGTCGAGCGGCTTGCCGCCGATCTCGATCGAAACCAGCCGCGAACCCGGAACCGCGTCGCGTCGCACGACGATGCGCGCGCCGGAAATCTGAGCGAAGCGCCCGGCGTCCTTGCCGATCATCCAGACGGCGTTTTCCAGCGCGGCGCGCAGATCGGCGCCCGAAAGCTCCAAATTCACAAGCTGATTGTTGAACGGCAGCTCCCTGGCGATATCCTTGCGCGTCAGCTTCGTTCCGGACTCATAGAGCCGATTGCCGCGAATGCCGCCGCCGTTGATGATCGCGACGTCGGCGCCGGCGACCGCGCGCATCGTGTCGGCGAAATAGTCGCCGATGGCGGTCTCCTGGCCGCGCACGCTCGCCTTTCGGCTGTCGAGCGGCGTTTTAGTGACGCCAATGTCGACGTCGAGCGCCTTGTCGATTTCGGCCTGATACTGCGCGACGCGCGCCGCGATCGCGGCGTCGGGCGCGACATCGGCGGTGTCGACGATGCGAAATCTCGGCGTCCAGCGCTTGACCCCGTCGTTCGCGATGCGAACCTCGACATCGATCGCGACGAGATTGACGCCGTCGGCTTGTGTCTCGCCGATGGCGGCGCGCCCGTCATAGGCGACAAGCAGATTGTGGTCGTGCCCCGACAGAATAATGTCGATCGGGCCTAGCTTCATCAGCCGCAGATCATCCTGCCACTCGGAATGGGTGACCGCGACGACAAGATCGGCGCCGGCGTCGCGAAGCGCCTGCGCCTCGCGCTTCGCGGTCTCGATGGCGGGAAGAAGTTTCAGCGTTTCAGGATTCGACCGTCTTGCGGCTTCGTCGTCGGTCAAGCCGAAAATGCCGATCTTTACGCCCTCGACGTCGATGATCTTGCTGTCCGCGAAGCCGGGCAGGGGATGGCCCGAGGCGTCGCGCAGATTGGCGGCGAGCAGCGCGAATGTCGCTTCGCCCATGCGCTGGCGAAAAATCGCTTCGCCGAAATCGAATTCGTGATTGCCGGGCGTGAAGACGTCAAGGCCGACGCGGTTGAGAAGGTCCATGATATGCGCGCCCTGGTCGACGCTAGACGTGAGCGAGGGCGACAGCGTGTCGCCGGCATGGGCGACGATGACGTTCTTCGATCTCGCCCGCTCGGCCTTCACCGCGCCGGCGATGCGGGCGAAGCCGCCGCGCCCGTCCCGTTCCGCGAGCTCATAGATGTCGCTGAAGACGACGAAGGCGAGATTGACCACGCGCTCGGCGGCGTGGGCGGGAAAGGCGAAAGCCGCGAGGAGAACAAGAAACGCCAGACCCGCGCGCCGCATGTCAAAAAACATCGATCCTGGCCCCTATCGACTGATGGGCGCATGTTGCATCGGCGCAATGACAAGGGCAACACGCGTGCAAACCCTCTCCCTGTGGGAGAGGGTGGTCGCCGGAGGCGACCGGGAGAGGGGTTTGAATCTTGGGCGCCTTCTTGAGCCGCCGGATCGCGTGCGTCGCCTGCGAACACAATTCTTGAAAGGTTCCACCCCTCATCCGACCCGGCCAAAGCCCGTCGCTTGCGACGGGCGTCCTAGCGGACGCCCTTTGGCCGGGCCACCTTCTCCCTTTGGGAGAAGGGAAGCGTGCTCTTTCTCGAGTGGGTTTGCGCTTCGCCAACTTACAAAATGAAACGGCGCCCGTGGGCGCCGCTTCGCGTCGTGCCAGGAGATGAGCTTTTAGTAGTTGTAGGCGCGTTCGCCGTGATCGCTGATGTCGAGGCCTTCGCGCTCCTGATCCGGCGTCGGCCGCAGGCCGATGATCACGTCGACCAGTTTGAACAGGATCGCCGAGCCGATGCCCGACCACAACAGCGTCGCGACGACCGCGATCGCCTGCGCCTTCATCTGCGCCATCATGTCGTAGGTTCCGGTGAAGTCCTCGAGATTGGTGTAGTCGGTGATGCCGACGCCGCCGAGATCGGGATTGACCAGAATGCCGGTCGCCAGCGCGCCGGTGATGCCGCCGATGCAATGCACGCCGAACACGTCGAGCGCATCGTCATAGCCGGCCATCTTCTTCACGAAGTCGACGAAGAAGAGACAGATCGGCGATACGGCGAAGCCAAGCACGATGGCGCCCACCGGTCCGGCGTAGCCTGACGCGGGCGTCACCGCGACGAGGCCGGCGACCGCGCCGGTGATCAGGCCCAGCATGGAAGGTTTGCCCTTCACCAGCCACTCGACGATCATCCAGGACAGCGCCGCGGCCGCCGTCGCCACCATTGTGTTGACGAAGGCGAGCGCCGTCACGCCGTTGGCTTCCAGATTCGATCCGGCGTTGAAGCCAAACCAGCCGACCCACAGCAGCGAGGCGCCGACCATCGACAGGGTGAGCGAATGCGGCGGCAGCGCTTCCTTGCCGAAGCCGATTCGCTTGCCGACGATGATCGCGCCAACGAGACCGGCGATTCCGGCGTTGATATGGACCACCGTGCCGCCCGCGAAGTCCAGCGCGCCCTTTCCGGCGAGCCAGCCGACGGCGGCGTTGATCTCGTCGATCTTGGCCTGCGCGGCCGCTTTCGCCGCCTCGTCGGCCGCCGCGGCGAGCTGAGTCGCGGCGTCGACCAGAGCGTTCGGATCGGCGACGCCCCACACCCAATGCGCGATCGGGAAGTAGATGACGGTCACCCAGAAGGCGACGAAGAGCAGCACGGCGGAAAATTTCATACGCTCGGCGAAGGCGCCGATGATGAGCGCCGGGGTGATCATCGCGAAGGTCATCTGGAAGACGAAATAGGCGTATTCCGGAATGACATGCCCCGGCGTGAAGGTCGCCGCGTTGGAGGCGGCCGTGACGCCTTTCATGAACAGCTTGTTGAAGCCGCCGATGTAGTTGCTCAGCGATCCGCCGTCGCCGAAGGCGAGCGAATAGCCGTAGACGGTCCAGATCACGCCGACGAGCGCGACGATCGCGAAGGTCTGCGACAGGATCGACAGCATGTTCTTGGCGCGCACCAGGCCGCCGTAGAATAGCGCCAGGCCGGGGATCGACATCATCAGCACGAGGGCCGACGAGGTGAGCATCCAGGCCGTGTCGCCGGGATTGGGCGTCGGGTCATTCGCAGCGCAGGCCGGAAACGCCAGCAAGGCCGAAATCGCCGCTCCCGCGATGACCGAAGCGACTGAAGCGCTTCGAGGCGAAGGAAATTTCATGGGTGAGAGCTCCTGATGTTGCGGGGAGGCGATCAAAGCGCGTCGGCGTCGGTTTCGCCGGTGCGGATGCGGATGGCGCGCTCGAGCGGCATGACGAAAATCTTTCCGTCGCCGATCTGTCCGGTGCGCGCGGTGTTGGAGATTGCCTGGATCACTTGCTCGACGAGCGCCGCGTCGACGGCGACTTCGATTTTAAGCTTGGGCAGGAAACTGATCGCATATTCGGCGCCGCGATAGATTTCCGTATGTCCCTTCTGACGTCCGTAGCCCTTGACTTCAGTCACGGTAAGGCCGTGCACGCCGATGTTGGTCAGCGCGTCGCGGACCTCATCGAGCTTGAACGGCTTGATGATCGCTGTCACGATTTTCATCTGCCAATCCTGTTGTTATCGACCTCGTTGGCGAGCGTCGCTCGCTTTGACGGCGGCGTCTTGGTGATGGCTTGCGGAGAGGACGCCGCCGCGTCGGCGACGTGGGGCTTTCAAATGGCGTGCCAGCCGGTCCGACGCCTCGTATCGCCGACCGCAGGGCGCGAATGAGCGCTCTGGCGCGCCATGGCGCCAGCCGAGGTTCGGCTATGGCCTTCAATGACTTCGGCCGTGGCGGCGTCGCCGCCGGGCACGGTCGTGGCGCCAATCCAGCAGCGCCTAGAAATTATGCATTTCGCCGTTCGGCGCCCTAATAACGGGCAGTCGATCATGAACGCGCGGCGTCGCGCAGCCGCACCAGGCCTTCCTGACTCACCGAGGCGACGAGTCTTCCTTCACGGGTGAAAATCTGGCCGCGCGTCAGCGCGCGCGCGCCGCCTGCCCAGGGGCTGTGCTGCGCATAGAGCAGCCATTGGTCGACGCGCAGCGTGTCATGAATCCACAGCGCGTGATCGAGGCTCGCGACTTGAATCTTCGGATCGAAAATCGTCAAGCCGTGAACCAGCAGCGCCGTGTTGATCAAGGTCATGTCTGAAAGATAGGCGAGCAGCGCATTGTGAAGGGCGTCGTCGTCGGGCAGCGCGCCGCGCACGCGAAACCAGATCATCTGGCCCGCCGGGCGGCGTTCTGGAAAAAGCGCGTCTTCGGGCGCCACCAGCCGCATGTCGAGCGCGCTTCGCCGCTTCAGCCAGCTTTCGGCCTGTTCCGGCAGGAAGGCGCGAAACCGCTCGACGAGCGCATGCACGTCGTCGAGGCTTTCCGGGTCGGGCGCTTCCGGCATGCGGTCGGCGTGCGCGAGGCCATGCTCGCGGCGCTGAAACGACGCCTCCATCGAAAAGATCGTCTGCCCGCGCTGCGTGGCGTTGCAGCGCCGCGTCGTGAAGCTCTTGCCGTCGCGCACGCGTTCGACCGAAAAGTCGATCGGCGTCGTCGGATCGCCGGCGAGGACGAAATAGCCATGCAGCGAATGAACGGGGCGGTCCGCCGGCACGGTGCGCGTCGTCGCCACGAGCGCTTGCGCGACGGCCTGTCCGCCATAGACCTGGCGCCCGGATGAGGGCGGGCTATAGCCTCGGAAACGGTCCTTCTCGATCTCCTCGAGATCGAGAAGCGCCACAAGCTTTGAGGGGCCAGCGTCGTCCATCGCGGACGAGACGGGTCAGTCGATCTGACGCGCTTCTTCGGGCAGCATGATCGGAATGCCGTCCCGGATCGGATAGGCGAGTCGCGCCGAGCGCGAGATCAGTTCCTGTCGCGCGCTGTCATATTCCAGCGTGGTCTTGGTCAGCGGGCAGACCAGGATTTCGAGCAGGCGCGGATCGATCCGCGTCGGTTCCGCCGCGGATTCGAACTTGTCGGCGCCGGAATCGCGTTCGTCAGTCATGGCGTTCATTTTCCTTCAATGCCACTGCGGCCGGTCGCCGTTGCGTTGCGCGAGATCGAGTTTGGCGAGCGCGATCAGCGTTTCGGCGCGGGTCTTTAAATCGATCGCTTCGACGAGCGCCTGCTTGTCGTTCGCGCCGAACGGACACATCATCGCCAGCGCATTGACGAGCGTCTCCGTCGGTGCCGCGTCGATGCTCGCCCAATCGACTTCAAGTTTCGAACATTCGGCGAAGTTGCGCAACATCGACACCATGCTTTCGCGGTCGACCGCGTCGGCGCCGGCGCCCGTCGTCAGATCCTCCGAGAATCGGTCATAGCTGACCCGACACTGCCGGTATGGCGTCCGCACGGTAAGCTCATCGACGACGCGAAAGCGCGCGACGCCGGTCAGCGTAATGAGATAGCGGCCGTCCCCGGTCTCGGCGAGACGGGTGAGGCGTCCGGCGCAGCCAATGTCATAGAGCTGCGTCGCCTCGGCGGCCGTCTCTTCGCCCGGCAACGGCTGGATCATGCCGATCAGGCGCGCGCCGGCGATTGCATCGTCGACCATCGCGACATAGCGCGGCTCGAAAACATTGAGCGGCATTTCGCCGCGCGGCAGCAATATCGCGCCCGAAAGCGGAAACAGCGGCAGAATCCCCGGCAATTCGCCGACGTACGCATAGGGACGGTTCAGGCTCATCTTGGCGAAAGCCTCCTATGAATAGAGCAGCGCGGACAGCCGCCGCCGCGCGGTCACGGCCGCCTTGTCCATCGGATCCCACGCCTCGAAAAACTGGATGAGCTGCTTTCTTGCCCCATCGTCATTCCAACTACGGTCGCGCTGGATGATTTCAAGCAGCGCATTCGCCGCTTCTTCGCGCAGTCCTTTGGCGTTGAGCGCGAGCGCGAGATCGAAATAGGCCTGGAAGTCGTTGGGATCGGAATTGATGCGATGTCTGAGGTCGTCGATTTCGCCGAGATCCTGAGCCTGCTCGGCGTTCTGAAGCGCCGCCGCGGCCGCTGCGACGTCGTTGTCGCGGCGCGCCGAGTCCGGAAGCGAGTCGAGAACCGCTCGCGCGTCGTCGAACCGCGCCGAATCGATATACAGACGGAGCAGCGCCGCAGCGGCCTTGGCGTTGGGCGGCTCGCCGCCGGCCAGTTCGCCAAGCAGCGATTCCGCCCCCGTAAGATCGCCGTCCGCGATCAACGCCTGCGCTGCTTCCAGGGCGTCGCCCTCAATCTCGATCGGGCCGACGAGCCGCTCGAGAAAGCCCTTGATCTGACTTTCCGGCAGCGCGCCGACGAAGCCGTCGACGGGCCGCCCGCGCTGAAAGGCGACGACCGCCGGAATCGACTTGATCCCGAGCTGATCGGCGATTAGCGGATCGGCGTCGATATTCATTTTGACGAGGGAAATCTTGCCGCCGGCCGCGGCGACCAGACGTTCGATCACCGGCGCGAGCTGGCGGCAGGGTCCGCACCAGGGCGCCCAGAAATCCACCAGCACGATCTGCCGCATCGATGCGTCGAGCACGTCGGCGCGGAACCGCTCCGTCGTCGTTTCGATCGTCGTCGGCGCGGCAGCCATTCTCGCCGTCTCAACCATGCGCTTTTCTCCCTGTCGTCATCATCGGCCGCGGGATTTTTTATGACTTCTGCCGCTTCGCGGCGGTTCAGCGTGGCGCCCGGACGAAGGTCAGATAGACCGGATGGCGGCCGTCGGCCATGGCCTTGGCTTCATATTTGGTGCGCGTCCAGCCTGGCCAGGGCGTTCGCCAGTCGTCGGCGCGCTGGGCGCGCCAGGCGAAGGCTGGATGGGCGCGCAGCCGCGCCAGCGTCCAGGCGGCGTAATCGTCGATATCCGTCGCAAAGCGCAGCTCCGCGCCGGTATGCATCACGCGCGCCAGACGGTCGAGATTGTCGCGCGCAACGAAGCGTCTCTTGCGATGTCGCCGTTTCGGCCAGGGGTCGGGGTAGAATAAATAGACGCGCCCCAGGCTGTCGTCCGGCAGCCAGTCAAGCACGTCAGCGGCGTCGCCTTGATGAAGCCGAACATTCGCCAGGCCGCGCTCTTCGATGCGGGCGAGGAGCTTCGCCACGCCATTGATGAAGGGTTCGCAGCCGATGAAGTCGACCTGCGGGTTTTCAGCGGCGGCCGCGATCAGATGCTCGCCGCCGCCAAAGCCGATTTCGAGATGCGTTTCTCGGGCGAAGGACGGCGACGGCTGCGAAAGATCCAGCGACAGTCGCGGCAGAAGCGCCTCGATCAGCGCCGCCTGACGCTTTCGAAGCGCCTTGCCTTTCGAGCGGCCGTAGAGTCGCGTGCGAGGCCTTCGCTGCCGAGGTGTTTCGCTCATAAGCGCCGATTGGCCGCGCCCATCGATGTTTCGAAGCGCCGTGCTCTTCGTCCGCCTCGCGATGAACGAAACTCGGCGCCGCGCTTTGAATCGCCTTTCGAGTCGATCCTCGATCGCGCCGAGATTACGCGAAATGCGATTTCAGCTGGTCGACGAGATCGGTCTTTTCCCAGGAGAAGCCGCCGTCCGCGTCGGGCGTGCGGCCGAAATGACCATAGGCGGAGGTGCGGGCGTAGATCGGCCGGTTGAGCTGAAGATGCTCGCGAATGCCGCGCGGCGAGAGGCGCATGAGCTGAGGCAGCAACTCTTCCACCTTCTCCTCGCTCACATGGCCGGCGCCGTGCAGATCGACATAGATCGAGAGCGGTTCGGCGACGCCGATCGCGTAAGCAAGCTGCAGCGTGCAGCGGTCTGAGAGGCCGGCCGCGACGATATTCTTGGCGAGATAGCGGGCGGCGTAAGCGGCCGAACGATCGACCTTGGTCGGATCCTTGCCGGAGAAGGCCCCGCCGCCATGCGGCGCGGCGCCGCCGTAGGTGTCGACGATGATTTTGCGGCCGGTGAGGCCGGCGTCGCCGTCGGGACCGCCGATGAAGAATTTCCCCGTCGGATTGACGTGCCAGACGGTCGCGTTGGTGATCCAGCCGTCGGGCAGCGCCGCGCGGATATAGGGCTCAACGATGACGCGAATGTCGGCCGGAGACAGGCTCTCGTCGACGTGCTGATGCGACAGGACGATCTGCGTCGCCTCCACCGGCTTGCCGTCGGCGTAGCGAACCGTCACCTGGCTCTTGGCGTCGGGGCCGAGGCCTTTTTCCTTGCCGCTGTGGCGGGCCTTGGCGAGCTCCTCCAGAATCTTATGCGAATAATAGAGCGGCGCCGGCATCAGTTCGGGCGTCTCGCGCACCGCATAGCCGAACATGATGCCCTGGTCGCCGGCGCCCTCGTCCTTGTTGCCGGCGGCGTCGACGCCTTGCGCGATGTCGACGGACTGCTCGTGCAGGAGCACTTCGACATTGGCGGTGTTCCAGTGGAAGCCCCGCTGCTCATAGCCGATGTCGCGGATGGCGTTGCGTGCGAGTTCGATGATCCGGTCGAAGGAAATATGCGGTCCGCGCACTTCTCCGGCGATGACGACCCGGTTCGTCGTCGCCAGAGTTTCGGCGGCGACGCGAATGGCGTAGGGGTCGATGCCCGCTTTGGGGCCTTCTCGGAAAAATTCGTCAACGATTTCGTCGGAGATGCGGTCGCACACCTTGTCGGGGTGGCCTTCGGAAACGGACTCGCTCGTGAAAAGATAATTCTTCCGGGTCACTTCCATATCTCCGATGGCTTGGAGGAAGAGTCGAAAACGGCTCAAGCAGGCGGGTTCATCTGCCAGCGCCCGTCCGGGGCGTCAAGCTGAAAAGCCCCGATCGTCCGTTTTGGAGAACGACATTCTACTCTTTCGTGTTTTCTGATTGTTCTGCGAGCGTCGTGACCAGATCGAGCACGCGCTTACGCACTTTGGGATCGCGGATGCGGGCGAAAGCGCGATTGAGATGAAGGCCTTCCGCCGTCGACAGAAAATCGACGACATATTGCGACGACGATTCCTCGGCAAATCCCGCGGTCTGCGCGGACGACCCGCCTGCCGGCGCGTCCTCGAAGAAAAAAGAGGGCGGCACTTTCAACGTCTTGGAAATCTGTTGCAGGCGACTGGCGCCGATACGATTGGCGCCTTTTTCGTATTTCTGCACTTGCTGAAAAGTGATTCCCAGCGCCTCGCCAAGCTTCTCCTGAGTCATTTTCATGAGAATACGCTGCATGCGCACGCGGCTGCCGACATGGCGATCGATCGGATCTGGCGCCTTCTTCAACTCTATCGCCTCCCGCCCGGTTGTAGCCGACTCCTTGCCGAGCGCGCAAGCGACATCGCAGCATGTCAATGAATTTCAACAAAGATTCGAGTTAAGCGCAATGGCGAAAAGACATTTCCTGTCTCGGCAGGCGACGACCGCTACCGACGGGCGGCGCCGATCCAGGCCAGCGCGGCGGACAGGGCAAGCAGCGCCGGGAAGGCCAATGCGCCGAAGGCGGCGAAGACGGTCGGCGCCGCATCCCTGGGCAGACGCCCGTCGATGACGCCTTCTTCGCCAAGCGGCAGCGACTGAAGGATGCGTCCATAGGCGTCGATGATCGCCGAAACGCCGGTATTGGCGACCCGGATCATCGGCAGGCCTTCCTCGATCGCGCGCAGGCGCGCCTGAGCCATATGCTGGTAGGGGCCGGGCGTGCGTCCAAACCAACCGTCGTTGGTGAGGTTGAGGAAAAGCCGCGGCCGCTGGGCGCCGCGCGCGATCGCTTCGCCCGGAAAAATCGCCTCGTAGCAGATCAGCGGCGCGATCGGCGGCAGACCGGGCGCGGCGAGAAGGCGCGGACCCCCGCCACGGTCCCATATGCCAGGAACGAGCTGGTTGATTCCCAGCGGCCGCAGCCATTCTTCCAGCGGCAGATATTCGCCGAAGGGGACGAGATGGATCTTGTCATAGAAGGCGACGATCGTTTCTCCCCGCAGCGCTTCGATCGAATTGAAAATCCTGCCGCGGCGTCCGTCGCCCTCGCCTTCGGCCCGGGCGGCGCCGGTCAGAAGCACGGTTGCTTTCAGGGCATGTGCGATCGTCGCCAGCGCCTCCGGCTTATGCGAAATAATGTAGGGAAACGCCGACTCTGGCCAGACGAGATGGGTGACTTCAGCAAGCCCTGACGGCCGCTCGCTTGTCGCGCGTTCCGAAAGGGCGAGATAGCGGCGCAGGATTTTCTCGCCGTTTTCGGGACGGAATTTCGCATCCTGAGGAAGGTTTGGCTGCATCAGCCGCAGCGTCACGCCGTCGACAAATTCCGTCCGGTTCGCGCCGAGTCGGAAGGCGCCATAGGCGAGCATCAGCATGGCGAGGGCGGTCGCCGCGAGCATCGTCGCGTGAATGCGGCGGGCGCCGTCTGGCGCGCGATCGACGAGCGTCGCGGGCGCGGCGAAAATCACGATCGCGAGAATGTCTAGTCCGTGAAGGCCGACCAGCGCGGCCGTCTGCGCCAGCGGTCCGGCGCCGGCGATCGCCATGCCGAAATCGTTCCAGGGGAAGCCCGTGAACAGATGGCCGCGCAGCCACTCGGCCGCGCCGAGCCCCGCCGCGAGCGCGAAGACGCGCCAGCCTCCCGGCGACCAGAGAATGCGCGCCGCGGCGAAGCCGGCGGCGGGAAAAAGCGCGAGAACGGCAGGGAGACCGAAGACCGCAAGGGGCAGGGCCCAGGCGAATTGATCCGCCTCGACGAGCATCGCCGCGCCCATCCACCAGAGGCCCGCCACGAAATAACCGAAGCCGAGCCACCAGCCGGCGTCGGCGGCGGAGAGGATCGGCGCGAGCGCCAGGCGCTTCGTGGCTTTCACGTCCGCCGCGCCGTCGATCAGCCAGACGGCGACGGTCAGCGGGACGAACATGGCCGGAATGACGTCGAAAGGCGCCAGCGCCAGCGCGCCCGTCGCGCCCGCAAGAAAGGCGATCGCGCGGCGCGTCCAGCCGCGGGCGAGAATGATGCGTTGGGGAAGGGTCGACGCCGGCGCGCCAGCGTCGACGATCTCGGCAATTTGCGCCATCGGACCTCGAAGGACCTGCGAATCGGCCCGGGCCGACCTTAAAGCGATTCAGCGGACAAATTTGTGCGCGCCGAAAAATCGCCTCATGCCGGGCGCCGCGCCCGCACGCGCAGCTTGCCCACGCGCCGCGGATCGGCGTCGACGATCTCGAACTCATACGCCTCGACCGGCGTCGCGATGATTTCGCCGCGCATCGGCACGCGGCCGGCGAGCCAGGCGACGAGGCCGCCGAGCGTCGTCACCTCGGCGGGCGTATCTTCGAGCCTGAAGTCGACTCCTAGCCGCGCCGTCACTTCGTCGAGATCGGCCCGCCCGTCGATGATGAAGTCGCCGTTCTCCAACTCGACGAAGCCCGATTCATCAACGACGTCATGTTCGTCCTCGATGTCGCCGACGATCATCTCCATAATGTCCTCGATCGTCACGAGGCCGTCGGTGCCGCCATATTCGTCGATGACCAGCGCCAGATGGGTGCGCGTCGCCTGCATGCGGATCAACAGATCGAGCGCCGGCATCGAGCGCGGCACGAAGAGCACCGGCTTCAGCAAATTCGCCTGCGACAGCGGCGTGTCGAAGTCGATTCTTTTCGCCCCGGCGATGGTCGCGTCAGGGCCGTCGCGCCGATCGGCGCAGCAGGCGATATGATTGACGAAATCGCGGATATGGACCATCCCGCGCGGATCGTCGAGCGTATCGGCGTAAACCGGCACGCGCGAATGGGCGGCGGTGCGAAACAGTTCGAGTGCATCGCGCAGCGGCGCGTCTAGCGAAATCGCAACGATGTCGGCGCGGGGGATCATCGCGTCGTCGACACGCATATCATGCAGGCCGAGCACGTTCTTCAAAAGTGCGCGCTCATGCGGCGTCACGTCGCCCGCCGACTCTTCCAGCCTGTCCTCGATGTCCTCGCGCACCGAGGCCGGCGCAAGACCGAGCAGCCCGCGCAGCCTGTCGACGAAGCTCAGGCGTGGTCCATCGCCAGCGCGTCTTAATGGAATCGGATCGTCGGCGTTATCGTATCGCGTCGACATGCGTTTTGTTCAATTCGCTCCGCCGGCCGGCCCGATGGCGTCTTCCGCATAGGGGTCGGAAAATCCTAGCGCCATCGCGATCTTGCGCTCCAGCGCTTCCATCCGCTCGGCCTCGGCGGCGGTCTCGTGATCATAACCGATCAGATGCAGAAATCCATGCGCGACCATATGGGAGGCATGGGCGCGCAAGAGCTTGCCCTGCTCCTCCGCCTCCCGGGCGACGGTTTCGTAGGCGATGATCACGTCGCCAAGCAGAGGCTTGCGCTCGATCGCGCCAGGGGTCGGAAAAGACAGGACATTCGTCGGCTGATCCTTGCCGCGCCATTCGGCGTTGAGTTCGCGGATCGCTTCGTCGTCGCAGAATGTGACGCTGACTTCACAATTCGAAGCAAGAGCGGCGCCGCTCGCTGCGAGACTCTGACGAACGCATTCCTTCGCCAAATCCTCCAAATCGGCGACCCGCCGCCAGGCGCGCGCCGCGACGTTCACGTCGATGTCCACGGTCACACGTCTCCGCGCGGCTGCTTGCTGGCGCGCGCGGCGCGCTCATAGGCGCCGACGATTTGCCGCACGAGATCGTGACGCACGACGTCGCCTTCCGAAAACCGCACGCGGCCGACGACGTCGAGATCGGCGAGCAGGGCGACGGCTTCCGAGAGACCGGATTTTTGTCCCGGCGGCAGGTCGGTCTGCGAGGGGTCGCCGGTCACGATCATGCGCGAGCCTTCGCCGAGCCGGGTGAGAAACATTTTCATTTGCATCGAACTGGCGTTCTGCGCCTCATCGAGAAGGATGCAGCTTCGCGTCAGCGTGCGGCCGCGCATGAAGGCGAGCGGCGCCACTTCAATGAGGCCGGTCTGCATGCCGCGTTCGACCATGCGCGCATCCATGAAGTCGTGCAGCGCGTCGTAGATCGGCCGCAGATAGGGGTCGACCTTGTCGCGCATGTCGCCGGGCAAAAAGCCGAGCCGTTCGCCGGCTTCGACCGCCGGACGCGACAGGATCAGCCGCTCGACCGCGCCTTGCTCCATCAGCTGTACGGCATGGCCGACCGCGAGCCAGGTCTTGCCCGTGCCGGCCGGACCTTCCGCGAACACCAGCTCATAGCGCTTGAGCGCGCGCAAATATTGATCCTGCGCGGCGTTGCGGGCGCGCACGGGTCCGCGCTTGCGGGTTAGAATCTGTTCGAAAGCGCCGCGCGTCGGCTCGGAATCGGGAAAGAGGCTGCGCTGGCGCGCCGTTTCTTCGATAACGCCGTCGACATCGCCGATCGTGATGGTCTGACCGAGAGCAACGCGCTCGTAAAGCGCCTCGAGCACGCGGCGCGCATGTTCGCAGGACTCGGGCCTGCCTTTGAGCGTGACGTGATTGCCATTGGCGAAGGAGGCGACGCGCAGGCGCCGTTCGATCCTGGCGAGATTTTGATCGTAAAGTCCGAAAACGAGCGAAGCGTGACGGTTGTTTTCAAAGGCGAGCGTAAGTTCCGCGTCGGGCTCGTTCGCCTCCGGTCCCCGTGCCGAAAGCAACGGGTCGTCGATTGTCGTCAAGCCTTCGCCTCCTCGCTCATCAGCCGCGCCGACAGGGAATTCGAGCCCGCCCCGATAATTTCCACCCTGACCTCGCGCCCAATATGTTCGCTCGAACCCTCGGCGTGCACAGCCTGCATATAGGGACTCTTGCCCGCGATCTGTCCCTCGTGACGGCCGGGCTTTTCAAACAGCACGTCGATCTCTCGCCCAACCGTCGCGGCGTTGAACGCCTGCCGCTGCCGGTCGAGCAGCGCCTGCAGCGCGGCGAGGCGTTCGCTTTTTACATGTTCCTCGATCTGATCTTCGCGATCGGCGGCCGGCGTGCCGGGCCGCGGCGAATATTTGAATGAAAAGCTCGACGCGAAGCCGACAGCGCGCACGAGCGCCATCGTCGCCTCGAAATCGGCGCCGCTTTCGCCGGGAAAGCCGACGATGAAATCGGACGACAAAGCGACATCCGGCCGCGCCTTTCGAAGTCTCTCGACAATCGAAAGATAGGCGTCCGCGCCATGCTTGCGGTTCATCGCTTTCAACACGCGATCGGAGCCCGACTGAACCGGCAGATGCACAAAGGGCATGAGCTTTGGAATCGCGCCATGCGCGTCAATCAACGCCTGCGCCATGTCGACCGGATGACTTGTCGTGTAGCGCAGACGCGTCAGCCCTTCGATCCGCGCCAGCCGGTCGAGAAGCGCGGCGAGGCTGGATTCGCGGCCGCTTGCGTCCAGCCCGCGATAGGCGTTGACGTTCTGGCCGATCAGCGTGATCTCGCAAACGCCGGCGTCGACGAGGCGCTCAGTCTCGGCGATGATTTCTGCGACGGGACGAGAGGATTCGGCGCCGCGCGTATAGGGCACCACGCAGAAGGAGCAGAATTTGTCGCAGCCCTCTTGCACCGTGACGAAGGCTGAAACGCCGCGTGCGCGAATTTGCGCTTCCTTCGGCGCTGGCAGAGCGCGAAATTTGTCCTCGACGGCGAAATCCGTATCGGCGATGCGCTCGCCGCTCGCCGCCCGGCGCAGAAGTTCCGGCAGGCGGTGATAGCTTTGCGGGCCGACGACGAGATCGACGGCGCGTTGGCGCTTCAGCACCTCTTCGCCCTCGGCCTGCGCGACGCAGCCGGCGACGACGATTTTCATGTCGCGGCCTTGAGCGTTCAGCCCGCGTTTGGCGATCGCCAGCCTGCCGAGTTCGGAATAGATTTTTTCCGCGGCCTTTTCGCGAATATGGCAGGTGTTCAGGATGACGAGATCGGCGTCTTCTTCGCTTTGGGTTTCGGCGTAGCCCTCGCGGCCGAGCAGATCCGCCATGCGCGTCGCGTCATAGACGGTCATCTGGCAGCCATATGACTTGACCAGCACTTTGGGCGTTGGCGCCTGCTCCTCCCCAAATCGGGCGGATGGCGTCTCGACCGCCTCTAAAACTTCCGTCGTGATTTTTATGGCTCCTGCTCGCCGACCAGCCTCGACTCGATTACTCGGCGGCTGACGAGGTCATTATACGACATTTTGCGCATAAGCGCGTCTGTCGCGAGAGGAATCGGGGACCTGCTCCTAAATTTTCTGAACCGGCCCGTCGTAGCGCGTGAGGAGCGCATCCGCCGTCAGCAACGTTAACCCCTCAACGACCGCCTGCGCAATCAGCAGACGGTCGAATGGATCCTTATGGATGGGCGGCAGGGCGCCAGTGGCGAGCGCGTGCTCCGCAAGCACAGGCAGTTCCTGATAGCCATTGTCGAGCAGACCGCCGCGTAGTCCATGCGGGTCGACTTGGAAATCCGTGCGCTTGAGGGCGCGTTTGATCACGATTTCCCATAGGCTGGCGACGCTGTAGACAAGTTCGTTGTCGTCATGGTCAAGGATCGCTTTCGCTCTTGCCGACAGACGAGATGGAGCAATGGCGGCCCACAGAACAAGATGGGTGTCGAGCAGCAGCTTCACTCTTCGCCCTCGAAAAGTCGCTCGATCTCGGCGTCGCCCATGCGATCAAAGTCCTCCGGAATGAGGCCTTGCCCTTCCATGAATCCGAGGCGCCGGATTTTTCGTTTCGGCGGGGCTTCGAGCGGCTCCACCTTCACCAAAGGCTTGCCCGCCTTGGCGATGATGAAAGGCTCTCCCTTCGAAGCGAGATCGACCAATTTGGACAATTGGGTCTTGGCTTCGTGAATATTCACAATGCGCATGAGCGTCTCGTGTGGACTAAGTCCAGTTAGTTTAGTTTTCTCTCGCCCATATGCAAGCCTTAAATTGCTCAGATCTCCAGCCGCAGATTGATCGCCGCGCGGCGTTCGCCACTGGCCCGCTGATAATAATTCTCGCGCCGCCCAATCTCCTTGAAGCCTTCCCCGCCATATAGCTTCAGCGCGGCCTCGTTGTCGTCAGCGACCTCCAGAAACACCAGCCGGGCGCCGCCGCGCTCGAGATTCTCCAGATGTTTTTCGAGAATGCGCCGCCCCAGTCCGGCCCCCCGACGCGCGGGATCGACGGCGAAAGTGAGGATTTCGGCGTCGGGCGGCAGCAATCGGGACAGGATAAAGCCCCCGAGTTCGCCGCGGCGGTTCTCCGCCACCGCGCCGTCGGCGACGATATGGGCGTCGGCCAGGTAATTCTCGAAGTCGATTTTCGACCAGCCGAAGGCGAAGGACGCGCCATGCAGGCGTTCACAGTCCTCGGCGCGCTCCGAGCCGATCGGTTCGATGACGAATGTCGGCTTGGCGAAGAAGGACGAGAGCAGCGTCATGGCGCAAATTCACGCCTGCGCCGGGGCGGCGACGCAGGCGCCGGCCGCGTCAAGCTGAATGGCGGCGTCTTGCGCCGCGTCAGGCTCGGCGCCCGGCGTCGTGACGTAGGGCTCCTTTAGATAAAGCGGGCGCGCGGGGGCGGTTTCGGGCTGCGCGGCGAGCCCCAGGCGGGCGACGAAGGCGATGTCGGGCGCGGCCTGCTCGCTGGCGATCTTGACCGGAACGCCGCGGGCCCGCGCCTCCTTAGCGAGGAGCGGCGCGCCGGAGCCGATGAGCAGCAGCGGGCCGGCTCCGAGGGCGCGCAGCGCTTCATGCGCGCCGGCGCGGCGCGGCGTCAGCAGCGGACGTCCGGCAGGACCGAAGGCGGCGATATAGACCTTGCCGTGCCGCGCATCGATCGCCGCCGCGACGACGCCGTCGAAAGGATCGAGAATGAGCGGCGCCGCAAGCGCGGCCAGCGTCGAAACGCCGACGATCTCGGCTTTGCAGGCGAGGGCGATGGCCTGGCCGGCGGCAAGGCCGATGCGAATGCCGGTGAAGGAGCCGGGTCCGACGGTCACGGCGACCCGATCGAGGGAGGCGAAGCCGCCCTCGACCTTGCTCATGACGCGCCTGATCAGCGGCAGCAGCGCCTCGGCGTGGCCACGCTCCATCTCGATCGATTCGACGGCGATCGGGTCTTCCGCGTCCTGGTCCAGCACACAGGCGGAGACGGCTGGCAGGGCGGTGTCGATCGCAAGGATTCGCATGATTCTCAGATTATGACGCTTTTCGAGGCGCGATCAATGTAGCCTCGGAACGCGTCATCAATACGTCCTTCTACGCCGGCTCCACCGCCTTCACCTGCGGCAGGAAATGCTTCAGCAGATTCTCGATTCCGTGCCGCAGCGTCGCCGTGGACGACGGGCATCCCGAGCATGCCCCCTTCATCGCCAGATAGACGACGCCGTCCCTAAAGCCCCGGAAGACGATGTCGCCGCCGTCGCCGGCGACCGCCGGGCGCACCCGCGTCTCAATCAGTTCCTTGATCGTGGCGACCGTCTCGGCGTCGGCGGAATCATAGAACTCGCCGTCCGACTGCGCCGGCGCCGCGCCTTCGATCAACAGCGGCGCGCCCGAAGCAAAATGCTCCATGATCGCGCCGAGAACGACCGGTTTCAGATGCGGCCAGTCGGTTTCGTTCTTCGTCACCGAGACGAAGTCCGCGCCATACATCACCGCCTCGACGCCTTCGATCGACAGCAGCGCCTGAGCGAGCGGCGCATTGGCGGCGTCTTCGGGCGAGCGAAATTCCATCGCGCCCTGGCCAAGAACGTCCTGGCCCGGAAGGAACTTGAGCGTTGCGGGATTTGGGGTGGATTCAGTCTGAATGAACATGGGTCAGCTCCTGCGTCCGGTTCAAGGCCGGCGGGAATTGCGCGAATATCACACATCGGGCGTTTTGTGACATCGTCGACATTACTTAAGCGCTTCGCCGCAGTCTTGCGAGACTCTTCTGCGCCCCCGCCATCGCCTGAGCGCGACCGCGGCCCACACCGCCTCGACGAGGCCGAAGGGCCAGGCGCCTTGAAGAAACCCGTAGACCGAACCGAGCGCGCAGGCGATGGCGAAACCCAAAACAAACCAGTGGCTCCGTTCCTCCAGCGTATAGCAAAGCAGCATAGCGCTCACCGCGAAGAGCCCGAACCAGGTCAACGCATCCATCGGCGAATCTCTTTGGGCGCATTTTTGCATTTGCCATGCCCGAGCATTTGCCATGCCCGAGCAAATCCCGCAGTGTCAATCGATGGACGAAGCCGCGCTGATCGACGCCAACGCCGCCTATTACCGCGCCTTCGCCGCACGCGACCTCGGCGCGATGAGCGATCTTTGGGCCGAGGAGGGCTGCTCCTGCGTTCATCCCGGCTGGCCGGCGCTCGTCGGGCGCACGCCGGTGCTGGCGTCCTATCGCGACATTTTTCGCAATCCGCAGCAGGAGGCGGTGGCGGCGCGCGATCCGCAGACGCTCATCGAAGGCCCCGACGGCCGGGTGTTCTGCATCGAGGAGGTCGGCGGCGGACTGCTGCTCGCGACCAACTGGTTTCGCTGGAGCGGCGATAGTTGGCGGCTCATGCATCACCAGGCGAGCCCGCTCGCGCTGGCGCCCTCCCCACGGCGTGACGGCAAGCAGTCGTTTCACTGAACCAGTCGCCGTGCGGCAAGGCGGCTTAGGAGTCCGCGCCTTCCGCCTGCTTCTTGCGGCTCGCCTTCTTGGGCTCCCTTCGCGGCCCCTCCACCAGCCGCACGACGACGCCCCAGAGCGTGCGCACGTCCTGTTCGGTTAGCCCCATGCGGTGGAACATGTTGCGCAGGTTACGCGACATCACCGGCTTTTTGGTCAGCGGACGGAAGAAGCCGCGCCTGTCGAGCTCGCCTTCCAGAAAATCGAAGAAAGCCAGCGTCATCTCGCGCGTCGCCGGCGGCGAGCGCTCCTCGATCTCGAAGGGAATGGCGTCGCCATGCGCGGCGCGAAACCATTCATAGCCGGTGAGCAGCACCGCCTGCGCGAGATTGAGCGAAGCGTAGGCGGGATTGACCGGAAAGGTGAGGATCGCGTCGGCGAGCGCTACGTCGTCATTGTCGAGGCCGGTGCGCTCGGGGCCAAACAGCACGCCGTGCTTCTCGCCCGCCGCTAAGCGCGCCGCCATATCCGGCATCGCCCGCGACGGAGTCATCGCCGGCTTCATCTGGCCGCGTCCGCGCGCCGTCGCGGCATAGACGAAGGACAAATCCTCGATCGCCTCGCGCACGCTCTCGTAAAGCCTGGCGCTTTCGAGCAGATGCACGGCGCCCGCCGCCGCCGCATAGGCGCCCTTGCGATAGGCGCCGGTGCGCGGCCAGCCTTCGCGCGGCGACACGAGACGCAGGTCGGAGAGGCCGAAATTGGCCATGGCGCGCGCGCACATACCGATATTGACGGCGAGCTGCGGACGCACCAGCACCACCGCCGGGCCCCCGGAAATAGCCGTCTTGCTGTGATCCGTTCCCGCCCCGACCAACTCGCCTCCTCGCGTCAAAGCGCCGGCAAAGTAGGGCGGAACGCGCCTTTGGGGAAGGGCGCTCGAGCGCTGCGCGAAAGGCCCCGCGATTGCTACCCAAAAGCTCGAGCCGACGCTATAAGGCGCGCGGCACGAGAGGAGCGGGCGCATGCGGAAGATCAAGGTTGCAAATCCCGTCGTCGAACTCGACGGCGACGAAATGACCCGCATCATCTGGGCGCATATCAAAGAGAAGCTCATTCGGCCTTATCTCGATGTCGATCTTCTTTATTACGACCTCTCAATCCAGAACCGCGACGCTACCAATGATCAGGTGACGATCGACGCCGCTTACGCGATCAAGGAACATGGCGTCGGCGTCAAATGCGCGACGATCACGCCCGACGAAGCGCGGGTGAAGGAATTCAATCTCAAGGAAATGTGGAAGTCGCCGAACGGCACGATCCGCAACATTTTGGGCGGCGTCATCTTCCGCGAACCGATCATCTGCAGGAACGTGCCGCGCCTGGTGCCGGGCTGGACGCAGCCGATCATCGTCGGCCGTCACGCCTTCGGCGATCAATATAAGGCGACGGATTTCAAAGTGCCCGGCAAAGGCCGCCTGACCATCAGATTCGAAGGGGTCGACGGTGACGTCATCGAGAAGGAAGTCTTCAGCTTTCCCGGCTCCGGCGTCGCGCTGGCGATGTACAATCTCGACGAATCGATCAGCGAGTTCGCGCGCGCGACGTTCAACTACGGGCTCACGCGCAAATATCCGGTCTATCTGTCGACCAAGAACACGATCCTCAAAGCCTATGACGGCCGTTTCAAGGATCTGTTCCAGCAGATTTACGACGCCGAGTTCAGATCGAAATTCGAGGCGCTCGGCCTCACCTACGAGCATCGACTGATCGACGACATGGTCGCTTCAGCGCTCAAATGGTCCGGCGGCTACATCTGGGCGTGCAAGAATTACGACGGCGACGTGCAGTCCGACACGGTGGCGCAGGGCTTCGGTTCGCTCGGCCTGATGACCAGCGTGCTGATGACGCCCGACGGCAAGACCGTCGAGGCTGAAGCGGCCCATGGCACGGTGACGCGCCATTATCGCGAACATCAGAAGGGGCATGAGACGTCGACCAATTCGATCGCCTCGATTTTCGCCTGGACGCGCGCGCTCGCGCATCGCGGCAAGCTCGACGGGAACGAGGACCTGATTCGATTCGCGCGCACGCTCGAGGAAGTTTGCGTCGCGACCGTCGAGTCGGGCTTCATGACCAAGGATCTTGCGCTGCTTGTCGGCTGCAACCAGAAATGGCTGTCGACGACGGGCTTCCTGGACAAAGTCGACGAAAATCTGCGTCGAGCGATGGAATGAACGGCGGCGCGAGGAATGATTGTAAGTGGCGCCGGCCGCGTCTATATAGGCGTCGCCTATGGGCCAATTAAGGATTCGCAAGATGGCGGTGGATCTGGAAGAAACATATAAGCCTTCCGAAGACGAAGCCTTTATGTGCGATCGGCAGCGCGAATATTTCCGGCGCAAACTGCTGGCCTGGAAAGAAGACATACTGCACGAAAGCCGGGAAACGCTCGCTGCGCTGCAGAATGAAAACGAAAATCATCCCGACCTCGCGGACCGCGCATCGTCCGAAACCGATCGCGCGATCGAACTGCGTGCGCGCGATCGGCAGCGCAAGCTCGTTGCAAAAATCGACTCGGCGCTGACGCGCCTCGACGACGGCAGCTACGGCTATTGCGAAGAGACGGGCGAGCCGATTTCTCTCAAGCGCCTCGACGCGCGTCCGATCGCGACTCTGTCGATCGAGGCGCAGGAGCGTCATGAACGGCGCGAAAAGGTCTATCGAGACGATTAGAGCGCGAACCCCGTTTCGCACTCAGAGTTGAAGGGCGTCGCCAGTCGCGACGCCTTTTTATTATTGCTCGTCGGATCGGCCGAGCAGCCGAGCCATCTCAGCTTCAAGCGAATCCAGCGGGTCGACCTCGGCTGAGGCCGGCGGCGGGGCGGGCGGCTTTGGCGGCGGCGGGGCTGGTGGCGGCGCAGGAGG
>Ga0194120_10001867_pt1 | contig 37207 bp, 38 predicted proteins | sample TA2MahCa65mmetaG_FD_148642 | JGI IMG/M metagenome (GOLD analysis project Ga0194120, IMG submission 148642) | Freshwater microbial communities from Lake Tanganyika, Tanzania - TA2015019 Mahale Deep Cast 65m | ecosystem: Environmental > Aquatic > Freshwater > Lake | place: Tanzania: Lake...
AATAATCGGGCCGCACGCATCCGGCGACGTTCGAGAACCTTGCGATCTCGTGTATTGAAGTGACTCATACGTACAGTATCGCACATGTGAGGGATAGTACATCTAAGTTATGTGGAAAAGGTCAGTAATAACTATCAACTATGAACTCTTCTGGCCTTTGGATATCGTTCTATACCATGATCCGAAAGGACGTCGTGCGGATGTTTCGCATATGGGTACAGACATTTCTCCCCAGCGTCATTACGTCGGTGTTGTACTTTCTCGTCTTCGGCACCGTGCTCGGCAGCCGGATCGGGCAGATGCAGGGTGTCGACTATATGACATTCGTCGTGCCTGGCCTCGTCATGATGGCGATTGTCACCACCTCGTATGCCAATTCTTCGTTCACCTTCTTTGCGTCAAAATTCTTCGCACGTTCGATCGATGAAATTCTCGTCTCGCCCACGCCGCCATGGGTCATGATCGCCGGATTCGTCGGCGGCGGCATCGTGCGCGGCGTCCTCGTCGGCGCGCTCGTACTCATCGTCTCGCTCTTCTTCACCGGCCTGCATATTTCATTTCACAACGCTCTGATCATCTTCGTATTTGCCATTCTCACGGCCATGCTTTTCGCGCTCGCCGGCCTGGTAAACGGGATTTACGCCAAGTCGATCGACGGCATCAACATCGTCCCGACGTTCGTCCTCACCCCGCTCGTCTATCTTGGAGGCATCTTCTATTCGGTACATTCGCTTCCCAGTTGGTGGCAGACGATCACATACGCCAATCCGCTCTTCTATCTCATCAACGGTTTCCGATACGGATTTTTGGGCATCTCCGATGTGTCCATCTGGTATTGCGTTGCCATACTTCTAGCACTCATCACGATCCTCGTCGCCCTCAATTGGTATTTCATCCGCACTGGCCTTGGCTTGCGTCAGTAATGTGGATATGGCATAATCCACATTGGTCGCTCACCACCTAGCCAAGGAGGTAGTAATGAATGAGGGCACCTCAGTCTTCATCAAGTTTCTGAGAGAGACATGGCCCTTTTCAGGGGCCATGGTCGTAATCATCATAATAAGCGGCGTATCTGCTTACCACGGAGGCATCCAATGGGTGTGGGGACAGTGAAGACCTTTTTCAAAAACACCTGGCCGTGGTGGCTGGGTGGACTCGCCACCGCCCTGATCTTCGTGCTTCGGGTGTACACACATCCGTAAGGGCTCGTCCACATGTATGAATGGGACCCGACACATAGGGGCCGCGACGTATCCTCGTCGCGGCCCTTTTCTTTACACACTATTCGCGCTCCAATTCAATCCAGTGATACGTGAGATTGTTCCACTGTCGCACCTCATGAAAGACTTTTTTCTTAAAATAGTCCGGACTCACTGGAAAATACGAGTCCCCCTCCTTCTCGTCTTCGATGAGCGTGAGATAAAATCTATCAGCGTAGGGTAGCACTGCTTCATACAAACTCCCCCCGCCTCGTATGAAAATCTCTTCTTGATCAAGCTCCTTCGCTTGCGTGAGCGCATCTTCAATGGAGCGCGCCACGATGACGCCCTCGTATTGCCAGACGGGATCCCCCGTCACGACGATGTGCGGACGCTCAGACAGCGGCGTCGCCCGCGTCGATTCAAAGAGCTCGCTGCTCATGATGACCGGATGTCCGTATGTGACCAGCTTGAATCGATCAAGGTCATCCGGAATATGCCAAAGCAACTTTCCATTCTTGCCGATGGCGCGGTTGATTCCGATTGCGACGATGATGCTTATGTGCGGCTCTTTCATAGATGAGTCCCTTCAAGCATATCACATGACAATAAGAGCTCGTCCATATTTAAAGTCCCCGCCTCGTCAGCGGGGACTCTCTTTTGCTTATGTGCGCTCAACAATATCATGCAGACCTCGTTGCACATTGAAGCGATCTTCGCTCATGTCGAGGTAGAGCTTCAAACCGAAATCCGCGAATTCAGAGAGAAGCAACGCGCCCATCTGCTGCGCGACCGTCCGCAACGTCGGATGCACTGATATCCCGGATCTCAATTCGACGATATACACGACTGCTGGCAAATCGCCCGTCAATCTGCATGGCACCATAAGACCCATGGGCAAGTAGTATTGCCGCGTCTCATCGTCTGTGTGCAGTGTTTCGATACGCGCCAGCTGCCTGGTCATCTCCGATGCTATCTCGCCACGCAGGTCATCGGGCAGATGTTGAAGATACCACTGTCCGATACCATGTTCTGGGGCGATGAGTGGCATGCGCTGCACGACCGATCGCTGTCTCTGCAAATCCCGGAACGACCCGAAATCAAGTAAAAACTCAAACATCATCGTACCGCACTGTCCCAAGAATTTCGGGAGCTCAGTCTTCATCGGTCTCGTCTCAAGAATCGCTCGATACGGTTTGAGCGTCTCTCGCCATATACCATCAGCCGACAGGGCAACGCCTTCGAGATTTCTATATGAGTCGTCCCCTCGGAAATAGTAGTCGCGCCCCATCCAGCTTTCGTTATAGTCCTCGGTGGCGGGATAATGCTTGCCTGAAAATGAGCTCGGGAAGCGTTCCATTAGCGCTTCTTCGATCACTTGCGCAATCAGGCGCACTTCATTAAGCGGATGATGGCGAAGCGTCATCAGATGATCGGACGCATGTCTCAGTTCGGTGTGCCATGCCAGATTCGTCGATGCTCCTGCGGGCAGAAAGCCGCGCATGATATCAAACGCGCGAGCATTGATAGCCTTCGCATACTTAGTCTCGTCTTCGTCCGCTTGCATGGCATGCCGCTCCCGAAGCACGCCCTTGAGCCGCTCAAGACCCTTGAGATAGAGGGTCCGCCATGATTCAAGGATGTCGCGCGATTCGCTCGTGGCGAGCGGATCGATGAATACCTGCTGTGCGAAGTCGATGTATCGCGTCGATGCTTCTTGGCCATTGTACAGGCGATAATCTTGTATCGCCTTCGCCGCCAATATCGATACCCCTTCAATGAAAATGGTCGTCGATCCGCAGTCGCCGATGGATTTGTGTCCATAGCCGACATAAAACAGCGACATAAATTTCTCAGCGCCGCTTTTGGCAAGCTTGACGAGGTGCGCGTCCACTCCGCCGATAGAGCGCGAGTGGAGGGCTTGGATCATCGCCTCCGCTTCCGGTCCAATGAGTGCACCGGTATCGATCACGACAACTTTACCGCCGTTTGGCAGCAACCTGCGGACATGCTTAAGACTTTCAAGGTTCATATGCCTTAAATGCGCGCGTGGGTGCACCATATCGGACTTCCTTCTTTTTGTGTGCAGTCTCTGACGCCATACTAACTCTTTTTTATCCTCCTTGCACCACGCGCTTTTTGTGCGCCAATTTTGATATCACGGTCTTTATGCAACTGCGGCAGCATCATGTCAGGTTTCCAGGTCTTTTGGAGCTCCTTGAGCGTCTGCGCTGACTGGTACTTGCCGGTATCTGCATAATTCTTCTCAATGATCGAACCTGTTTCAAAAAAGACGATCTGGGCGATGCGACGACCGACCACGAGCGGTATGTAGTAGCGCACCGAGGTGTTTTGAATTTCCATAGTCCACCGATTAGTATATCCGACATCGCCCCATCCTGCGCATTTACATACCGAAATGAAGCTGCGGCCGAGACTTGAGCGCGCCTTCATCATCGTGGTGACATGATCGCGTCCCCCGATGAATTCCTGCGTATGCCCGAGAATCGTCTCTCCCGGTGCCATGAGGATGATGAGTTCCTCCGGATGAATCCCTTTCCAATCAAAGTTATATTTCTTGAACACCTCGCGGGCGGGCTTGGCACGCCGCGCATCCGTACCCCACACGCGATCAATATGGTCTTTGTTGTAGATATTGAAAATATTTTCAAAGTGCGGCGGGTGCTGCTCCGTGAAATAATATTCTCCCAGTGTGACATCGTAGCTCGATGTGGCAAGATTCTTGCGATCGAATGGCTCGATCAAGATAGATCCTTCTTCCATGCATTCGATGATTTTTTTGTCTGAAAGGGCCATATATGTAGAATGTGTGTAGATGTTATCATAGCATGATGATGATGGAGACAGATATAGACAAACGCGGGAAATTCATCGTATTCGAAGGTGGCGAAGGATCGGGTAAGTCAAGCATCTCGAAATGGCTTGTCGAAAGGCTCGCCAGCGAAGGTCATATGGTCCGGTGGACGCGTGAGCCGGGTGGCTCACCGTTTGCAGAGAAGATCCGTACGCTGATCCTGTCGGACGATGCGCGCCATGCGGATGCGGAGACGCTCTTTGCACTATTCCTCGCCGCACGGCGCGACCATCTCAAACAGACTATCATTCCACATCTCGAAGTAGGTGCATCCGTGATATCAGACCGCTTCATGTCATCAACATGGGCCTATCAGCTGGTCGCACAGGAGCAGCCACAGCTGCGTGAATTGTTCCATCAGATGCATGCGCATTACCTCGATGGACTCGAGCCTCACTATGTGTTCCTCGACGTACCTCCCGAAGTGGGTCTGCGCCGCGCCAAATCCCGCCCGGAAGCGACGACGCACTTCGACGAGCGTGATGTAGCATTCCATACCAGGGTCCGGGACGGTTTCCTGGAGTTCTTTTCGACGATACCAAAAGAACGCATCACGGTCATTGATGCGCATGAACCACTCGAACGTGTTCAAGAGCGTGCGCATGCGACCGTACGCAGCATCATTGGGTAATGGTTCGGCATCATCCTGTCGAGGTCAGATCCTGTCGAGGTCAGACCTCCACAAGACTGTGGAGGTCTGACCTCGACAGCTCGCGACAGGACGTGTTATCATAAACACATGCGCCGAGAACCGTATGGGGTCGGATCATTCGTACACGTGGTCAAACGTGGTACACGAGGACTCCCCTTCCTTAAAGATACTACTGATCGTGACCGCACCCTCCTAATGCTCACCCATTTCAATGACAAAACATCGCGGCAAAATTGGCACCGAGAACTTCTTGACAACAATACCTGCTCGCTCTTTGAACATCCTTCGATTTGGCCCGAAAAGGAACCTCTGACGCGTGTGCACGCATTTTGTTTGCATACAAACCACCTTCATTTTTTGTTGGAAGAAATCGCCGAAGGCGGAATAAGCGCATTTATGAAGAAGATCGGTAATGGTATTGCAGGTTATATAAATGAGCGCCATGGTGAATATGGTAGTCCATTCCAGGGAGCATATAAATCCAAGACCATTGATAATGACACGTATCTGCGTTACGTATTCGCGTACATACAAGTTAAAAATGTCTTCGAACAATTTCCGGGCGGTTATACTGTAGCCGAGAACAATTTTGATGCCGCATACGAATGGACTATACAGTTTCCTTACGGCAGTCTCTTTGACCATCTGTCGAGGTCTGACCTCGACAGTCGTCGCAACATTGTTGAGCCTTCTCTCTTTAATGGTCTATGGACACCGGCTGAGTTCAAGATCTACGCTCGCGATGTTATAAACGGGAGATCGCACCTCGGCACTACGGACAAAAATGCTTTCAGGGGAGCATTTCTCTGATTAGGGTCTGTCGAGGTCTGACCTCGACATTCTAAATCAAAATCCGGAGGCACCACCTCCGGATTTTTGTTGCATTACTCATCGACGATAGGGATTTCCTTGGTCGCCAGTGCGAATGACCAATTGAATACAGTTACGATAAGACAGGAACCTATCACAACAACGGCGATGCCGCCGATGGTGATGCCGAACCCCCACATAAACTCGAAGAAGTGTTCATACAACTGCCACGACATGCATCCGACAAATCCTGCCGCCAGTACCATCAAGAGTAGTGTGATGAAACAGGACCTGACCAGGAGACAAACGAGGTCAATCCTCGTGACTTCGGTGCATTCCTTCCGGTCGCGCTCCTCGACCCAAAAGAACGCGATTTTATAGACAAGACTTGAGCGTCGAAGTTTGTACATCTCTTCACTCCTTTTTGGGCGTATATGTAGTGGATCTGGAACTGAAAATATCCTCAAAATAGACAAGAGTCAAGACGGACGTCGAGGTCTGACCTCGACAGGGTTGTGGGCGATATTCCTTCTCTGCTTCTTTTCGTGATACTCTTCACCTATGTACGACCACATCAAAAAACAAGACAAGCAGGTATATAAGGCGCTCATGGGCGAGGAAGTGCGTGAGGCCGAAGGGCTCGAACTCATCCCCTCCGAAAACTATGTCTCACTCGCCGTGCGCGAGGCCAATGCCTCGATATTGACCAACAAATACTCCGAAGGCTACCCCGGCCGCCGTTATTACGGCGGGCAGGAGTACACCGACCAAGTGGAAAATCTCGCCCGCGACCGGGCCAAGAAGCTCTTCGGGGCAAAATATGTGAACGTGCAGCCTCTCGGCGGCGCCAATGCCAACATCGCGATGTATATGGCACTCCTGCAGCCCGGCGACACGATCCTTGGCATGGACCTCTCGCATGGCGGACACCTCACGCACGGACACCCCGTCACGTACCTCACCAAGATCTTCAAATTTGCCCGCTATAAAATGAAAGACGCCAATACCGGCGAGATCGACTACGAGGAGATGCGCCAAGTCGCGGTGATGGAGCGCCCCAAGATCATCCTCGCAGGATTCTCGGCATACCCGCGCGAACTCGATTATGCCAAATTCGTCGATATCGCACGCGAAGTCGGCGCCATCGCCGTGATGGACATCGCGCACATCGCCGGCCTCATCGCGGGCAAAGCGGTCAAAAATTCTTTCGACTATGGATTCGACATCATGACGACCACCACGCACAAGACTCTGCGAGGGCCCCGCGGCGGCATGATCCTCGTGCGCGAAAGCGAAGAACTCGCCAAAAAGATCGACAAAGCTGTCTTCCCCGGGCTCCAGGGTGGTCCGCATATGAACAACGTCGCCGCAAAGGCGATCGCATTCGGCGAGGCGCTTAAGCCATCATTCAAGAAATATGCCAAGCAAATCCTCAAAAACGCCAAGGCAATGGAAATGGTTTTCAAACATCACAATATTCGGCTCATCGCGGGCGGTACCGACAATCATCTACTCTTGGCCGACGTGTACGGCAGCCTCGGCGTGACCGGCAAAGAAGCGCAGGAACTCCTCGATACGATCGGTATCACGGTCAACAAAAACGCAATCGCCGATGACGCGCGTGGCCCCATGGACCCTTCGGGTATCCGCTTCGGGACGCCCGCGATCACTACCCGTGGCTTCGATGAAAAGGCCTCCGCACGCGTCGCCGAGCTCATGATCGAATCCCTCAAAAACCGCTCGGATAAAAAAGTACAAAAACGCATCCGGGAAGAAATACGCACGATGTGCAAAAAACACCCTATTCCAAAGGTATTTCGATAGTATTTCAACACATACTCGCGTGCGGGTGCACTCGCGTGCGGGCGTGCCCGAGGTACCCGGTATGTTACACTAAAAGGAAAGAATAGTATGCTCGACTTTCTGCCACAGATTTCTCTTATGCATCTCGTGCAGATCGTCGGATACCCCGGGCTTTTTGCTACTGTATTCCTCGAATCCGGCGTCTTCTTCGGATTCTTCCTCCCCGGCGCTTCCATGCTCTTCATCGCGGGGCTCCTCGCATCGCAGGGATTCTTCAACATCTGGATACTGATTCCCCTCCTGACAGCTGCCGCCATTTTGGGCGACAACGTCGGCTACTGGTTTGGTAAGAAGGTGGGCGTCGCACTCTTCTTCCGCCCAGACTCCCGTTTCTTCAAGCACGAGTATCTCGAAAAGGCGAAGGCTTTTTTCGACAAACACGGCGCACAGACGATTTTCCTCGCGCGTTTCCTACCGATCATCCGCACGTTTGCACCGATCCTCGCCGGTATCACACAGATGAATTACCGCATCTTCTTGATATACAACGTCCTCGGTGCTGTCGTGTGGGGCGCAGGCACTACCTTCGCCGGATACTATCTGGGCGTGTGCATGCCCTACTTTGAGGAATATGTCATGTGGATCGTACTCTTCTTCATCATCGCCAGCACGCTCCCTATCATCTGGGAACTGCGCAAACCAAAGCCAGAGCCGGATCAGATAGTCTGATGCTTTTTAGGTCCCGTTCATAAGGCTCACTTCTGCATACATGACTTTTGGTCATGTATGCAAGTGTGCACTTATAATTCAACACCAAATGAACGGGCCCATAAGTGTAGTCCACAAATAACGGGTACGTTAATTTGTGGACGAGCCCTTAAGAAACGCCATGGCGCCCCAGAGACCGCCGAGGTCACCGAGCGATGAATGGACGACCTCTGGAGTCATCGGAAATTTCTTCATGATGGTCTTGAGGTGCGCTTCTACGCGTTCGGGCGCAATGCCAATCTCTTTGAACATGGAGCCGCCCAACACTACTCGCTGCGGCGACCAGTGCAAGACGGTATTGTGGACAGCAAACGCCGTGATGTGGGCCAATTCCTCCCACACCGGCGAATCTGCGCCCAAATCACGCGGATGCACGCCATATTTGCGCGCAATGGCGGAGCCCGACACCATATCCTCAAAGGTCTCGGGCTGCTCGCCTATCGAGAGATACTGTCCGCCGATCTCAAATCCGACCGCAGCCTTTTCGACTGCACCGTCGACAACGCGCACGCCGTTGATACCAGTGGAGACAGTGATGTACACCACAATCGATGCTCCCACACCAGCGCCATACACTGCTTCGCCAAGACCGACAAACACAACATCGTTATCCAAAAATGCGCGGGCACCCAACTGCGACGAAAGATCGCGCGCAAGGTCCTTACCACTCCAGTCAGGCAAATTGGGGGTATTGATGATGGATTGCTTGTCGGAGGTAACGACCCCCGGCACGCCGACTGCAATCGAACTTACTGCACTCTCCCCAGTGATTCGTCGAGCCGTTTCGACAAAAAGCGCGAGACCCTCCTGATATGACTGCGGCGTCGCGTGGATCACAGGCTCGTCAAATCGCTCAAAATCATGGCATCCCGCGATACGCATGTTGGTCCCTCCTATGTCCGCTATGATATGCATATTCGGTGTTTATGTCGCCATACGGCGCTTGAAATCTGCAATAAGTGGCGTCTCCATGTCGGACACGCCATACCGGCGTGCCAAATCGAATGTCGTCCAGTCCGCTAGAATGGCGGAGGTAAATACTTTTTCGAAACCCTCACCGGAAAGGCGCAGATACTCGACGGGGATACCGCGCTCACGAAGGATGTCGCCCGCGACTTGCATGCGTTTTTGTATCCGCGGATGGTCGGTGTCGTCTTGCAAAAAGAGTGCGTGCATGGAAGCAGAAAGCGGGCGCGTCGAATCGACGACGTCAAATCCTGTGAGTTCATTGTGGCACCATTCGGGTAAGCTCCCGGTGAAAGCCGGAATCTTGGTGTTTTCGTTGAATTTGATCTTCCATAGGTAGCCGATCGGCGCATTGGCGGATGATGTGTAGATGAGCGGCACCTTTCCCGCAAAGAGGAGCCCGAGCCGACCGCCTTCTTTGAGCATTTCGCCCGGACGGATTGATGTGCCCGCTGATCGGATCGAATCTTCGAGCGCAGCGTCCTGCATGAGACGCGCCGTGGCAAGCAGCGAGAGCCCGAGCGCCATACGTGGCTGCAGATGCATATCGGGCATCTGGACATAGGGAATACCGCGATCACGTGAGAGCTCAATGAGCCGCCCACCGATGGATATGGCGGCGACCGGAAGGCCACGCGTGACCGCTTCGCTCATCGCATCAAGCGCCTCTTCGGTATCGCCGGAATACGAGCTAATGATAATCAGGCTTTCCTTGAGCGCCTCATCGGAAATGAGCGGCAAACCATAGTCTCGGTGGAACGTCAGAGAGTGGCTCTTTTGCCCGTAGTGTTTGATAACCCACGGCGCAAGCGCGGAGCCTCCCATGCCGCAGACGATAAAACGCGCGTGAGAGCCGAGCGACGCGGCATTTTCAATATGGGGCTGCCACTGAAATTGATCCCCGAATTGACTGATCACCTCTTGCAATCCCATAGATAGATGCAATTGTATCACTATGGCACTGGATTGCACACTTTGTGGAAGCAGATGCCCAGTTCCTCGATCCGATCAAGGTATTTGAGAATCGCCGAGACGTACGATGCATGGCTCCAGACAAGTGGCGAAGCAGATGCTTGCGCACCCGTCTTGGGATTGAGTTGCTCGGCGAGGATCCCAGACGGTTGTGCATACCGGACTACCCAGTGGAATATCTCGCGCACGCGATCGAAATCGGCATCCGTATGCGCATTTGCAATCAGATACTCGGCATACCAGAGAGTCGTCGTGATCCACGGACATCCGACAGCCTCGGCATCGACACGGAAGTAGTTGTCGCCTTCGTATCGTGCGATACCGCCTATCGTGATGCCGCGCGAGAGCGTGCGTACAGAGCCTTCAAACGCGCGACTCAGGCGCGGATCGTCCGGCGGCAGCACTCCAAACGAAAAGACCCCGTAGACACTCGAGATATCGATCGTCTTGTCATGCACCAGATTTCCCCCCTCGCGCGTGACGAGCTTCACAAACATGCCGGTTCGTTCATCGTAGAGATGCTTGAGTATCGCTTCGCGCACTTCTGCCGCTGCCGTACGATAGCGCGCTTCATGATTTTGTTTGCCAAGCACCTTGGAAAGATCGGCCGCTGCCACCAGCGCGCCGTATACGGAGGATGCAGTAAATGTAGAGGTGCCACGCTTCTCCTCCCAAAGATCGTACGACGCATCGGGGAGCTTGGTCTCTCGATCGCGATAATGCACCATAAAATCGGCAGCCTTTTCGACCAGCGGATTGAATATGAGTTCAAGAAACTCCAGGTCCCTGCTATGTCGGTAGTGCTCGCGCAACGCGAAAATCACCAGCGCCGTTTCGTCTTCTTGGATTGGTATCTGGAGGCGCCCGTCCTTAATCCAGGGATGCCATGAGGACCCCAGAGAGCCATCCGGCAAGTATTTGTGCATAAAATAGCCGTTGTGGGAGATCACCGACTGGCAGAATTCGAAGAAACGCTTGGCGACATTGGTATCGCCCGCACGATCGAGCGCAAGCGCAGCGTACGCGGCATCGCGCGGCCATACATACGCATAGGTATCAAGTCCGTATTGCAACATGTCCGAATCTACCGCCGCGATAATACCCCCGCCGACATCGACATGCGCACGGACATACATGAGCGAGCGGTAGAAGAGCGTGATCTGCTCGGCAGTCAGCCCGTAAAAATTCCATTCGTAGGCGCCCAGCCACGCATTCCAGAAATTACTCACGGTTTGGACAAGATGCTCCGGCCCCTTCTTTTGCACATACTGATGGTGCTCAAGCACCTCATTGATCGACTGCGCCGCCGCGAGCCAATAATAGACAGTATGCGTCTCCCCCGGAGCATACGTGCTGTAGAGACCGATCGTCGAATCGACTTGTCCGTGTTCGATGGGATTGCGAGACAACATACCGTCGTCGGCGTCGCGATACGAGCCTTCCTTGCCCAAGAACCCCGTGATACCGGTCGCATAGTCGGAAAACGGCTCTCCAGACATCGATGCGCCGACCAGAAACACGCGCCGTCCTTTGTAATGAATGATCGCATGTGACGTCGGGTCAAAATATGCCGTATCGCCCCCGTGCGACTTATAAATCTCGAACTGCTGATGGAAATAGAGTTTGATTTCGCGTGAGCGATCGGTCGTGTTTGTCACGGCGACATTGCGAAGGAAGATAGGGCGCTCATTGTACACGACGTCCTTGAAGGCAAGCTCGACTCCGATGCGGCTATTGCGCGCAGTGATAGCGCTTGTGAGCGCACGCTCTTCGCAGCCGACCGTGATCTCCCAGCTGGCATCATCGGAAAGCCAGCTGATCTCGCCGTCGACCCACACACCGATACGATGGATGTAATGTCCGCGCACATGATCTTCGAGACCCACGTGAGGGTAATACAAATCGCGCACGAAACCGTGATGATCAATTGCGACGCACAATTCGCCATTGGAAAGGACAATGGATCGGGACATGCTGCTAATTATAGCCTGAGGAGATAGGTGTTTTTGAGTTTGTACACACAAAAATTCGGGACCCACCTTTCGATGAGTCCCGCACAATGTGTTGTAGGAATAGTTATCAGGTTCCCATGAGCCAGAAACTGACAGAGACAATCGCGCAGATCATGAGGACCAAGGCAACCAACGACCTCCATGTAAACCGCCGGAAATCTTCCTCCATTTCCTTTTTGCGAATCTGGTACAGATGTTCGCCGATATCGTATCTAGGGGAATCTCCGGGACCCGGACCCTCCACCGGACCGTAACATATTTCTGGCAGTTTGATGCCCATTTGGCTTCCTCCAATTCGTCGTGAACATCCACGAACTGAAAAAAGTGTACCACGCCATCTCCGAAAACTCAATATTCCAAATCTCACGCTATAGCCTATCATTTGGAATATGGGGTCTATGGAATCAGTATCGGGGAAAAGGCGGCGAAACAGCCGTATCCAACAGTCAGTATTGGCGATCATTGGCACCGCAGGATTACTTACGGTCGCCATGCTCGCTCCGAATATATTTCAGGCCTTTCCTCGCATTATCGGAAAGAAGCGATACAAGCTCGCCTTCCAGGCGCGCACTGCCGTACAACGGCTCGTGATCAAGGGTCACGTGCAATGGGTAGCGCAAAACGGCAAAAAATACCTAGAGATTACTGAGAGCGGTCGCCGCGCCCTCGATCTCTTCATGGCACGTACGACCGCCCCCGCCCGCAAGAAACAGCAGTGGGATCGACGATATCGCATGGTCATCTTCGACATCCCTGAACGCCGTCGCGCCGTGCGCGAACGACTACGCATGCTCATGAACGAGTTTGGCTTCCTGCGTCTGCAAGACAGCATCTGGATCTCTCCTTATGACTGCGAGGAACTCGTCGCACTCGTCAAAGCGGAACTCAAGGTGGGCAAAGATATTCTCTATGTGATCGCTGATTCGATTGAGAACGATGTATGGATCAGGAAACACTTCAATCTCCCAAGGTAACCCGCCCGCGCGCCACTTCTTTCTCCCCCTCCCTCATCTTCTTTTTGGATTTACCTAAGTAACTCTCACCAGAATATTCGATTTCTATGGCTATAGCCTACTATTGTGAATATCTGTGATCTGAGGTGGGCAAAAGGTTGGGACCGAAATTCCTTTTTCATGGCTATAGCGCGAAATTTGGAATCTTTTGGTTGTTCGAATTGGACATGGAGTCGAGGTCAGACCTCGACAGAACGGATGTGGAGTGAGATTATCCCGGGGTACCGAGCTGGGTAAGGGCTCATCTTCCGAGCACTACCGGGCCTTTTCGACTCGCAGGCGCAGGTCCGAAAGGGCATTCATGTAGGCGATATAGGCATCATACGGCGACTCATAGGGCGAGAAATACTGATGCACATCACCATCGGCAAACCACTTCGTGCACATGTAGTAGAAGTGATCAGAGGTCTGGAGCTTGCGCCAGTCTTCCAAAAGACGCCCGTCGTTGGCCATATGGATGCCTTGCTCGAGCGCATAGACAGCGTCGAGTGCCGCACGCTGCATCGGATTACCCGTCCAGGCTGTCAGATCGCGATCAGTGTCGGCCCAGGTGAGCGTGTGCGGTATATCCACCTGGTCACGCACGCGGTACGTCTGGATCACCTCGCTGGGCGTCTTGAAGTCGATTCCTGGATTCTTACTCATCTCTTCGGGAAGATGCTCAAGGAAATGAAAGATGCCCGTGTCTTCCCACTGATGCTCGCCAAAGGTCTCATAGTCCATGAAGAGATTGATGGTGTCTCCCTCGGCCTCGCCTATCCACTGTCCGAATTTACCCGTCGTGAGCGGCCATTCGGTCCATTCGCGCGAAGAAAAGCGAAATGCGATGTCGTCGGAAAAGCGGTAGTTTTTGAGCAGGAGGCGGATATTTTGGGTGTCTTTGGGCTGATACACATAATTTGGACTGCGCCAGCCCAAGATAGGATCCCATCCTTCGGCTAGTATGCCCGCATATCCCCTACTATCGGCCCACTGCGCCAGATCATTGCGATACGAAAGCTCGGTATTGCGGAACACGCGTGGCCAGACACCAAAGATCCTGCGCACGAGGTCACGGTGCTTGTTGACCTGTATTTCAAACTCAAGCGGTGAATAGAAAAACGACAGCGAATGGTAATACGTCTCACCCAGTACCTCCACCTGACCGGTGTCGACGACCTGCTTGAAGAGATCGAGCGCTTCTGGCGCATATCGCTCGAGCTGCTCGAGCGCAATACCCGAGAAAGAAAAACTTACGCGCAGCTGCGGGTACTTCTTAAGGAGCTTTAAGAGAAGCGCCGTCGCGGGTATATAGGATTTGGCGGCGACTTTTTCGGCAATGAGGCGATTGTTGAGCTTGCCCGTACCACGATCGTTGAAATACTCAGGATCATTGCCAATATCAAACACACGATACTTCTTGACCCGATACGGCTGATGCACTTGGAAGTAGAAGCAGATGGATTTCATCACATACCAGTATATCGCAGATCCAATCCACTACCTGCGTTATTCACTGTGTACAATAGAGACGTCTGCCTCGAATAAATATTCTTATGTATACCCTATAGGATGCAGATAAGAATATTAGGTCCCGTTCATACAATAAGGCTCTCTTCTATTTGTGGACGGGCCCTTAAAGCGCATGCATGACCTCGTGGACGACGGTGTCTACTTTTTCTGCGGCCCGGCTCCACGTGAGCCGCGCAGCATCCTTCGCGCCGTTTTCGGAAAGCGTGTTCTTGAGGTGCGGATAGCCGACGACCGATAAAATCTGATTCGCCATCTCTTCGGTATCCCAAAAATCCGCCTTGAGCGCATGGCTCACGACCTCCGAGACACCCGACTGCTTCGAGATGAGGACCGGCGTACCCAGGCGCATTGCTTCGAGCGGTGTGATACCAAATGGCTCGGAGACCGAGGGCATGATGAAGAGATCGGCTGCGGCATACGCTTCGTACCGGTCATGACCTTGGAGGAATCCGGTAAAGAGTAGATTGGATGCAATACCGAGCTGCGCCGCGAGATCCATCATCTGTCGCTCCATGTCGCCTGAGCCGGACATGAGAAAAATAACTTTTGGATTGTGTTCGAGCACGCGCTTGGCTGCGCGAATGAAATAATCGGGACCTTTTTGGAGCGTGATACGTCCGAGAAAGAGCACGACGCTGTAGCCCGCCTGCTTGAGGGTATGGAGACGCAGCAGCGTACTATCTCCTTGTGGGGCGGTCGTCTCATCAATGCCGTTGTGCACGACACTGATCTTCTCCTCGGCAATGCCGTACCGTGTCATAAGGATTGCCTTGGTGAGCTCGGAGACCGCTATGACGCGATGGGAAGCGTCCATGCCGGCGCGCTCGATCGCATACACGTCATTGTTGACCCCCCACGACCCTCCGCAGCGATCAAATTCAGTCGCATGCACGTGCGCGATCAGGGGCTTGCCGGTGGCACGCTTGGCCTCCATACCCGCTTCGAATGAAAGCCAGTCGTGCGCATAAATGACATCAAAGTCCTCCTTGAGCGCGATAGCAGCGGCCATCGCCGCATAGCGTTTGACTTCACTCATGAGATCCGGACCATAGAGAGATCCCGCAGCCATCGCCATACCTTGACGACGGTATTCATCGTAGGAAGAAGGGGTGAGGTAGGGGGTGAGCGCGGCATTGATGACACGCATATCGATACTCTCCAACCCGTCGCCGCCATCGGCAAACACAAAGCGTGTCCACGGGACCGCAAGATCGAGCTTCTTGGGCATGACGAATATTACTTCGACGCCGCGTTCAGCAAGCGCCCGCGTCAGTCCTAGACACGCGACCCCAAGCCCGCCACTATTGAAAGGCGGGAACTCCCAACCAAACATGAGAATGCGTGTTTTTTTCACATTACCAAAAAGAAGGCGGAGCCCTCAAGGCAATACTATCACGCAGCACAAAGCGATTCGGGGATGTGTAGTGTATAACTCAAGTGCTATCTGAAAATCTCCGTGTTCGAGCGATACTGGCACACCCTTTCGGAATCCCCGCAGGATTTGATCCGAGGACTGAGGATTTTTCAGCAGAAAAATCCGGTTTCCGAAAGGGTGTGCCAGTATCGCTCGGACTTTTGAACACGCCAGGAAACACGGATGATTGTATGCTACACTCGAAGCGATATGAGAGTCCCGCGTGCGATACTATTTGACCTCGATGAGACGCTTGCCGAGAGTTTCAGGCCACCCACTCACGGCATACTCACGCGCTTCGTGCGGATCCTCGCGCACATGCCGACTGCGATCATCACGGGTGGGAGCTTTACGCGGGTCGAACACGATTTTCTCAAAAGCATGTCCGATAATCAGGACAGATCAAATCTGTTTATTTTTACGAACAGCGCGGCAGAATGCCACACATTCAAGGACGGCTTCTGGCAGGTCGAATACGCTATCGACGAGCTTTCCCCTGCGGAAAAGGGGCAGATCATCAAAGCGATCGAGGAGACCATCGCCGACATGCCTGAATTTGCATATGCCCGCTTTTGGGGCGAGCGGATCAGTGATCGTGGCGCGCAGATCGCCTACACCGTCGTCGGCCTGGATGCACCGCAGGAGGAAAAGATGTCGTGGGATCCCGACCACACGAAGCGCCTGCGTTTTCGTGATGCACTTGCCAAAAAGCTCCCTGGTTTTGAGATCCTTATCGGCGGCGCTTCGACCATCGACGTCACGCGCGCAGGTGTCGATAAGTCCCACGGCGTGCAGTGGCTCGCCAAGCACCTCGGTATTTCCGCGCAGGAAATGCTCTATGTGGGTGACGCGCTCTTCCCTGGCGGCAACGACTACGTCGTCATGGAGACCGGTATACAGACACGTCGTGTAGACGGACCGCACGAGACAGCCGCCATCATGGACGAAATCATCGCGGCAAGCGCGGCGAAGAAAAATTGACAATCTCGCCCTGTCCTCTACAGTGGCGACAGACGAAGTTCTCTCACATATAAAAAGAGGAAGCAGTCATGGAAGCGCCAAAAGTTACTTTCCGCGGAATAGACCATATTGACGTGCGTCAGGTCTCCTCCCAGAAACTAGTCAGACGTTTATCTGAGATCTGGGGATTCGAGGAATTCGCCTATGCAGGACGTCAGACCGGCAGGAAAGATGTCGCCGCTCGAGTGCTCCGACAAGGCAATATCGTCATTAACCTGTCGGAACCCATGCATATCAAATCCCCTTTGATCGCATCGCTCGATGCATATGGCGAAGGGGTCAGTGATGTCGCTTTTGGCGTCTCCGATGTGCGTGCGGCCTATAATTACGCTATCGAGCACTCCGGCATACCAGTCGCAAGACCAAAAGACTTCTTCGAGAAGGTGGGTGGCGAACAGCGCGTCGCGATGACATATGCTGCTATCGGCACGTGCGGACCAGTAGTCCACACACTTATTGATCGGAGTCGTTACACGGGCGTATTTGCGCCAGGATACGTTGAGGTCGAAACCCCGATTCCCCATGCATCCCCCGTCGGACTCACCGATTGGGATCATTTTGTCCTCAATGTGGAGGAGGGGCAGATGAATCATTGGGCCGGTTACTACAAGCGAGCCCTTAGATTCAAACGACTGATGAGTTTTTCGGAAGAACAGATCTCGACCGACACTGCCGCGCTGCGCAGCGTCGTCATGCGCAGCGAAGACGGGACTATCACCGCGCCGATCAACGAGCCCGTCGAAGACAAACACAGTCATATCGATGATTTCCTGGAAGATCGACATGGGCCGGGCGTCCAACACGCGGCGCTTACGTCCAACGACATTGTTGCGACGGTGAGCACTTTGAGGAGCCGCGGGGAGAAGTTTCTCGCCGTCCCGGATACCTACTATGAAGCGGTGCCGAGGCGCCTCAAAGAAGCCGGCTTGCAGGAGGAAATACCCCAGTCCCTCATCGACGAACTCAGGAAGAACAGTATCCTGATTGATGGCGATAAACATGGATACCTGCTCCAAATATTCACCGAGACACTCATCGGGAGCGGCACTGGCTTCTTCTTCGAGATCATAGAGCGACGCGGCTGCGACGGCTTCGGTGAAGGCAACTTCAAGGCGCTCTTCGAGTCGATCGAACGCGCTGCGGGACGCCTGAAATAGGGTTCCCCACTAGGGGATGACAAAAAGAGCGGCGAAGCCTGGAGGCTTCGCCGCATTTTTCTTTGGAAGATCATTCTTTCGCCGCGCGAATCGCATCAGCAATAGACTCTACCATTTTTGAAGCGAGATCTTTGTCGGTACATTCGACCATGATCCGGATCACCGGCTCGGTGCCCGATGAGCGCAGTACCAAACGCCCGATTCCTTCGAGTGCACGCTCGACTGCTTCTTTCGCCTCCTTCACCCGTGAATCAGCAAGTATCTTCTCGCCGTCCTTCGCTCCCACGTCTCTGAGTATCTGCGACACCGGCTCGAAGCAGTGCAATATCTTGCTTGTTTTGCTTTTTTCCGCGACAAGCACCGAGAGTATCTGGAGCGCCGTAGCAAGGCCATCGGCAATCGTCCCGAATTTCGGGAACTGCGGCGCAACTATGATGACGTGTCCGGACGGTTCACCGCCGAGCACATACCCGTCGTCACGCATTCGTTCAAGGATATGATGGTCTCCGACAGGTGTCCGTACCATGGATATTCCCTGCCTTTTTAGGTACATTTCGAGACCCATATTACTCATTATTGTCCCGACCACGGTCGAATGTTCGAGACAACCTGATTGCGCCCAGCGCGTGGCAAGCACGCCGAGGAGCTGATCGCCGTCGGCTATTTTTCCGTCTTCATCGACAAATTGGACGCGATCGGCATCACCATCAAAGGCAATGCCCACATCGGCGCGCATTTCGCGCACCTTGTCGCGCAGAGCGCCCATTGAAGTCGATCCACACCCCCTATTGATGTTGAATCCGTCTGGCTGACAGCCGATCTGAATGACTTCAGCACCGAGCTCGGAGAGTGCCTCGGGGGCACTCTTGTATGCCGCTCCATTTGCACAGTCGACGACGATTCTCAGTCCCTCAAGCGAGAGACCTTGCACAGTCATTTTGACAAACTGCACGTATCGCGCACGGTTCGTTTCATCCTTACTGACGCGACCGACCGCATGCGATTCAGCGAGCTCGATCTCATAGCTTGGATCCAGCATTCGCTCAATAGTCGCTCTTGCCTCGTCTGATAGTTTGTATCCGTTCGGGTCGAAAATTTTGATGCCATTGTCTTCGTACGGGTTGTGAGATGCCGAGATCATCACCCCGACATCTGCGCGCATTGTATGCGTAAGCATCGCTACTGCCGCCGTAGGCATAGGCCCCAGGAGAGTCACATTCATTCCGGCCTCGGCAAATCCCGACGCGAGGGCGAATTCGATTCGGTATCCGGAAAGGCGAGTGTCTTTCCCGATGATTACTCGATGGCGCCGCTCCCCTTTTTGAAAGAAGGTTCCGAGTGCATGTCCAAGACGCAAAACGAACGCTGATTTCAGCTTTTCGTTTGCGACGCCACGAATCCCATCCGTTCCAAAGTATTTCCCCATGAGGGACTCCTCTCTTTGCTTCTAGTTCACTATGTGGTCTAAAACGAGCCTACCAGACTCACACGATGTGTCAATTTCTTTTACGAGAGGACGCGGAGAATCGCCCGCAGTATGTGGCGAGATATGAAGAATTACGTTGGAATCAACGCGCCCCCTCTCTCCCTTCATATGCTATCTCCACGCTATAGCGCCAAGATAGCATATGGGTTGGTTTTGTATCAGGAATCGAATTTAGGTGTTTTTTGTGGTGGTATACTTTCACCATGAATCTGGCGGAAGATATGCGGACACGGATCAAGGGCGATGTCGCTGACGATGCAGAGACCATACAAGTATACAGCCGCGACACAAGTATCTTTCAGCGCGCCCCAAAAGTCGTTGTGTTCCCCAAAAATGCCGACGATGTGAGCGCGGTTGTCACCTACGTCCGCGAAGCAAAGGAGCGGGGCGAAGTCGTGAGTATCGCCCCACGCTCGGCTGGCACCGACATGACCGGCGGCCCGCTTACCGACTCGATCTCTATGGTCTTTACCAAGTATATGAATCATATTGGGCCTATCACTGAAAATTCCGCCACTGTCGAACCAGGCACCTACTACCGCGACTTCGAAAAAGCGACACTCCAAAAATCAGGGAAACTCCTTCCCTCATACCCCGCATCCCGCGAACTCTGCGCCATGGGCGGCATTGTCTCCAACAATTCTGGCGGCGAACTCACCTTGCGGTATGGTAAGACCAATCGGTACGTACAATCTCTGGACGTCGTCCTGTCCGATGGCACGCACACGACCCTCAAGCCCATCCCGCTCGACGAGGCGCATCACAAAGCCGAAAATCAAGACCTCGAAGGATCGATCTACCGCAGCATAGTGGACCTCATCGAACACAATGCTGCAGAAATTGAGGCCGCACGTCCCACCGTAAACAAAAATTCAGCAGGGTATGCCCTCTGGAACGTCATAGATGTACAGAAGCAGACTTTTGACCTCACCCAGCTTGTCGTAGGATCGCAGGGAACGCTCGCTATCGTCACACAAGCAACACTTGGACTGATCCAACCCGCCGCACACAAGGCGATGCTCATCATCTTCCTCTCTGACTATGAAATCCTCCCCGACATTGTGCGACACGTGCTCGAGCAACAGCCTGAGTCATTTGAATCATACGACAACAAGACATTTTCGCTCGCCATGCGATTCATGCCCCAAATGCTCAAACAGCTCGGCTTCTTCCAAGCCCTCCGCCTTGGTATCTCCTTTATCCCTGAGATGTGGATGGCAGCGACCGGCGGCATCCCGCGCCTCATCCTCCTTGCGGAATTTGCAGAGGAGACTCCCGAAACGGCGCTCGAAAAAGTCCGCTCGCTCCGCATTGTCCTGCAAAGCTACGCGGTCAAAACGAAGCTTGCGCGGACAGAACTCCAGATGGAGAAATATTGGAAAGTGCGCCGTGAAGCATTCGCCCTTTTGCGCAAACGAATGAAGGGTCTCTATGCCGCGCCCATCATGGATGATTTTTGTGTCCACCCAAAGGACTACCCGCGCTTTTTGCCGGAATTGTACAATTTGCTAGACCAGTACACCTTTACCTATGCCGTTACCGGCCATATCGGCGATGGGAACTTCCATATTTTCCCGCTCGTTAACCTCAGTGACGACAAGGTCCATGACATGATCATGGAATTAATGCCCAAAGTGTACGAACTTGTGCAAAAATATGGCGGCTCGATCACCGGCGAGCACAACGACGGCATCGTGCGCACACCATTCCTCTCGTATCAATTTTCGCCAAAAATGCTTGAGCTGTTTTCACAGGTAAAGCATATTTTTGATCCGCTCAATATCTTCAATCCAGGCAAAAAAGTCGGCGGAACGCTCAAAGACATTGAGCAGAGCATGATCAGGCATTTGTAGAAAGCCTTAGTCTCTGGTTTTGTAGAAAGTTACACTGCAACCGCCGGTGATTTTTCGGCGAGCGTCTTTGCGATCTCATTGACGATATCGTCGAGGTCGTGCTCGGCCTTGATAAGGTACTTGTTGGCACCGAGCTCCTTGGTCTTTTCGATGTCGTCTTTTTGGCCGAGATTGGAGAGGACGATCACCGGCACATGTGCCATGCGCGGGATGGCGCGGATCGCCTTGAGGAGCTCAAATCCGGTCATGCCGGGAAGCAAGAGGTCAAGCAGGATGATATCGGGAATTTCGCGACTCAATATTTCGAGCGCTTCGTCGCCATTTTTGGCATAAAAGCAGGTGCAGCCTTCGTGAGAAAGCTTCACTGCGAGGATACTGCTCAAAAACTGATCGTCTTCGATCCAGAGAATTTTCTGCTTCTCGAGGCGAAGCGCGCGCTGATCTTTTTTCTGCTCTGCTTCATCGGTCTTTCCCAGGTAGGTATGCACTTTGGCAAGCACTTCATCAGGATCAAGTAGAGCTTTCACGAGATAATCCTTCACCCCAAGCGCAAGCGCACGATCAATCTCCACCGGTTGTCCGGAATTCGATACGATAATCACCGGGATAGCGGCGAGTGTTGGGTCTTTTTTCCGTCCCTCGAGTATCTCGTAGCCGTTCATGGTCGGGAGGATGATATCAAGAAGGACAAGGTCTGGCTTCAAAAGGCCGAATTGCTTGAGGCCTTCGGCACCATCGCGGACGAGCACCACCTCGTACCCGTCGCTTTCAAGCTTCTTGGTCAGGACGTCGCCGAGAAACTGATCATCTTCGATAAAGAGAATGCGTTTTTTCATAAATATAATAATGATGTATGTTTACTATATCATATTTTCTACACGTGTATCGATCATGCGGTGTGCGGAAATTCGATACGAAAGGTCGTCCCTTGATCCTCTGCACTCGTGAAGGAGATCGTGCCGCCATTGTGTTCGGTGATGTTTTTGACGATAAAGAGCCCGAGACCAGAACCATCGGTCTCCATCTTGATGGCGTTGGGAGCGCGGAAGAACCGCGTAAAAACCTGCTGCTGCTGATCGGCTGGTATGCCGATACCCTGATCCGCCACCGTGATACCCACCATCCCCTCCCCGGCCTTTTCGACAGAGACGCGCACCATGCCGCCGACTTTTGAATATTTGATAGCATTTTCGATGAGATTCTGGAGGATCGCGCGCATATGCTGCGGATCGATATTGACGGGCGGCACCACCGCTTCAGCCGGCGGTGAAAAATCGATCGTAATATCCCTTCTCGTCGCGATAGGCCGCATCTCGAGAAGGAGATTGTCGATCAGATCCGGAAGCGCGGTGGGAATCGGTACTGATTTCAGCTTACCCGAATCGATCTGATCCGAAAGGAGCATATCGCCCAGCAGCGTGATCATGCGATTGTTGCTCTCGTACGCCTTCATGATAAAAGTCCGCTGCTGATCGTTGAGGGATCCCATATCACCCTTCAGAAGCATGCTCAAAAGCCACTTGATGGCAGAAAGAGGTGTGCGCAGCTGATGCGTCGCCACCGACACGAAATCTGTCTTCATCTGATCGAGGGCGCGCAAGCGTTCATTGGCTTTTGAGAGCTCCAGATCGCGCCTGATCAGCATCTGGGCGCCATGCTCCTGCTCTTTCAAGAGTCGGCGGCACTTCTCGACCTCTTGCGTCAGTGCGGCTATGGTCTCGGCATCACTCATACTTTGCTGATTTATTCCGCCAATACGCAGATGACGACGGTCTCGTTGTGGAATGCAGTCTTACACTGCTCGATATTGCGCACTTCTCCACCTAAAGGCGCCTGTTCGCCGTATGTATAAAAGCCGATAAGCGGCACATCGTTGCCGAGCACGCTCTGGATCGCCTTGATCTCTTCGGGAGAATGCTCGCCTAAGAGCTTGTTGCGGGCGATGCAATTGAAAATGATGATGGCTTTTGGCCTGCTACCTTCGAGCTGATTGAGCGCATTCTGAGCTGCCTCCTTGGCCACCGCGACCGCCTCTTCCCTGCTTCCGACCATCATCTGAATCTCGGATCCGACAGGAATCTCCGCCGCGCAGGTGATAGAACCATGTTCATCGACGGAAATCGGATCACGGATGAGCATCTCTTCGCTCCCCTCGATACGCATACCGAGCGGATACGTGATCGCGAGCTTTGCGAGTGTCTCGGTGCGCAGTACCTTGGACTCCTCTTGGCCGAAATATTTTTCATAGATCTCTATAGCTGGTTTGCCGTCGAGTTCATGAAGGACGGATCCGGATGATTTCGTCACGGTACGCGGCAGACCCACGGGAAGCCATCCATGCTTGACCCCGATACCGAGCTTGAAATCGCCCGCGATTCCGAGACCGACCACCGAGCCAGAATACGCCGTGCCATTGAGGTATTGGTACGTCTTTTCAAATTTGAAATCGTCGCCCGCAGCACCTCCGACCGCCGGAAAATGCTCGCCGAGGGACTCTTGGACGCCGCGCACGATATCGGCGCCGTTGCCCGCAAGGATATCGGGAAACATGATGAATGTCTTGAGTGGTTCGCCAGCCTTTGCCTTGACCGCCTCGGCCACGGCCCTTCCTGCAGCATGAGGACCAGCGGCCACATCCTTGCCGATATCCGCGAAGAAACGCAGCGTGTCGGATTTGATGAGCATGACTGCCACGGAATGCCTATTAAGCGGACCAGAGGTGACAATCTCGCCAGCAGTCGAGGCACCGACCATGATCACCGCATCTCCGCTCACCGAACGAATGCCGTCGAGCACCTTCTGTTGATCGTATGCGACTGAAGCAAACACGATCGCGGCATCAGCTTGCTTTCCCTCGATACTATTGAGCGCATCCTGGCACGCATTTACGCCCACAGCATATGGATCAACCCCTTCGCTAAAACCCACGCTCGCTTGGATGGACATATCTTGATTGTTGAAAGTATAGCAGGTAGTCCACGCATCTCAATGTGCATAACATCCAAAATCATATTGCAGCCAGGCGTATGGAAGCATAGACCACCTCAGCTGCGGAACAACCGAGTCCTTACAAAATGAACGGGCCCATACGTGTAGTCCACACATAACGGGTACGTTATGTGTGGACGAGCCCTTATCGATGAGTCTTCGCCATGCATTTACACCCGCCAGGCTTGATGAACTCGTCGTAGTATTCCGCGCCATAATCGAAACTAAGCTCTTCACCTTTCGCGATATTTTTGATCGCATAAATCATGAGGCGCTCACCGTCCATCTCGACCTCGCAATTGGGATCGCAGCCATGATTGATGTAGCGCGCCACATTCGATCGCGGCGAACCATCAATCGTCCATGTGTCGTTGATATGAAAAAGGTAGCGGGTCGTCAGCGCATCAGCGACATCAGTAGGGATCTTTTTCCCCGTGTATTCGAGGATAAAATCACCTTTTTTGATCGGTACGGTGGCAAACAGTCCGTGCCCCGAGCCCGAAGCGGCCTTACGTACCACGAAACGCGGATCGGCCTGCGTCTTTTTTACGGATGCTTTCCTTGATGTCATAAGGAGAGAAATATACCAGAAAATCTCGAAAATTCGAGCCAAGTGACGAATGTAGAAAGTCTGACTTTTGACAAAGCAGCTCGCAGCAGGCTGCGTGTCCACGCACGACTGATTTGTCGAGGCGGCGCTTCATGGCATACTTATACTTATGTTTGTTATTGAGCGGCTCATGTTTATCCTCATCGGCATCCTGCTCATCGTCGCGGCATTACTCGGCATCGCGTTGTACTATCACTTCTCGCGCTTTTCTCCTGAGAAATCCATATCCGTCATGACCGTGGGCATCTACAGTATCGGCGTATTCGCTATCGCGCTGTTTACCTTTGTACTGATGGCACTGTATTGACCCTTATGGATCCTTCCGAATCTTCACAGAACGCCGTTACACTGCACCTGCATTGGGTCGCTTTTGCCCGCGACATCAGCATACTCATCATGGGCGTCGTCTTTCCGCCACTCATCGCATCGATCTTCATACACAACGTCGTATCGGGAGATGTCGCTGTCGCAATCGCTCGCATCACGCCGCTCTTTGGCGCATTTTGGGCGCTGCTTGTATGGATGGCAGCCGCACTCGTCTGGACCAAATATTATCTGAGTCTCTGGGTCGTGACCGATAGACACCTCGTCTACATCAATCAGGTGAATATTTTTAACCGTCAGGTCGCCACATGGGACATAGCGGCCGTCGAGAGCGTCGTCACGAGTGCCGAAGACCCCCTCTCGGCGACACTTGATTATGGGACGGTTTGGATCAAGACGCCAGAAGCTGGCGAGAGCGAATACATCATCGCGACCCCGATCCCTCATCCCGAGACGATGGGCGAGGCGATACGTTCGCGTATTCCCGCACCCATACAAGCGCCCTCTGAAGAGGAAGCCTTGATACAACAGACCACAGACGCCATCTCGGGCCAATCCGCAGAGACACAGGCCGCCCTCGTCCGATCGATCAGCCACGAGATGAAAGGACACCTTACACGCAGCCAGATGACCTTTGCCGCCATCATCGCCGGAGACTTCGGCGAAGTCCCGGAGGGCCTCAAAGACATCGCCGGCCAGGCGCTTGCGGACAGCCGCGAAGGTGTCGAGACGGTCATGGACATCCTCAATTCCGCCAACATAAAAAAAGGCACCCTCATGATGGAAAAAGAGACATTTGATCTCCTCGAGACGATCCGCGAGAGCGTCAACTCATTCCGCCCTGAAGCCGCACAGCGAGGAGTCGAACTCCGATTCCGCGACAAGATCGGCAGCTGCCTTATCGAGGGAGACCGCCCCAAGCTCTCGCATCACGTCTTCCGCAATCTGATCGACAATGCTATCCGCTATACACCATCGGGCACGATCGACGTCGATCTGACCTGGGATATCGCATATGCGACATTTTCCGTGATCGATAGCGGCGTAGGCATCACACCCGAAGACATGGCCCACCTTTTCACCGAAGGCGGCAAGGGGTCGCACTCGACACAGGTCAATCCTCAGAGCACAGGCTACGGCCTCTATGTAGCAAAGCTCGTCGCAGAAGGTCATGGGGGTAAAATATGGGCCGAATCCGACGGACCAGGCACTGGTTCACGGTTTTTCGTCAAACTCCCCCTCCATCCATCTGCAAAGAGAGCATTGTGATATAATCCCATCACTATGGCAGACAAGCGCACGGTGGTTTCGACAGAACATTATAAAGGGGTGCGGGATTTCTATCCTGAAGACCAGTTCATCCAGCGCTACATCTTTGAGCATATGGAGCGCGTCTGCGAATCTTTCGGCTACGAAGAATACAACGCCTCCATCCTCGAACATGCCGAACTCTACCGATCGAAAACCTCAGAAGAGATTGTGAATGAGCAGACCTACACCTTTACCGATCGCGGCGATCGCGAGGTGACCCTGCGCCCAGAGATGACACCGACGTTTGCCCGCATGATCGCCGCGCGATCGCGCGACATCCCGCTTCCGGCCCGCTGGTACACCATCGCCAACGTCTTCCGCTACGAGCGCCCCCAGCGCGGCCGCTTGCGCGAACACTGGCAGCTCAATGCCGACATGATCGGCGTCTCCGGCGTGCATGCAGACGCCGAAATCATCGCTATGGCCCATACGATTATGCAGAGCCTCGGAGCGACAGAGCGTGATTTTGAGATACGCGTCTCCGACCGCCGCATACTCGATGCCATGTACGACAGCCTGGGTATCCCAGCCGCTTCCCGCGCCGAGACCACACGGCTCTTGGACCGCCGCGAGAAAATGCGTGATTTCGAGACGGTGCTCGCCGATACACTCAAGAGCTCCGAGCAAGCGACTGCACTGATCGACCTCCTCGATCGCACGACGTCGACCTCGTACCTCGAAGAGCTTCGCGTGGCCCTCGAACACATGAACATCACTAACATGGTCGTCGATACCAAGATCACGCGCGGTTTTGACTATTACACCGGCATGGTCTTTGAGGTCTTTGACACCGACCCTTCCAATCGCCGCTCCATGTTTGGCGGCGGCCGCTATGACAACCTCCTTACCCTCTTCGGTCATGAGCCCGTACCCACCGTCGGATTCGCCATGGGCGATGTGACCGCGCGCGATTTTCTCGAGAGCCACAACCTCCTCCCGAGCTACGCACCCGCGACGGAAGTCATGGTCGCCATCGTCGAAGCGAGCGCCACGAGCCATGCCATGCGCCTCGCACAGGATCTGCGCCGCGAAGACGTGACCGTGGCAGTCAATTTCTCCGGAAAAAAAGTCGGTGATCAGATCCGCCAAGCCGACAAGATGCGCATACCGTTTATCATTGCCGTCGGGAGCACCGAGCGCGATACAGGCCGCTACACCGTCAAAAACCTCGCCACCGGCCACGAGATCACGCTGCCGGCAGAGCGCATCGCAGATCATCTCTTTAGCGCGCTCGGGTAGAACCTCCGTCTTTGCGGGGAGCGGCATGGAGCGAAGCGGAGGGTCGCGACGAAGCAATCCAGAGTCCGTGCACTACCCCTGGATTGCTTCGCTTCGCTCGCAAAGACGACACACTTCGCTGAATACCTACTGTTTTTCTGATATACTCTTTCCGATGCGTGTAGTCACCTTCGACATCGAAACGGCAAACTTCTTTACCGATGTCAATTCGAGCGATCCGGCCGATCTGACCATCGCCATCGTCTGCATCCATGATTCTGAGACGGGTCTGTATTCGAGCTACCTCGTGCCCGAATTGCCACAGCTCTGGCCCATTCTTGAACGCACCGACATCCTCGTGGGATACAACAGCGATCATTTCGATATCCCGCTCCTCAATAAGTACTATCCCGGCGATCTCACCAAGCTCAAAAGCGTGGACATCATGAAAGAGGTCCATGGCGCACTCGGCCGTCGGCTCAAGCTCGATATGATCGCCGAAGGCACCTTAGGCCAAAAGAAGCTCGACGGCAAAGGCGGCCAATCCGTGATCTGGTGGCGCGAAGGCCGCGTAAACGACGTGCGCGAGTACTGCCTCAAAGACGTCGAACTCACGCGCAAGATTTTCGACCATGCGCTCAAAAATAAATCGCTCAAATACAAAGAGCTCGGCAAGACCCACGAAATCAAGCTCAATACCGCCTCGTGGCTCACGCAAGCCCCCCAAAAAGCCGCAATGACGTTTACGCTTGGACTGTGACGATAAGGGCTCGTCCACGCATAACGTACCCGTTATTTATGGACTACACTTCGCTCGATTACGACAAACCATCCGATCTACATGTTCTTACGTGCCGCGCACTTCGAAGCCCCGTAGGGGCGAAGTAGTGCTTGGGGTCGGGATCGAACCGACGACCCTTCCCTCTTCAGGGGAATGCTCTACCAACTGAGCTACCCAAGCCCCGCACCAAAATCAGCGAATGCCGCTGTGGTGAGTATTTGAGAGTTTAGCACAAAATATATATCGTACAATTAAAATCTTGAGTATGTCAGGTACAAGGCTGCGTTCAAGGCTGCGTGAGGCAAGACTTCGTGCATATCTGTAGGCTGACAAAAATCCCAATTGGGAAAATTGTCAGCTTAGGGTTCGTTCATACATATGGCTCACTTCTGCACAAATGACTTTTTAGTCATTTGTGCAAGTGTGCACTTAGCTATATGGCGCCCACACGCATTTAGGTCCCGTTCATAAATAGGTTCAACACCAAATGAACGGGCCCATAAGTGTAGTCCACAAATAACGGGTACGTTATTTGTGGACGAGCCCTTATCGAGCCTCATCCGAGCTTGAAGCGCTCATACTCGGCAATGAGGGGAGGCTCTCGCGGACATCCTTGAGGAAACTCTGGAATCCGTCGAATTTCTCCTCTGCCTGCGCTGCCGTACCCTGCATTTTGTTGATCGCGGTAACCATCTGGTCGAGCGTACCACTGACATACGTAAGGTAAAACCAGATTGGCGCAGCGAAGAGCACCATATAAATGAGAAACTTCATAAAGCCCCAGAAAAAAGCGCTCCGGCGCATCCCATGGAGGATTTGATTGTTTTCCCGCGCCAGCCGTGCGATCTCTTCGAGTTTTTTTGCATTGGGGTCCATGAAGAATAATTATACCAATGCCCTCATAATATAAAAGGCCAGCCCACGCACTAATCTACACCCATTAAAATATTCCCTATTTGACGCTATAGCGTCAAATAGGGAATACGCTATGTTACATCGTTATCCTCATGTTTATCGCAACCCTTAGATTTTGGTGCCCTTGGCAGGAATCGGTCAGGCGTTCGCCCTGCGCCGTCGCGCAGGGCGCCGCACGACCCTGGCTCGCGGCCTCGCGTGCTCGCTCGACATCGCTGCGCCTTTCGATTCCTGCTCGCACAGTACGAAGGTACTATGCTCTCGGGCACAAAACCTCGCTTCGCTCACTTTTGTGCCCTTGGCAGGAATCGAACCCACATCTTTCCCTTAGGACGGGACTGCTCTATCCATTGAGCTACAAGGGCTACATTCGAACAGATACCAACTGTATCATGTCCGTAATGAGCATAAAACACTCGATTTCTTCGACTGCGACCAACTATGCACTTTGAAGTGAGCGGATAGTTCTAGTCATAATATAAAAAGGCCGAAATACTATCCGGCCTTCTTGTTTTCCCAACTTAGGTCCCGTTCATACATAAGTTCAACGCAAAATGAACGGGCTCATAAGTGTAGTCCACACATAACGAGTACGTTATGTGTGGACGAGCCCTTAGACAGTCACAGGCGCATCTTCTTCTTGATGCTGCCGTTCCAGCTCATAGAGAGCCGTCAGACCTTCGAAGAGACGTTTGGTAATCTCCGCCTCAGTGACGCCGAAGCGTGCACGAGGAGAGATGTCTGACGTCCCCGCCGCGTCCATCTGTGAATGCTCTCCGGATAGGCCGCGCGCCTGAAGATTGAGAGCCTTCGCCTTGGCCTTCAGGTGAGCCTCATCAGTCCCCCTGCGTGAAAGACGGGGGAATTGGACGAGTACGGACTGACGCTTGCCTGTGCCCATGTTGGTCGGACAGGTCGTCACGACGCCGTAAACGGGATGTCGGGCGAACGATACACCAGCCTTTTCCAAGGCCTTCAAGAGGTCTCCGAGAGACTTATCGACCTCCCCAAGATCTGATCCGTGCACGATTGAGATGATCCTCAAATGATCTTCTTCGCCGACCCAGATCATCTGTGTCTTGTCCGCAGAAAGCCATATGCCACGACCAAACGGCCATTCTGACGCGATGCCGCTCGTGGTCAGGTGATTGTCTGTCGTCATGTCATTAAACAAGAAATGATCCCGACGCATTTGCTCTGCTTCCTCTACGCTCATCTCGAGCGCATGTCCCGGCGTGAGACTTCGATACGAACCAGCGAATGGCAGCTGTGCGAATGCACTGACAATGAACGACTCAAACCGCAGTCGCTCCTCACGATTCATCGCACTCGGAAGATTCCAACCAGCCACATTACGTGCGACACGCGCACGCATGGACATCCGACCGAACTCAGGACTGATCCTGGTGAGTGTATATTCGCCGACGGGAATATCCCAATCATGCTCTTGGCGGGTGTCGCCAGAAATCCCGTGATACTCGCGTACGATTCTATCCAAGAAGAACGCAAAATCTTGCAAATCTTCCGGTCGAGTCAGGTATACGCCCACCTGCGCATCGTCATTTGCCAGGCCGGCGATAATAACGTCGAGCAGACGCAGCTGCATCTGCCTTGGAAGTGTCTGCGCCCACTGCAGCACCTCATCAGTGAAGTGCTTGTTGGCAAGCGAGACTCGCTCCGCATGGCGCAAATCAGCAAAACGTTGCACGACAATTTCCCAGTCTACCCGTATATACGCACTGATAGCCTCAGGCTTTGAGATTATCTTTTGAGTCATGATGTTCCTCGTGTGATTGGACGCATTGGTCCTTAACGATAAAGAAGCGGCATCGCCGCTTTTCGTAATGTAGCACAAAAAAATAGAGGTGGTCTGCCAAATCAACACCAAACCACACATTTTTTTAATTTAAAAGTTCGTGGTGTAACAAACCCACGATATAAAAACATTTGTCAAATGTTATGGTGCGATATGACACCGTGTCACACATCGATGTCGCCGCGATGTGCCAGTCCTAAAGGCTGAGAACCTCGCGTAGACGCGGCTCGTCGAAGCCAATGATGAGCTCGCCGCCGACATTGATCACCGGCACACCCATCTGCCCGCTCTTGGTGATCATTTCTGCACGCTTCTCGAGATCCGTCGCCACGTTATAGTCCTTGAACGCGATATGATTTTCGGTGAAAAAATCCTTCGCGTCATGGCAAAAATGACATGTAGGGGTCGAATAAATGATCACTTCTTTTTGTGCTGCCATATGCTTTAGGTTTTAGTCATGCGCTTAATAAGTATTGCCATTATATCACCTCCGCTCGCACTCGCCTGATGTGTAAAAATGTGTATATCTGTTCTAGTGCCCCACCCTTAAAATAGCTTGAACGCATTTCGCCGCCTGCCTGCCCGTCCGAAGCCGAGAGGCGAAGGAGGGCGACGGCGAGGAAGACCCCGCGAAAAATGATTGGAAAATGTACTGCTTTGGCGGCACATTCTTTTACGAAAATTCAAATTCAAAAATTGAAAAAGAAAAGGCCACCGCTCCCTCTCGGAAGTCGGTGGCTGTTGTCGGAGAACATGGTGCACGATCTAGTCGGCGTACACCGGAGCTCCGTGGAAGTTCGGCTTCTTCTCGCAGTTCGGACAGTAGGGCACAGTGTCGTACGTGCACTCGCCACCACCGCCAGTGAAGCCACGAAACCAGACCGGATGTGCGACCTGAGCGCCGAGGATTTCGGCACCACATTCCTCGCATTTCCAGCCGTCGCCGTTCTTCACGTAGTTCTCCATGTTGCCGGGTTCACGCTTCTCGGATTCCGGCTTCTCTTTCGGCGAGGGCTTGACGTTGACGATCTGACCGTCGAACACGAGGAACTGATCGGACTTGCTGTTCGGCCAACGACGTGCGATCTCCTCCTCCACAGCCCTGTCGTCCTCGTAGGGGCCGTAGACGCAGCCCAGATGCCAGTAGCCCCCGTACTTGGAGCCGAGCGGGATGAAAAACTTCATCGGTCTTCCTCCATTCTCAATGAGTGTTTTACTGAACCAAGCCACCCTGACTTGATTCCAAGTCAACTTAGCATTTTAGACTACGAAAGTCTAGAGGCGGCAAGCACCGCCGCTTGGGAGTGTTTGAAAAATGTTTCTTTTCCTATGTGGTGCGGGATGGGAGAATCGAACTCCCACTTACTGCTTGGGAAGCAGTCGTCCTACCACTAAACGAATCCCGCCTTCGCTCGCCGAAGCGAGCTACGGCGGGCACAGCCCGCAAGTAGTTCGCGAAGGAGAGTCGTTCAATACTATACCAAAAATCATCCAAACGGCACACGTACATACATATTCCCTATTTTATGCTATAGCGTAAAATAGGGAATATTTCATTGAACATGTAACGAATGTGTTGTACCCACTGTACGAACGCTTGGTTAGGTCCCGTTCATAAGGCTCACTTGTGCATATTATTCGTGGACGAGCCCTTACCATCGTGGAAACAGCCATTTGATCCAAGAGCCCCATGATGAGGTAGATGTCGCCGAAGTGGTGGCGGGGGCCGCTGGGTCCACGATGATGATGAGCCCTTCGCCCTGCTTGCCCATGCGATATTGGTGCCGCAAAGCGGCTTCCTTGCCCCGCTCGGTATTCAGATCAGCGATGTCGGCCCTGAGATCTGCTTCTCGCTGACTCAGGTCGGCGAGATACATGGCGGATTCCCGACTGAGTGCAGCTGACTCGCGCTCACGCTGGTAAATGCGCCACACGCCGGAGACACCCACCAGCACGAGCATAGCGAGCACAAGCATGAGTACTCGCCGCCAGAAGAGGCGTACTGGGTCAGTCCTTTGCGAAAATACGTCCATAGGATATAATCCTATCATCAATCGTATGAGTTTTCTTTTTCATCGCCGTACCCAAAAAATCGCCAAGATCCTGTGGGGCGTGATCGCCGTACTCATTATCGTGAGCATGGTCATCTTCTTCGCCCCGGGGGTCACAAATATTCTCTTGAGCTAATGATGGTGCATGCCAGTGGTGCATGCCAGGCATGCACATGTTTTTAGGGATTAGGTCCCGTTCATTTGGTGTTGAACTTCGGGACCCAACCTATCCCTGAACCTCAGCTACAAATTCAGGCGGAAGACTTGGCAGGACAGTGCGGATGCGCTGTTCAAGATCCTTGCGCGCGAAGGTTTCGTGGTCGAGGCGGTTTTCGATGCCGCCGATTTTGTTGTTGACGACGCCGATGATCTCATTTTTCGCCTTTTCGACCCTTTCTTCGACAATTTCTTCAACGTCTTCCCGCGTGACCATCCGGTCCTTCATAAAATTGAGTATCTCAAGCATGTCTTGATGATCTTGTTCCATGGGCTGTATTGTAAGGGCTCGTCCACACATAACGTACTCGTTATGTGTGGACTACACTTATGGGCCCGTTCATTTTGTGTTGCAGTTATTTATGAACGGGACCTAACACCTCACGATTCTCGGACAACCTTCAAAAATACATCGTGCGGGATATCCACCTTACCGCGGGATAGCATGCGCTTCTTGCCCTTTTTCTGTTTTTCGCGCAGTTTCATCTTGCGGGTGATGTCGCCCCCGTACATGTGCTGCGTCACGTCTTTTCGCATTGCCGAAAGGCGCCGCGATGCGATAATACGCCCATGCGAGCGCGCTTGAATCTTGAGCTCAAACATCTGCCGCGGCAAAAGCTCTTGGAGCTTTTCTACCATCGCCTCGGCCTCATGCTGCACGCGTCGGCGGGACACGATGCGGGTAAAGGGGAGTGCGAGCTCTTCGGCCACCAAAATATCGAGCCGCACCACATCCGCATCGCGCAGGCCGATTATTTTGTATGAGAGAGACGCGAATCCTGACGAGATGCTTTTGAGCTTGTCGAAGAAGCCGCGCATGAGCTCACGCAGGGGCATCTGTGCAGAGATCTGTGTCTTGCCATCGGGCAAAGTCTCCGTGTCACCGACGACCGCCTCATGATCATAGAGGAGCTGGGAGACTGCGCCTAGGTATCCAGGCGGAGTCATGACTTGGATTGCAGTCCAGAGCTCGCGCACACCCTTGGCCGTGCCATCATCAGGGAAACGCGCCGGCGCGTAGACATCTTCGACACTGCCATCCATATGGGTGACCTCGTAGACGGTCGTAGGCATCGTGACGACCAGGTCCATATTGAATTCGCGGCGCAGTCGCTCGGTGATGATCTCCATGTGGAGCATCCCGAGAAATCCGCACCGGAAACCCTTACCCATCACGCCCGAGGACTCCTCTTCATACGAGAGCGATGAATCACTGAGCCTGAGCCGCTCCAGCGATTGACGCAAGACGGGCAGATCATCCTGAGATTCCGGATACACGCTCGCCCAGATCACCGGCGTCGGAGAGTAGTAGCCAGGAAGGCCTGGCGCAGGATTGCGCGCCGTCGTGATCGTGTCGCCGACACTCGCGATGCCCGGCTTCTTGATACCGGTGACGATATAGCCGATCTCTCCTGCAGAGAGCGATTCTCGCGGTGACTCTTCGGGCGTAAGTACGCCGACTTCGAGCGCGTTGAAATCCGCATTGGCGGCGACGAAACGCAGCGTATCCCCTTTTGAGATCCTACCGCCAAAGATGCGCAGGTACACGATGACACCACGATGATCGGAATACCCGAAGTCGAAAATGAGCCCCTGAGCACCACGCTCACCTTCACTCGGTGCCGGAACGCGTTCGACGATTGTGTTGAGCACTTCAGAGACCCCCTCTCCCGTCTTACCCGAAGCACCGAGGATTTCGGATTCATCGATATCGAGGAGGAGCGATAGCTCGCTCTTGATCTCCGCAACCCGCGCATGGGGAGCGTCGATCTTGGAGACGACGGGGATGATGACAAGCCCGAGCTGCTTGGCGACCGAGAGCACCGAAAGCGTCTGCGCCTCCACACCCTGTGTGGAATCGACGAGGAGCACCACACCCTCGACAGCCGAAAGTGCCCGCGAGACTTCATAGGCGAAATCCACGTGTCCGGGCGTGTCGATGAGATTGAGCACATAGGACTGCCCTTTGTGGACCCAATTCATGCGTACCGGCTGCATCTTGATGGTAATACCGCGCTCGCGCTCGAGATCCATACGATCAAGGACCTGTTCCTGCATACGCCGTGCCTCAATGGTCCCCGTAAGCTCGAGCATGCGATCTGCCAGCGTGGACTTGCCGTGATCGATGTGCGCTATGATAGAAAAATTGCGGATATGTTGCATATCGTAGAGTACGATAACAAAAATTGGCACTGTTGCACAGTGCCAATGATAGTTCAGTCCTTTAGGACAAGTTTACCAGATTCGATCTCACAATGGCGCCACACGCCAGTGGCGAGAGCATCAGCACCACTCATCTCGAGCATCGCTCGACGTTCTAGTGTCGTCGGTTCGCCTCCATGCTGATCTATCCATTTCTGAATAGGGTAGATGTGGCGATTTGGGATGTACTTCTTTTCAGTGGGTTGCCACCCCTGATGGAAGATGAGCGTTGCTTTCTCACTCATACATACATGCCCTGCAGCCCACTCCATAAGCAATTCACATGAGGAGCCACATTCTCCCAGAACAGCGATGTTGAGATCATATCCGATAATCACCCATGTTGCATGTAGAAAATCCTCCAAAACACCGCCGTAGTTCATGTCGATGCCGCACACAGGCTCATCTCCTGTGCATCCAGTCGCTTTTTGCAAGATCACTCGATGTTCAGGTAGAAGTCCTCCTTTTTGCTCTTCGCCATGCGAAGAGCCAGAAACTGCCAATACGAAAAGTGCGCCAAGTGCAATCAGGATCAAATCCCGCAGCCAATGTTCCTTGAGACCCATGTCCGTAACTCCTTCCTATAGAGACCTCCAGCCGCACCCTGCGGCAGGTATAGTGTCGCTGCCCCGACTATGCCATTAGAGAAAAACAAAAGCAAGTTACGCGGTATTAGTCGGTTCAAGGGCGGGTGCCTTTCTAATGAAGCGCTGCTTGAGGGAAGATATCGTCTCATCGAGCTCTGTGTTCTTCAAAAGGGCGAGGACGATCACGGCGACGGCGATACCGATAAGACCTGCGACGAGCCCCTGGGTAAACACGCCTGCTGTCGTCCGACTTTCGACGATATACCCCGAAAGTGAGAGTACGCGATAGGTCACCGCCCCTCCGATAATCGATGCAGCGAGACTCTGGAAGGTGAGACGCAGCATCCGCTGGGACGCTATCGAAAAATCGCGCACAAAATGATAGTAGCCGATTGCAAACTGCGCGATCGCCCCGAGCGTGAATCCGAGGGTGAGCATGAGGACCGCAGTACCGGGGACGCTTTCCACACGCAAGAGTGATTCGATAAATGCATGGAATGTGGGGATCTTTTGGAACAAGATGACCGCCACTACCGCCGTCGTGACAGAGACCAGGATATTTGCCAGTCCGTAGAACAGGGGTTTTTTTGTGTTGCCGGATGCATAGTAGGTCCGCGCGATCAAAAGCGTGATGGACTGCGCCGTCAATGCGATCACAAATATCGCGAGCGCTGCA
>Ga0194120_10001875_pt1 | contig 37075 bp, 30 predicted proteins | sample TA2MahCa65mmetaG_FD_148642 | JGI IMG/M metagenome (GOLD analysis project Ga0194120, IMG submission 148642) | Freshwater microbial communities from Lake Tanganyika, Tanzania - TA2015019 Mahale Deep Cast 65m | ecosystem: Environmental > Aquatic > Freshwater > Lake | place: Tanzania: Lake...
CTCATCACAGGGCGCTTGTCTGGTCGTTGCTCCACACTGCGATTAAGCTGAGACAGGGCAATTACCGGCACATCCAGCTCTTTTGCCAATGCTTTCAATGAACGTGAAATCTCAGAAATCTCTGTTGCGCGGTTCTCGCCTTGCTTGCCAGCAGGGGCTGCCATCAGTTGCAGGTAGTCCACCACAATCAACCCCAGCTTTCCCGCCTGCCGATGAAGGCGACGCGATCTGGCACGCACGTCAAAACTGCTTAAACCGGAGCCTTCATCAATAAAGATCGGCGCTTCGTTGAGTTTACCCAGCGCAGTCGTTAGTTTTTCCCAATCTTCATCTTCCAGCCGACCGGTGCGCATGCGGTGCTGATCCAGCCTGCCCACTGAGCCTATCATACGCATAGCCAACTGCGTGCCGGGCATCTCCATAGAGAACACGGCCACCGGCAACCCAGTGTCCAGCGCGATATTTTCTGCAATGTTGAGTGAAAAAGCCGTTTTCCCCATTGAAGGACGACCAGCCACAATGATCAGATCTCCGCCTTGTAATCCGGAAGTCATCGAATCCAGATCAGCAAATCCAGTTGGGATACCAGTCACATCGGATTGATTTTCACGCGAGAACAATTGATCGATGCGGTCAGCCACCTTAGGCAACAGTACTTTGATATCAGTGAAGCCCTCTGTACTCTTTTTTCCACCTTCAGCAATCTGAAAAATTTTGGCTTCTGCCTCATCCAGCAACTGCTGAGCATCTCGCCCATTGGGCGAATAAGCACTTTCGGCGATTCCTGACCCCACCACGACAAGATCACGCATCACGGCACGCTCATGCACGATTTCGGCATAACGGCGGATATTGGCGGCTGTCGGCGTATTTTGCGCCAACATGCCCAGATACGCGATTCCACCGACTCCGGACAACTCTGCTGAGTTTTCCAGCGACTCAGCCACAGTCACGATGTCAGCGGGTTTGTTATGTTCGATAAGTTTTGCAATATGTTCATAGATAAGCCTATGATCATATCGGTAGAAGTCGCTAGAACGCAGGATATCTGCGATCTTATCAAGCGCATCATTTTCTAACAGCAAGCCACCAATGACGGACTGCTCGGCTTCTACAGAATGGGGGGGGATTTTTAACGCATCTAATTGTTCATCGCTCATGCGAGAAATTATACTCCAGCACCGCTCGATCCAATAAAAAAAGCTACCGAAGTAGCTTTTTTTATCAGTCACAAATCACTAAAGATTATGCTTCAGCAATCACTGACACGGTGACATTCACCACCACATCATGGTGCAAGGCCACTGAAACTGGGTGATCACCCGTGGTTTTCAATGGACCATTTGGCAGACGCACTTCAGACTTAGCCACTTCATGGCCAGCTGCTTTCAGACTTTCAGCGATGTCATTGTTGGTCACAGAACCAAACAGACGACCATCAACACCAGCCTTTTGTGTCACGGATACTACGAAGCCAGCCAATTTCTCACCACGTGCCTGCGCACTTGCCAAGATAGCGGCTTGCTGTTTTTCCAACTCAGCACGGCGAGTTGCAAACTCAGCTTTGTTCGCCTCGGTTGCACGTTTAGCCTTGCCTTGTGGGATCAGGAAATTACGACCGAAACCATCTTTCACTTTAACAACATCACCCAACACGCCCAAGTTGGCTACTTTTTCCAATAAAATCACTTGCATCTTAATCTCTCCTTAGCCTGGGTGTTTGTCAGTGTATGGTAACAATGCCAAGAAACGAGCACGCTTAACAGCGGCTGTCAATTGACGTTGATAACGTGCTTTAGTACCCGTCATACGTGCTGGGATGATTTTTGCATTTTCTGAGATGAAATCTTTTAACAGATCTACATCTTTGTAATCAACTTCTTTAATGCCTTCTGCTGAAAAACGGCAGTAACGGCGGCGTTTGTACATATCTCTTGCCATTTGAAACTCCTAAACTTTTAATTGATGTAAGCATTTCGCTTACATGGTCAATATTTCTATATGGTTAATGTGCATCACCAGTTGTGTACTCTTAAGACTGCGTTGTGCCAAAAAACCACGGGCTGTAATCTGAGCGCCCTGCTTTAAGTCTTTCTTTGCCAGGTCACCTAACATGACCGCGGCAACTTCACACACCACTTTTCGCTTCATGCCTGCTTCAACCTGTTCAGAAGCATGTCGCAGTATTACATTCAACAACGGGATGCCTGCTGGTGTATAACGAAGCGGCTCTATTTGCACCACCTCAGCCTGTAACACCAACTGGTTCAATTAAGCAGCTGCCGCCTCAGTTGCCGCTGGTGCAGCCTCTTTGCTCAACACTGACTTAGACTTCTCTTCCTTCATCATAGGTGATGGCGCAGTCACCGCTGTTTTAGTCGCCATAGTCAGATGACGCAATACTGCATCATTGAACTTGAAGCCATGCTCAAGCTCTTCCAACACAGCTTGGTTACATTCAATGTTCATTAACACATAGTGTGCTTTGTGAATTTTTTGGATCGGATAAGCTAATTGGCGACGACCCCAGTCTTCTAAACGGTGAATAGCACCGCCGTTGCTGGTGATCAGCGTACGATAACGCTCGATCATCGCTGGCACTTGCTCGCTTTGGTCCGGATGGACGATAAATACTACTTCATAATGTCTCATTGACACTCCTTTTGGATTAAAGCCACCCGCTTATGACTGCGGTGTGACAAGGTAAAAAATGCTTGCCGAACACATTGGTTCAAGCAAGCGCGGGATTATAGACAAAAGTCAGGTACTAATCAAACAATATTTAATGAAATCAATTGTTTTTATGTGGATTTTAAATTTGAAACACCTAAACCAGATCAGGCATCTCAGCCCCGTAAAACTTGACTCTGAGTTTTTTAAGCTGATCTCGATAGTCTGCTGCTTTCTCAAATTCAAGATTTTTAGCGGCATCATGCATGGCTTTTTCAAGGCGCTTCATCTCCTTGACGATCTGCTTCTCACTCAGCGCCTCATAACTGGCCTGCTCTTGCATGGCCTTGCGTTCACGCTGGGCTTCATCTTTATCGTAAACGCCATCAATCATGTCTTTAATGCGCTTGCTCACCCCTTTAGGCGTAATACCATGCGTTGCATTAAAGGCCATTTGCACGCTGCGTCTGCGCTCGGTTTCATCCATCGCCAGTTTCATGCTGCGCGTAATTTTATTGGCGTAAAAAATCACCCGCCCGTTTAAATTACGTGCCGCCCTGCCCGCAGTTTGAATCAAGCTACGCTCAGAACGCAAAAAACCTTCTTTATCAGCATCCAGTACGGCAACCAGCGATACTTCTGGAATATCCAGCCCTTCGCGTAGCAAATTAATGCCAACCAGTACGTCAAACTCGCCCAAACGCAGGTCGCGAATGATCTCGACTCGCTCTACCGTATCAATATCACTATGCAGATAGCGCGTTTTTACCCCGTGTTCGCTGAGATAATCAGTTAAGTCTTCGGCCATGCGCTTAGTCAGCGTAGTGGCTAGCACACGCTCGCCGACTTCCACACATTTTTTGATCTCGCCCAGCAAATCATCCACCTGCGTATCGGCCGGCTTCAAGATAATTTCGGGGTCAATCAAGCCGGTCGGGCGCGCGATCATCTCGACCACCTGCTGCTGATGCGCTTTCTCATACTCTGCCGGTGTGGCAGAAATAAACACACACTGGCGCATCACCTGCTCAAACTCTTCAAACCTAAGTGGACGGTTATCCATAGCGGATGGCAACCTGAAACCATAATCCACTAAGTTCTCTTTACGCGCACGGTCACCTTTGTACATGCCGCCGATTTGCGGCACCGTCACATGGCTTTCATCGATGATCAGCAAAGCATTATCCGGCAGATAGTCCATCAATGTCGGTGGCGGATCCCCCGGTTTCGCACCGGTCAGATGCCGACTATAGTTCTCAATGCCTTTGCAGAAACCAATCTCGTGCAGCATCTCAAGATCAAAGCGCGTACGCTGTTCGATACGTTGCGCTTCCACCAGCTTGTTTTCCTTGATGTAAAAACTGACGCGATCGCGGAGCTCTTCCTTGATGGTCTCAATGGCGCGAATGGTAGCCTCACGTGCAGTCACGTAATGGCTGGATGGAAAAATACGGAAATTGTGAATTTTGTGGAATATCTGCCCCGTAAGCGGATCGAACGACTGAATCCCATCAATTTCATCATCAAATAAGCTGATACGCACAGCGGTCTCGCTGTTCTCGGAAGGAAATACATCGATCACATCTCCACGCACACGAAACGTGCCACGACCAAAATCAAAGTCGTTGCGGTCATACTGCATACTAACTAGCTGCGCCACAATATCGCGCTGGCTGATTTTCTGACCGAGGTGAATATGTAGCACCATGCCATGGTACTCACTGGGGTCACCAATCCCGTATATCGCTGAAACGGTGGCCACAATGATGCTGTCTTCTCGCTCCAAGATCGCTTTTGTTGCCGAGAGCCGCATCTGCTCGATATGGTCATTGATACTAGAGTCTTTCTCAATGAACAAGTCACGAGAAGGCACATAGGCCTCGGGTTGGTAGTAATCGTAATAACTAACAAAATACTCCACCGCATTATTGGGAAAAAACTCTTTAAACTCGCTGTACAGCTGAGCTGCCAGTGTTTTATTGGGCGCCATCACGATGGCTGGACGGCCAGTTCTCGCAATCACATTCGCCATGGTGTAGGTTTTTCCAGAGCCGGTGACGCCAAGCAAGGTCTGAAACCTGAATCCGTCATTGACCCCCTGCACCAACCTCTCAATGGCTTGCGGCTGATCGCCAGCAGGAGGGAATGGTTGATTTAACTGGTACAGACTATCTGGGAAAGTGACGATCACGAGATTATTTCCAAAAAACTGAGACCTTTGCACGAATCATAATTCGGCTGAATTCTCGCTAAAATTACCAAAAACCGTCATTCCAGCGGAGGCTGGAGTCCAGTCAGCGTTGCATAATGGGGTGTCGCTTCGACGCATAAATCTTAACTTAAAAATGTATAATCAATTGATTTAAATATAAAAATATCAATACAACGCTTACACATGAATTAAAGTAACATGACTCAGCTCCAGCCTTGTCTGGATCCAGACTATCGCGCTTCATCTTGCCGCTTTGACGTATGAATAATGCAGTGCATATATTCTATGGGCAAGCCAAATACTGACCTAACAACTTAGATGAGCGGTGATGCCAAGGACCGGCAAGCTGGAATGACGAAATTTGTTGTGATTGCTCATTTAATCTGCTTCGTGCAAAGGTTTCAATTTAGGATTTTAACAAATAAAAAAGAATGCAGAGAAAATCGTGCTGAATTCCTGGTAATTCATTAGAACCGTCAATCACTTACTTTATTCTCTAAGCTTTTATGCGTAAAATAGCGGCAATTTTCATTGCTGTTATTTTTACGCTTTAAGGATCAGATTTTGTCACAGACCGTATTATCAAAACGTGTTTTATCCATCAAAGAGTCCCCTACTTTAGCCATCACCGCTAAAGCCGGAAAATATAAAGCCGAAGGTAGAGACATCATTGGCTTAGCAGCGGGCGAACCTGATTTTGATACGCCTCAGCACATCAAAGACGCCGCAAAAGCCGCGATTGATGCAGGCTTTACAAAGTACACGCCAGTTTCAGGCATTCCTGGCCTTAAAAAAGCGATTGTTAATAAATTCAAAAACGAGAACGGCTTTGACTACACTGTCAACGAAGTAATCGTTGGTGTGGGCGGCAAACAAACTATTTTCAACCTGTGCCTAGCTGTATTGAACAAAGGCGATGAAGTCATTGTGCCCGCGCCATATTGGGTTTCATACGCAGATATCGCACTTGTTGCAGAAGCCACACCGGTGATTGTTGAATGTGGCATTGAGCAAGGTTTCAAGCTAACACCACAGCAACTAGAAGCGGCGATTACGCCTAAAACCAAGCTGTTTATGATTAACTCACCTTCCAACCCAACTGGCTCGGTTTATACCTTAGAAGAGCTTAAGGCATTAGGTGCAGTGTTGCTCAAACATCCTCACGTACTGGTCGCCACAGATGATATGTACGAACATGTCAACTTAACAGGCAACAAGTTCTACAACATTCTGAACGCAACCCCTTCCCTTAAAGACCGTTGTATCGTACTGAATGGCGTATCCAAGGCTTACTCGATGACCGGCTGGCGTATCGGTTATGCGGCAGGACCAGCTTATATCATCAAAGCCATGGAAATCTTGCAGTCACAATCCACCAGCAACCCAACCTCCATCTCACAAGTGGCGGCACAAGCCGCGCTCGAAGGCTCTCAAGATTGCATCATCCCAATGGTAACTGCATTTAAAGAGCGTCACGCTTACGTCGTGAACCGCTTCAACAGCATACCTGGCCTAAGCTGCCTGATGGCTGGCGGTGCTTTCTACGCATTCCCAGATGCACGCGGTGCGATTGACACCCTGTTCAAAGCCGGCAAAATTAAAGAAGCCACTGATATGGCTTTGGCTGAATACCTACTGGAAGAGTTTGACGTCGCAGTTGTACCTGGCTCAGCTTTTGGTGCAGAAGGTTACTTCCGCATCTCATTCGCCACCTCAATGGACAATCTCCGCAACGCACTAGACCGTATTGAAAAAGCGCTTAGCTAAAAATTTCCGTACGACCCGTTAAAATATTTTTGGTTTTTTTCATAAAAATTATCCGTTTTTGCTAGTAAATGATTGACCAACATACCGCAAGTCAGTATTATTGCGCCTTCACCGATTCCTCAATAGCTCAGTCGGTAGAGCAACGGACTGTTAATCCGTGTGTCCCTGGTTCGAGCCCAGGTTGAGGAGCCAGATTCTAAAAGGCTAGCGTTCATGCGCTAGCCTTTTTCATTTCTGAAACGTGACAAAAACGTGACAAACTAATCACGTTACCTGTCCCTCGACCGAGTTCAATCCTGGAGGCAGCAAATGCCAGATTCTCAGTTGCAAATTTAGCATAACGATCAACCATCGATCTGGTCTTCCAGCCTCCCAAGTCTTTCAGTTCATCACAACTCGTGCCAGCCTGACGATGCCAGGATGCCCAAGTGTGCCTCAAGTCATGGAATCGAAAATCTTCCAAGCCTGCCTCTTCGAGCGCTCTATACCATGAGGTGTTGCAGTTACTACGTTGTATAGGTTGCCCTTGATAGGTAAAGCAAGCTTTTGGATGCTTTCCGAGCTGTTCTTCCAGAACAATCACTGCATCATTATTAAGCGGTACACCTCTCGGTGTTCCATTCTTGGTTTGGTTTATCCAGGCAGTACGACGTGACAAATCCACCCTACTCCATTCCAAGTTGGTAATCTCACTCGCCCGACAACCAGTTGCTAACGCAAATCTAACTAAAGCTGCCAAATGAGGCGGACAGACTGAAATTAATCGATCCGCTTCTTCTCTAGTCAGCCAGCGATCACGCTCAACTTCGCCAGGCAACAATCGGATTTTAGGAATGCTATCTAGCCACTGCCATTCATCCCTAGCCGTTTTAAGCAAATTGCGGATGAGTGCTAAATAACGATTCACTGTTGCAGGTTTATTGCCTTTCTTAATCAACCCCTGGGCAATACTCCAAACCACATCACCGTTGATCTGATTCAGTGTCATTTTTCCCAGGAATGGATCAAGTTTTACGCAAATACGCCTAACATCAGCAAAACTCTTCATACCCGATTTAATAGTGAGGTACCTTACAACGGCCTCTTGCCAAGTGCGCTGAGGCTTAATCCCGAAATGAACTTCTCTGTAAGCATCTAGCTTGATTTTAGCTAGGTAGGCTTCAGCTTCTTCTCGGTCTTCAGTCCCAGAACTTTCTCGTACTCTTTTGCCGTTCGGGAGTGTTGCATTAATCCACCAGCACCTAGAATCAGGTCGGCGGTAAACTCCGGTTTCTCGAGCCATAAACTTTCCTTTCCGGCTCGCCCTCGCTGCTTATATTCCTCCAACCAAAGATCTAAGTCAACTTTGTCATATACCAGACGGCGACCAAACTTCACCGCTGGAATATCAAGTTCAGTGAGGAGCGTGACACCTATACCTAGGTAACACGCAGCCTCTTCTTTAGAAAGACAACGTACAGACGGCAAGGGCAAGTCGTTATCTTTCATGTTTATTCACCGTCAGATGCCTTACGATAAGCTTCACGCGCTGCTGCTGTTTCACTTTCGGTTGGATCAGTTGGCTCATTGTTATCTAGCGTATTAAAGGCACGGGCTTTAATGGCGACCTTCTCAGACACCAGCTCCTCAAAACCTAACCCCAAGTCCATGGCTTTGTTGTTGATATATCCATCTAAGGCTAGAAAGAATGGATGAATTGCCTGTTCATAATCACGATAACCATGGGTTGCCATCCATGTAGTGACCGCACTAAAACCACGATTGAGCGTTTCCCTGTCGTTCGGGGTTCTATCCAGTGAGAAGCGTTGTTTTAACTCCCCACCTGAGGTTTCCCAATCAACAGAAGATAAAGCGACCCATAAGGGATGAATCGGCCAACGGGTACGGGTTTTATCCTCAAGGTTAGGTATTGTTAGTTTTAACCATTCGGTAGTGGCGTAAGACCACAGTCCGTTTAAATTGGCTAATACATCAGTCAGCTTGGCTAGGTCTTTTTGAATCAACATTTGACGCTTGAACTCAAACTCTAAACGCCAGATCGGTTCTCCTTCATTCCATCCTGCTGCTTTCCATAATGGGATCAGATAACCTTTATTGCTTTTTTCTATTTCAAGTAGCTTGTCATATAAACGCGCAGCCATCACACCACCCAAACCGACTGCCCAACCCGTGAAGCGATTATCAATGGAATAAGCATTCACAGACCCAGCATGCGTCACCCAGGCCTCACGATTCCATGCTTCCATGTTCTGATGAGATACAAAGTCCACGAACATATCAATACGACTGACGTTTGCCGTGGATTCTAATGCGCCTAGTTGTGACAGAATCGTTGATAGACGGCTTTCTGCTTCTTCAGGCAATAGATGGGTTAGGTACTCACTGGAAATCTTCACATAGGCCATTGGTACAGCTTTGCTAGGACGGGATAACTGAATACGAAAGGCGTTATCTTCCAGCACATAACTAAACATCGAGGTGCCTTTGTCTTTGACCTCAAACAAATGCTCACCGATCTTGATTTGGGCTTTGGCTTGTTCTTGCGGATTCTCAGATTGCGCTAGTTTCTTTAGCTGGATGAGTTGCTGATTGATTTCAGGGTGAAGGTTGCCTTGATAAGACAGATATAAACTATCTATACCCCATCTTAAAAACTTAACTTGATCTTGATTAATGCTGTTATTAGTAGCTCTGTTAGTAAGCACCGCTACTGCTTCACGGTCTCCGACCGCCCCGCGCTGACGCGCTGTGTCGTTCGTAGACCGTGAAGCGTTCTGAGTGTTTTGATTGTCCTGCATAATAATATCCTCCAAATAAGGGAGGACGACTGCCCCTGCCGTCCAAAAATTGAATGGGCGACAGGAATATTAAGCATGAGGAACTACAGACTACAGGCAACTAAAATTATTTCACTTGCCTGTACAATTGATTGAATTTGCGTCTCTGGCGTTGAACTATTTGAACATCATCAATCCCGAATTTAGGATGGTAGCCAACTCCCTCCAGATAAAAATCTAGAATTTCTTGACTGGTAACTGACTTGTTTAAACATCTTAGAGTTAGAAGCTCTTTAAAAAATATCCATAACAAAGGATATTTATTGGAGCCACGCCGTGGAGGATTATTCACTCGATAAGCAAGCGAATCTAGAAAATCACGATTCCCCTTCATGGACTGTTTTGTCAGCTGCTTTTGAAAATATGGCAATAAGGATCGATCTATCTGAATAGCTTTAACTAACGCATCATCATCCTGATTATTGATAGCACGACTTACCAATTCAAATATAGGTTCACCATGTGCGGCAATTGCGAGATCATTATAAAAAAGTACCAACTGGTTAATCCAAAAATCACGTTGAAATTGACGATCTTCACTAGACAAACTAGTAGCATATGACGAGCTAACATCTACATCTAAAGCAAGAAATCCCAACTCAGAAAAAGCATCACTAGGGTTTTCAGAAGCTGCTTGTGCTAAATCTGTTACCAGATCTGTAAGAAATTCATTTACTCGCTCAATGGTGGGATTCTCACCAATAGCTTCAGCAATCGCATGAGAAAATTCTTTGTGTTGTAGCTCGCGTTCTTTAACCCATTTTGCAACACCTTGACGAGTATAAAGATCAGCCCAATGAGTAACACCTAAAGCCTCAAAGTAATCGAGAATTGAATCTGGATAAGGAAACCAGCCGCCATGCTTATCCATTAAATCAAACCACTCCACGTATGCTTGGAGTTTTTTCACAATGAGAGGCGCGGCAACTTTTAAAGGGATGTTTATCAAACCATTTTGCATTCATACCCTTTCGTTAATCTAGCTCAATGGGTGGGCTTGGCATATTAGTAGCTACTTAACCATAAAATATTTAAAGGCTTTAATTTTAGCATCCCAGAAAAAAGCAAAAAATTTAAGGGCCATTATGAAAAGAAATAAAAAATCAACTCAAAGAAAACGCGAGTGCAAATTTAGAGCGGAACACAATAGATTTAGTCTCGTACAAAAAAGAAAAAAAACAAGAACTATTCAGATACATACTCGGGCTCAAAATGTTGCAGAGGACATCTTACCGTTCTAAAACTGAGCGCCATGCGTGTGACTAGCACTGAGGCGGAGTCGAATCTGTTTTTCGATCTCGATAATGGCAAACAGCGCCACACCTATGGCAATAGCCAATAGCACGTCTAGAAATGGAACCGACTCGGTTGCGAACATCGTCTGCAGAGGAGGTAGATAGGTGATGGCGATCTGCGCAACCGTGACGATGGCCACCACAGCCCAAACCACCTTGGTACCTCGTACAGCTTTCCAATTCAAAGAAGTGCTGTAGAAATTTCGGATAAAAAGCAGGTGAAAAATCTCCATCACCACCAGCGTATTCACGGCCAGCGTGCGCGCCAATTCGACGGAGTAACCGCGATCGATGGCGTAGGTGTAAATGCCGTAGACCCCACACAGAAACAGTATCGCCACCAGCACGATGTGCCACAACAGGGTGCCACTCAATAGCGGCTCGCTACGCTCGCGCGGTGGCCGCAACATGGTGCCCTTCTCTGTGGGCTCAAAAGCCAAAGCAATGCCCAGCGTGATTGCGGTAATCAGATTGACCCACAGGATCTGGACCGGGGTGATGGGCAATGTCAATCCCAACAGCAGAGCAGTCACAATCGTCATGGCCTCACCCGCGTTGGTGGGCAAAGTCCAACTGATCACTTTGCGGATGTTGTCATAAACCGTGCGACCTTCTCTCACCGCAGCAACGATAGAGGCAAAATTGTCATCGGCCAGCACCAGTTCGGCCGCTTCCTTGGCAGCCTCTGACCCTTTTTTCCCCATCGCGATTCCGGCATCGGCACGTTTGAGTGCCGGTGCGTCATTCACCCCATCGCCGGTCATGGCCACCGTTAGGCCATGAGCCTGAAGCGCGGTAACCAGCCGCAACTTGTGCTCGGGACTGGTGCGGGCAAAGATGTCGCAGTGCAAAGCGGCCTGCTGCAGGGCGCTATCGTTCATCGCGTCCAAGTTCGCCCCTGTCAGCACGGTGTCGGTATTCTGCAAGCCGATCTGCTTACCAATAGCGGCAGCGGTTTTGGCATGGTCACCGGTGATCATCTTTACGCGGATACCTGCGCCATGACATTCGCGAACCGCTGCAATCGCCTCGGCGCGCGGTGGGTCTATCATGCCCACCATGCCCAACAAGGTCAGCGGACCTTCCACATCGCCGTGCTCTAAAACGGTATGTTCGGCCGCCATCGAGCGCACCGCAAAAGCCAGCACGCGCTGACCTTGCGCGGCGATTTTTTCCGCACTCTGATTCCAATAGACTGTATCCAGAGGCTCGGCACTGTTATTTGCACCACGCTGGCTTTCGCACATAGCCATTAATCGTTCCGGCGCACCCTTGACGAACACGAAGGAGCGTTGATCGTGGTCGTGATGAAGCGTGGCCATGAACCGATGCTTCGAATCAAAAGGGATAGCATCCGTGCGAGTCCACTGCGCTTGCAGCGTGCGTGGGTCAATGTCCATCTTGCCGGCAAACGCCAACAGGGCACCCTCCATGGGGTCGCCCGCTACCTGCCAGACGCCATCTTTCTGATGCACAGCTGCGTCATTGCACAGCGCGGCAGCACGAGCCAATTCTTCAAGCACTTGGTGTTCTGACGGAGACACCTCCACCTCTTCAAGCAGCAATGCGCCCGTTGGGGCATAGCCATCATCCTCCAGCGAGAAGCGATGTTGGTGCGTTAGCACCGATGCCACTACCATCTCGTTGCGGGTCAATGTGCCGGTTTTGTCGGTGCAGATAACAGATACGGAGCCTAGGGTTTCGATGGCGGGCAAACGTCGCACGATGGCGTTGCGTCGCGCCATGGCTTGTACCCCCACCGCCAGTGTGATAGTCAATACGGCGGGAAGTCCTTCAGGAATGGCCGCCACCGACAGACCAACCACAGCCATGAACAGTTCGGAAAAATCATGGTGACCTACAAAGTAGCCATAGACCAGCAACAGCGCTGCAATCAGCAAGATAAAAGCAGTCAGCCACTTGGCAAACGCCCCCATTTGCTTGACCAAGGGCGTGGTGAGGGTCTGCACTTCGGACAGCAAGCCGCTGATATGCCCGATCTCAGTATGGGCGCCGGTGGCAACCACCACGGCCTTGGCCTGACCGCTCGTGACCAAGGTGCCGGAAAATGCCATGCAGGTGCGATCCCCCAGCGCAGCATCCGCTGCGGCAATGTGGGTGTTTTTTTCAACTGGGACGGATTCACCCGTCAAAATAGCCTCTTGAATGGACAACCCATGCGCGGTAATCAGGCGCATATCGGCAGGCACCTTATCGCCTGCTTCCAGCAACACAACATCGCCAGGCACAAGCTGCTCCCCGGCAATGCTGATGCGTGCACCATTACGAATCACATTGGCGTGGGGAGCCAGCATGTGGCGAATCGCATCCATGGCTTGTTCCGCCTTGCCCTCTTGGATGAAACCGATGATTGCATTGGCAATCACCACCGCCAGAATAACCCCCGTATCAACCCAATGCCCCAGAAACGCAGTGATCGCTGCCGAGCCAATCAAAACGTAGATCAGCACATTGTGAAAATGAAGCAGGAAACGAACCACGGCGGATCGGCGCGCAGCTTCGGGTAGGCGATTAGGACCGTGCTTTGCAAGACGCTCTTGTGCTTCGCGCTCATCCAAGCCGGCCAAGTTGGTTTCCAAGTGAGCACCGACACGTTCCATGGATAGGTGATGCCAAGCTACTGAGCGACCTTCTAGTTTCGAATTCATCATGACTCCGTTCATGCATTGCCACTCCACGTATGTATCGGCACTGGAGCCTTAAGGCATGCGGTCAGCCACCGATAAGTAGAGCATAGGAAGATTCTATCTCATTCGATGCGCGTCTAGAGCCTCTTCGCAAAGATACGGACCGCCTCGCTAGCTAACTGGTCTGCCAAGGTGAGATATTTGCTAAGTCGATATATGTCAGTCATAGAGAGCACTTTCTGTTGGGTGCAGTTTCTGAACAAGCCCAGTCCGGAACTTAAATTTTGCATTAAACGTGACAATTCTGACGAGCATCAACGAGCTCTAGCGATTGAGGGCGAGCAAACATGTTTAATAATCAATATGTTACATCAACTGTTAATCCGTGTGTCCCTGGTTCGAGCCCAGGTTGAGGAGCCAATTTGATACAAAAGTGGGCACTCTTCCGAGAGTGCCCTTTTTTGTTTCTGCAATCGCTCCAGCTAGCGCAGCATAACTTCCTGATATTTGCGCTTCATTGCCTTCGATTCTAATCTCATTCACCAGCAACTTTAGGTACTCTTTACCGAATTTAGAGTTTCTATCTAATAGCTTTGATCGGTTAAATAGCGGCTTGCAGCAATGCAAGCCGTTTTATTTTGTGGCATAAATTTGCTTTTGGGAACGATTTGGGAACAAATTGACCTCAAATAACCAAAAAGCAAACACCAACTTAGCTAACTCTGACCATACCATACTTTTTTTAAGGAGGGGATGACTCGATTAAATCCATTCTTTGCTGCATGCTTTGTTAACGTATACACCCCTCATTTAGGCGGAAGCTGGAGCGCCTAACTCCAGAGCAAATCCCACGGCAAAGTGAACACAAACCCACTCAAGGAGTGCGTGAGCCCCAAAGGCTATATTCCCTCTTCCACTGGTGAGTGTATGGGTGTGGATACTATCGTAATCCATGGGGTCGATCACCGCGATCAATCTCAATTCAGTCATCTATTCAAAAAAACTGATAAAGTGTGCTGAAAAAAGAAAAACTAAGTGATAGAATACGCACCGCACGAAAATAACAACTTCCACCTGCCCGGGTGGTGAAATTGGTAGACACAAGAGACTTAAAATCTCTCGCTCGTAAGGGCGTGCCGGTTCGATTCCGGCCCCGGGCACCATTTAAAATACTTTTTCACAGTCCAATCCAGTCCAATCACCTCGGCAGATTCAAAATGCTGGCGATTCAAATATCGCTACCTCGGCAAAGAAAAACTTCTCTCAATTGGCCAGTACCCGCATGTCTCACTCATGCATATGAGAATTATGCGGTAATAAACACACCTTATTACCGCAAGTTTAGCGGTGATTGTTGACTATGCGGCAATAACGTGTAATTATTACCGCATGAGTAGCGGTAATAATCAAAAATATATCTGGCAACAAGCTGAATGGCCGCAATGGTCGTTTAATTCAGCAGCATTTTCACAACTATTAGCACAGGTTAATCTTGAACGTGGACGCTTGCTTGGTTCTATGCAAGCGCTGGGATTTAAACTCGCTGAAGAGGCTAGCCTTAAAGTATTAACCAGCGAAGTGGTTAAATCGAGTGAGATAGAAGGTGAGCGACTTAATCCTGAAGCCGTACGATCATCCATAGCTAGAAGGCTAGGCATAGAGGCTGGTGGACTTGTACCTTCGGATAAGTATGTCGATAGTGTGGTCGAAATGGTGTTAGATGCTACACGCAATTGCAGTACAGCATTAACGCATGAGCGTTTATTTGGCTGGCACGCAGCACTTTTCCCTACAGGCCACAGTGGCATGTTTAAGCTTACCGTTGCTGCTTATAGAGATGACGCAGCAGGAGCAATGCAAGTGGTTTCAGGTGGCATAGGCCATGAGAAAGTGCATTATGAAGCACCTTCAGCGACAGTACTTCATCCAGAAATGACCCACTTTTTACACTGGTTTAATCACGAGTTAGGATTAGACCCTGTAATCAAGGCTGGGTTAGCACACTTGTGGTTTGTTACCTTGCACCCGTTTGATGATGGTAACGGTCGCATAGGCCGTGCGATATGCGATATGGCGTTAGCTCGTGCAGACGGATTGCCACAAAGGTTTTATAGTTTGTCCGCACAAATGCAGCGTAAGCGCGAAGACTACTACAATAGCCTAGAGCAAACGCAAAAGGGTACGTTAGACGTGACTGCTTGGCTAACTTGGTTCTTAGGTTGTTTGTTACGTGCAGTGCAAAGTGCGAATGAAGAGCTAAAAGGCGTAGTGTATTTAGCTAATTTAAGTCAGCGATTGCCGAGTGGTAGGTTGAATGAGCGCCAGATGAAAATGCTGAACATGGTGATGCACGGTTTCAATGGAAATCTCACTACGGGTAAATGGGCTAAGATTGCTCAATGCTCTACCGATACGGCTTTGCGTGATGTAAGTGAGTTGGTTGAATTAGGTGTTTTACTAAAAGCTGGCGAGTCAAAACGTGCCGCTCATTACGTTTTAAGCGAGTTTTAGTAATCAACCGTAAAACCCCGTGAGTAGCACGGGGGCGTGCTTATTTGCAAAAAATAAAACTAGCACTAACTATATTGGTGCTTTTTTATGTCTGCGCATTTCTGAATGACTATTTTTTACTCCTTAAATTTGCCGCGATCCGCATTCTCAGCGCATTCAGCTTGATGAAGCCACCAGCGTCTTTCTGATCATAGGCGCCCTTATCATCTTCAAAAGTCGCTATTGAAGAGTCAAACAGTGAGTCTGTTTGACTATCGCGACCGGTCACGATCACATTGCCTTTATAGAGCTTGACTCGCACCCAGCCATTCACAGTTTTTTGCGTATGATCAATCAATGTTTGCAAGGCAATGCGCTCAGGACTCCACCAGTATCCGTTATAAACTAGGCTGGCATAGCGTGGCATCAGATCATCTTTCAAATGCGCCACTTCACGATCCAGTGTGATGGACTCAATGGCACGGTGAGCCTTTAGCATGATGGTGCCACCTGGGGTTTCATAACAGCCACGTGACTTCATCCCCACGTAGCGGTTTTCTACCAGATCCAGACGACCAATACCGTGTTTGCCACCCAATATATTCAATTGGTGCAATAACTCATGCGGCTTCATCGCTTGACCATTCAAGCTGACCGGGTCACCATTCACATATTCGATATCTAGGTATTCCGGCTCATTCGGCGCTTTCTCCGGACTAACACTCCAACGCCACATCGATTCTTCTGCCTCTGCAGCAGGATCTTCCAAATGACGTCCTTCATAAGAGATGTGCAACAAATTAGCATCCATACTGTATGGGCTGCCGCCTTGCTTGTGTTTCATATCCACTGGGATGCCATGCGCTTCAGCATACGCCATGAGCTTTTCGCGACTCAGGAGATCCCACTCACGCCATGGGGCAATGATTTGAATATTCGGGTTTAACGCATAGGCACCCAACTCAAAGCGCACTTGGTCGTTGCCCTTGCCGGTTGCACCATGCGAAATTGCATCTGCATTGGTGGCGCGAGCTACTTCAATCAAGCGCTTGGCGATCAGCGGGCGGGCAATCGAAGTGCCGAGCAGATATTCACCTTCATACACGGTGTTAGCACGGAACATCGGGAACACGAAATCACGCACAAACTCTTCGCGCACGTCGTCAATATAAATTTCTTTCACGCCAGCAGCTTGTGCTTTCAAACGTGCGGGCTCTAGCTCTTCGCCTTGACCTAAATCAGCCGTATAGGTGACCACCTCACATTGGTATTCATCCTGTAGCCACTTCAAAATCACTGAGGTATCCAGACCACCAGAATATGCCAGCACGACTTTATTGATTTTTTTGCTCATAATTTTCTCTTACATTTAGCCTCAGAACTGTATGACTAAATTAAACCTTTCCTAACAATAAATATTCCATTAGCGCTTTCTGTGTATGCAAGCGGTTCTCTGCCTCATCCCACACTACGCTTTGCACACCGTCAATCACCTCTGCTGAAACTTCTTCACCACGGTGCGCAGGCAGGCAGTGCATGAACAATGCATCCTTAGCTGCCACACGCATCATGTCTGCATCCACTTGCCAATCGGCAAAGTCACGCATCCGCTCTTCGTTCTCTGCTTCAAATCCCATGCTGGTCCATACATCGGTGGTCACCAGATCTGCGCCTTTGGCAGCTTCCATCGAGTCTGCAAACACTTCAAAATGATCATTGCCATACAGATTGGCGCGTTCCGGCTCGACCTCATAGCCAGGTGGGGTGGAGACATGCACATTAAAATCGAGTACCTCTGCCGCCTGCAACCAGGTATTGCACACGTTGTTGCTGTCACCGATCCAGGCCACTGTTTTACCTTTGATGGAGCCGCGATGCTCGATATAGGTAAAAATGTCTGCCAAGATCTGACAAGGGTGATACTCATTGGTCAGACCGTTGATGACTGGCACGCGGGAATTTGCGGCAAATCGTTCGATAATCTCCTGCTCATAAGTGCGGATCATCACGAGATCACTCATGCGTGAGATGACCTGTGCGGCATCCTCTACCGGTTCGCCACGTCCCAGCTGTGAGTCACGTGTGTTGAGATAAATCGATGAGCCGCCCAGTTGCTGCATCCCTGCTTCAAAAGAAAGACGTGTACGTGTACTCGCTTTTTCAAAAATCATGACCAATGTGCGATCCTGCAATGGCCAATAACGTTGATAAGATTTGAACTGACTCTTGATCCAACGCGTGCGTTCGAACACATGTTCAAACTCATCTCGATTAAGATCATTGAATTGTAAAAAATGTTTTATTGCCATAATGATGGGTGGTTCGTTTTATTGAAACTAAGCCACTGTTAATAATTACTTCAGTTAAGATTGTTTAGAGAGAAATGCTTTAATTAAAACGGCCAAACGCTGGACCAACACATGGGCCTCAGCTTCACGCATGACCAATGGCGGTAGCAAGCGCACCACATTGTCGGCTGTCACATTGATGAGTACCTTATCAGCCAGCGCCATCTTCACCAAATTCCCGCACGGACGATCCAGTTCAATACCAATCATCAAGCCAGCATTCCTGACAGCCACCACACCTGCGACCCCTTGAAGTGCCACATTTAAACCCTCACGAATCAAATCGCCAATTTTTTGAGCGTTGGCACGCAACCCCTCTTGCTCGATAATTTCAATCGTAGCCAACCCTGCTGCGGTTGCCAAAGAGTTACCACCAAAGGTTGAACCATGCTTACCATAAGTGAATACGTCAGCCGCCTTACCTGCCGCCACGCAAGCCCCTATCGGCACACCGGAACCCAGACCTTTGGCCAGACTCATCACATCTGGCTTAATAGTCGTGTGCTGGAAAGCAAACCAAGTGCCGGTTCTGGCAATGCCTGTCTGCACTTCATCCAACATCAATAACCAGTCATGTGCGTCACATACTGCGCGTAGCGCTTCTAAATAAGCACCAGCCTCTTTAGGGATATTAACCCCACCCTCCCCCTGAATCGGCTCAACGAGGATTGCTACAATGTTCGGATGATGTTTTGCCACCTGCTTGACCGCATCGACATCATCATAGGGTACGCGGACAAAACCACTCACCAGCGGTTCAAAACCAGCTTGCACCTTACGGTTACCCGTTGCAGACAAAGTGGCCAATGTCCTGCCGTGAAAGGACTTGTCCATCACGATAATTTCAGGGTTTTCTATGCCTTTATTGTGTCCGTATAAACGGGCGAGTTTGATGGCCGCTTCATTAGCCTCACAACCAGAATTGCAGAAAAAAACTTTATCCATGCCTGATATCTCGCACAGCTTATCTGCCAACGCAGCCTGCTCTGCGATATGATAGATATTGGATACATGGATGAGTTTAGCCGCTTGCTTAGAAATCGCATCGACCAATTTCGGATGCGCATGCCCCAGACCATTCACCGCAACACCTGCGAGAGCATCCAGATATTGCTCGCCTTGCTCATCCCATAGCCAAACCCCTTCACCTCTGGTAAAGGTCACTGGCTGACGCAGATAAGTGTTCATTAAATGATCTGACATATTGTATTTAACACCCTAAATTTCATTGACGTTTAGCAATCAATAAAAACAGTCAGCCAGCAAGTGTCGTAAACTCGCTGACTCAATAAAAAACCGATTGATTTTTATGCCGCTAACGCGATAGAAGAACGTACGTGAGAGTAGCTTAAAACCTCACTATTGGCAAGTTTTTACTGTGCTCACCACCCGAAAGCCGCAGAATAATCACTTGAAAAAAATAGCGATTTAGGCAAGAATCGCGGTCTGTGTAACATTTTCTTGCCGATTATTTTTTATGGCATCTACAACGACCTTGAATTCCCCGCTTGAAAATCCAGCTTATCAACAAACACCTATTGAATCTACCTCAGTGCAGTTACCCGTTGCCTGGTACGCAGATCAAAACGTGTATGCCTTAGAACAACAACATCTATTCCCCAAGGCACCTCTTTATGTTGGCCACGAGCTCATGACCCCCAATGTCGGGGACTATCGTGTACTCGATTGGACCGGCGAAGCGAAGAGTCTGATACATCAGCACAATGGTATCCACCTGATCAGCAATGTGTGCAGACATCGACAAGCCATCATGCTGAAAGGCAAAGGCACGACCAAAAGCATCGTATGTCCGTTGCATCGCTGGACTTATGACCTGGAAGGCAAACTGCTCGGCGCCCCACATTTTGAGAATAACCCATGCTTGCATCTGGACAATCAAGCACTACAGAATTGGCAAGGACTATTGTTCAACGCTAAGCGTGACGTTGCCAAAGACTTGGCTAATCTAGGTTGCAAGCAGGATTTTGACTTCACGGACTATGTGCTGGACCGTGTCATGGTGGATGAATACAACTTCAACTGGAAAACCTTCATTGAAGTCTACTTGGAGGATTATCACGTCGGGCCCTTTCACCCTGGTCTTAATCAGTTTGTCAATTGCGATGAACTCAACTGGGAATTCGGTGCTGACTATAGCGTCCAGACTGTCGGATTTAAACAGTCACTGAACAAGAGTGGCTCACCTGTCTATCAAACTTGGCAGGAACAAGTCGCACGATACCACGGTGGGAAAATGCCCCCACATGGTGCCATCTGGATGGTGTATTACCCCTTCCTGATGATTGAATGGTATCCGCAAGTGCTGGTGGTGTCCAACATCATTCCTCGTGGCGTAAATGCTTGCACCAACGTGGTCGAATTCTATTACCCAGAAGATATCGGCCTATTCGAACGTGAATACGTGACCGCTCAGCAGGCGGCATACGAAGAAACTGCGGTAGAAGACAAGGATATCTGCCAACGCATGCATGACGGGCGTCGTGGGCTGTTCGCGCAAGGCATTGATGAGCGAGGACCCTACCAACATCCCATGGAAACCGGCATGGAACATTTTCATCAGTGGTATCGTGGTCAAATGCAGCAGTATCTTAGCCTAGATATTTCATAAATTCGCGTGATAATCATGCAGCATTTTGTGTTGTAGGAGCACAATGAATTGCGCTCCTACAGTTAGGCATCCAGCAACCCGCTACGCATCGCAATCAGCGCAATTTCAGCCGAGTTATTTGCATTGAGTTTTTGTTTGATGTTATACAAATGCGTGCCAACAGTGCGTGGACTCAAAAAAAGTGTCTCGGCAATCTCGTTAGTAGTTTTCCCCTTTGCGAGTGCCATAAACACCTCAAACTCACGCGGAGATAACACATCTATAGGGCTCTGCTCCCCAGAAAGTTGCTGAATCGCCATTTGCTGCGCCACACTCGCCTCCAGATATTTCTTACCTGAAGCGACCATCCGAATCGCTTTAATCAGCTCTTCCGCTGCACTGCGCTTAGTAAGGTAGCCCATTGCGCCCGCATTCAATACACGCTTAGGATGCACTGAGTCTTCGTGAGCAGACAATACCAAAATCTTTGCTGCACTGTCTTTAGCCAGAATACGCTCAATCGCCTCAAGCCCACCCATTCCTGGCATGGTGATATCCATGACGACCACATGGGGCTTATGCTCCATATAGCGCTGGATTGCGTGCTCGCCATCCTCAGCCTCAGCCACCACCTTGATGTCAGCATCCGACTCTAACAGCATTTTAAATCCCATGCGCACCACGGCATGATCATCGACCAGCATCACGTTAATCTGACTCATACTCTTTACTTCCCTTCCATTCTTGATAGGCTATATTATTCTCTCACCACCAGCTTTGGAATCCGAATGTGAATCGTAGTCCCCTGCTGTGGCGCAGAGTCGACCTCGAACTCCCCATGCAAGGCCTGCACCCGCTCACGCATACCCAATAAACCAAAGTGCTTGGTCTGATCAACTTTGGCAACATCCATGCCAATCCCATTATCCTGGATTCTTAATTGCAATTCCCCATCTGCAACCTTATTCAGCTCAATCTCAATCGTTGATGCCTGCGCATATTTCAGTGCATTGTTCACAGATTCCTGCACGATACGATACAAGTTGATGCTGATAGTTTCTCCTATACTTTTTAAATTTTCCGATTGTAAATTATCAGACAAATGAAAGCGGATTTGCATTTCTGGATGCTGAACCTGATAGCCACTCACCAAATCTTTCAATGTTTCAACGAGGCCAAGGTTATCTAGTGCCCCTGGTCGCAACTGACGCACGATACTATGCATGCCGTCATAGATCTGATTCGCAGCGGACACAATTACCTGCGCACCAGATGCGATTTCTGGCATCCCGGCCGTCGTACTGTTTGCTTTTGCTCGATTTGCAATGCTCACGGCAAAGGTCTTGATGGCGGTCACATACTGCCCCAGCTCATCATGCAGCTCGCGTGCTAGGCTACGACGCTCATCTTCGATATGCTTTTGAATCAGATGCGTCAACTGCCGGCTTTCTTCCAACTGACGCTCTGCCGTCAAAGACTCCGCCATACGGTTCAAACTATGCCCAATCACATTAAACTCCGGCAATGCAAGCTCAGGCAATCGTGTCGTCAACTCGCCCTTCTCTATCCTGTTGATGGCCTCCAGAATCTTATTGATGGGGCGTATCGAATGACTCAACAGCCAATAGACCATGGCATTAAGCAAAACAAAGAACACCAAGCCTATCCACATCAACTGACCAAACCCAGACCATGCCTCGCGAATCGAGCCCATCGCACTGGAACTCACCACCAACGTACCAAAACGAATCTTGCGTTCAACCGTCTCGACCTTGGGCGATACCAACGTGACAAACCAGTCAGGAGGGTTCACATCACTCTTATAGGTAGAATCCGGAGAGCTGTATAACGGTCGCCCCTCATAGTCATATAGCTCGATATGACTACTACGCACATACCCTAGAGAATTCAAAAAATCCCGCAACACCAAATGCGTGGGTCCCATTTCTGGATTCATGACCGAGCTGACAATAACCGTATCTAATAACTGCACCGTCACGCGGCTGGCAGCCTCAACACGCTCACGTATCGAGATGCGCGTATCATTCACCAAAATAGACCCTACTACTAGGATAAAGGCAATAGATAGCAAAGTGACCAGCAAATTTAAACGAAATCGCAAACTCATGTATTGAAATCAAGAAATGAGATGTGTAGAGTTTAACAACTTTCTTCTCATCACCCTAGAATTATTCATGACATGAGCACCGCATTCATTCTCATTGCAGCAAAAAACATCCGCGACACCATTCTCGACCATGAGTCAGAACTCGAATCTCTAGACCGAGAAATCGGGGATGGAGATCACTACATCAATATGAAACGCGGCGTCAGCACCATTGTCGAGATGGAGGCAGACCTGGCTGGATACCCACCGGATGCGGTACTGAACAAAATTGGAATGAAGTTACTCAGCACCATAGGCGGCGCTTCCGGACCATTATTAGCCAGTTTCTTCATGGGCATGGCGAAAGTGCTAAAAGAAAAAGGTGACGAATCTACGCATACTTATGCCAGCGCATTTGCAGCAGGAGTTGATGTCATTAGATTACGCGGCAAAGCAGACCTAGGCGAAAAGACCATGCTGGATGTGCTCATTCCGGTTTCCAGACAATTCACTCAACTTGCTGCTGACAACATGCCCGTACCACAAATCTGCACGGTGTTAATCACCACGGCAGAGCAAGGCATGCAATCAACCAGAGATCTCATTGCCACCAAAGGTCGTGCAGCGGGACTCGGTGAGCGCGCAATCGGTCACATTGACCCTGGGGCAAAAAGCTGTCAACTGATGATTGCCGCCGTGTGCAATTTACTATTAGAAGCAAAGGAGTCATTAGGATGAAAAAATTCATTAACAAAACAGATGACATGCTGGTGGAAAGCCTGAGTGGCTTTGCCTCAGCTCACAGCGACTTAGTCGCACTCAACCTTGAGCCTAACTTTTTGACACGAAAACAAAAAGCGTCCAACAAAGTGGCTATCATCTCGGGAGGCGGTTCAGGGCATGAGCCGTTGCACGCTGGCTACATCGGACATGGCATGCTGGACGCGGCCTGCCCGGGTCATGTTTTCACTTCACCAACTCCTGACCAAATGCTCATGGCCGCAGAAGCCGTGTATGCGGACAAGGGTATCCTGTTTATCGTCAAGAACTATGCTGGCGATGTGATGAATTTTGAAATGGCTGCGGAAATGTTGCCTTTTGAATCAGCAACCGTGCTGACCAGTGATGACTGTGCCGTCATCAACAGCACCTATACCACGGGGCGACGCGGCGTTGCGGGCACTGTGATTGTAGAAAAATGCGTAGGAAGCCTTGCCGAAACTGGCGCGGATTTACAAGCCTGCAAAGCCTTAGGCGAAAAAGTTAACAGCCGTACCGCAAGCATGGGGGTAGCACTCACCAGTTGCACTGTTCCTGCCGCCGGACGCCCTACTTTTGATATTAGCAACAATGAACTGGAAATGGGTGTCGGAATCCACGGTGAACCAGGGCGCAGACGTGAAGCAATGCGCCCGGCAGATGCCATCATCCAAGACGTGACCAACGCCATTTTAGAAGCCCTCAAGCCTAGCCAGGGAAACGAAGCGCTACTGCTAATCAATGGTTTCGGCGCAACGCCCCTGATGGAGCTTTACCTCATCTACAACACTGCTGCCAAGTTGTTCAATCAGCACGGCATTAAAGTGGTGCGCTCACTGGTGGGAAACTACACTACAGCGCTTGATATGGCGGGCGCTTCGGTCACGCTTTGCCTGCTGGACGATGAAATCAAACAGCACTGGGACAGCCCTGTCCACACGCCTGCCTTGCGCTGGGGAGTGTAAAGATGACAATGACCTCTTTACTCCACCCCAAATTCCGCGATTGATTTTCCACATTCACAGCATGGGAGTTCTAAATAATCTCTATACTGTAAGCTATTCAACTCGGGGGAAAGCCCCCGAGATTTTCTCTTTGCGTTATTTACTATTATTCCAGGTTAGCGTGAATTGCACGCATCCCCTCTTCGGTTAAGCCTTTAGCAAAAATCAAATCTGCAATTATGGCTTCCAAGAAAATCAACGTTGAAAGTTCAAATTGTGAACCCATTGGCATACCCTGTGTCAGCGGGAAGCTACCATCATTACCAACCTGAATAACCAAATCAGCGACGTCAGCCATTGCAGATGATTTCTTCATTGAGATCACAACCAATTTAGCGCCTACAGATTTAGCCTTCTTCACGAATGGTAACAATGTCTCTGTACCACCTGAACCTGATACCAGAATCAACAAATCACCAGCCTTGATTGCTGGCGTTACAACTTCACCAACCATACTCACAGTGTAACCAGCATGTACCAAACGCATTGCAAAGAAACGTGATACCAGTAAAGAGCGACCGGCACCACCGATGAATGTACGACCAGCCTGATCAACCAACTTCAACAGCTCTGCTGATTTAGAGTTGTCAGTCTCAGACAAGATACTGGTCAATTTATCTAAGATTAATTTTTGACTACTACTCATAATTATTTCCTTCTAGAATCCATAATGACAAATTAATTATAAAAAAATCCCGACCCATTACTGAGTCGGGATTTCTTAAGCATTCATTTCAATAATCGCTTATTGAAAATCGGTTAAATTAACCGTGAACGATTTTTGTGATTTCTGCAGCAGCAGCAGCAGGATCAGCAGCGCCGTAGATCGCAGCACCAGCAACAACGATAGTTGCGCCAGCATCAACTACTTGTTTAGCTGTAGCAGCTTTAACGCCACCAGCAACTGAAATTTCAACGCCCAAGTTCAAACCAGCAACCAATGCCAAGTCAGCAAATGGTGTTTGGCCAGCAGCTTGTTGGTCCAAACCAGTGTGAACGCCAATGATGTGTGCGCCAGCAGCAGCAGCAGCTTTAGTTACAGCAGCTTTGTCAGCTACATTGATCAAGTCAACTTGTGCTTTTTTGCCGTATTTGTTAGCAACATCGATTACACCTTTGATTGTACCCATATCAGAGATACCCAATACAGTCACGATGTCTGCACCAGCTTTGAAGAATGGCTCAGCTTCGTAGAAGCCAGCGTCAGCTGTTTTCAAGTCAACCAAGATTTTGTTGTTTGGGAATTTAGCGCGCAATGTTTCCAGCAATTTGATACCGTTGTGCTTGATGCATGGTGTACCGATTTCCAAGATGTCCACGTGTGGAGCAACTGTAGTTGCCAAAGCAACGGTTGCGTCGAAATCTAATGAGTCTAATGCCATTTGGGTTAAAGCCATGGTGTTCTCCATTTGTTAAGTTATTTAAGATATTTCTGTATTGCTATTTTTGTAAAAACAAAAAGACACCCACCCTACGGAAAGGACCTTTTATTCTTACAATAATTCTGTACCGCAAAAACCGGACCCTTATAGTAAATGCCCAGCTTATTAATGTCAATTCTCAAGCGTAATTATTACGCTTGAGTTACAAAAAACTCAAATTAGAGCTTTGCGCTTAAAGCTGCTTCCAATTTGCCTTGATCAGCAACGAAACCGCGGATACCTTCAGCCAACTTCTCAGTAGCCATTGGGTCTTGGTTCAACTCGAAGCGGAACTCCTCTTCAGTCATTTTGGCTGGTGCTGCCTTAGTTGCACCATTGTCTTTTAATACTTGCACCAAAGTGCCTTCAGTAGCTGCAAGGTCCTGCAACAGGTTTGGAGACACGGTCAAACGGTCACAGCCGGCCAATGCGATCAGCTCGCCAGTGTTACGGAAAGATGCACCCATCACAACTGTTTTGTAGCCATGCTCTTTGTAGTACTGATAGATTGCACGCACTGAAACCACACCTGGATCAGTTTCTTGTGTGTATTCTGTACCTGGGTTTTTCGCTTTGTACCAGTCTAAGATACGACCAACGAATGGTGAAATTAAGAATACGCCTGCTTCCGCACAAGCACGCGCTTGACCGAAACCGAACAACAATGTGAGGTTACATTGAATACCTTCTTTTTCAAGAATCTCACCTGCTTTGATGCCTTCCCATGTAGAAGCCAATTTGATCAATACGCGATCTTTGCCAATGCCTGATTCTTCGTACAACTTGATCAATTTACGACCCTTAGCAACCATCGCATCCAGATTGAATGACAATCGCGCATCCACTTCTGTTGAGATACGACCTGGAACTACTTTAGTGATTTCTGCACCAATCAACACAGCCAATTTGTCTGCTGCATTTTCGATTTGTGCCGCTTTGTCACCACCTTGCGCTTTTGCATAGGCAATCGCAGTCTCAATCAGAGGCGCGTACTCAGGAATTTGGCTTGCTTTTAAAACTAATGAAGGGTTAGTCGTCGCGTCAACAGGTTTCACTGCTTTAATCGCTTCTACATCACCTGTATCTGCCACGATTGTGGTCATCGCTTTTAATTGATCTAATAAATTAGCCATTACTGCCTCCTGAAAAGTTATCTGAATACAACAGTGTCATACAAAATTAAGAGTGGAATTATATATTAAAATTTGCGTGCTGTGCTTAACCCATCAACAGGAAATCTCACACTCACTTGTGACAGGCAAACACTGATGCATCAATAACGCCAACAAAGTCGCCACCGTCAGATCCGCTGCGGTTCCAGGATTAATGCCACGCATTTTCAGTGACATATCCCACTGCAAAAGAGACTTTTGCACCAGTTTCGGGTTATCCGTTTGCCAATACAAGGTCTCGTATTCTAAAGCCTCTTCACACAAATTCTCGGCAATTTTCTGACCATGCTTGCGAACCACATGCGTATCCACAAATCGCGTCAAAAAACTCATATATAAAGCCGTCACTGACCACGCGGGATTATCCCACTTTATCATCGCATCATGATATCGAGCTACACCAAATTCAAGCACATCCTGATAAAAATTGGCATATTGCGATGCAATACGATCATAATCCTGTGCATATCGCATTACTTCCAGCAACGTCACCTGCGGTGATTGATGCACATCATGTGTTTTAGAAGCTCCCAATCCACCAGGAGAAGCCAAAACGATTGCTTTTGACACCCAATCCGCATCACTGATTGTGGTTTTCATAAGCATGTCGCTCAATCTTTGATCTAATGTATGCGTAGCATCCGCATAAAAAGCAGCCTCCAGCAACGGCGCGCACAATAACAACATTCCCAAATTTGTATTTTGCCCAACCGCGTTCTTGGTCGCCTCAACAGCCTGATATATCCGCTCACCAAGTGGCAAATCCATACGCACGAGAATATCTGCAGTGACATCTGCACTCTTCACAAAATCGTGGATGGTCATGCCGTGCCCATCAGAGAACACGTGAACGTTGCCAGGCTTCAATGCCTGCAATTCCGACATGCAGGCATTCTTATAACACTTAGAGAGGTTTACTAAAGAATTCTTTTTATCCATGGTGAATGTTAGATTTTGCGCAAGAAGTCCTTAACCAGCAGATCCGCAATATTGCATTCTGTCACGCTCTGCAAACCGCGCCATGCGGGGATGCTATTCACCTCAAGCACAAAATATTCACCACTGGTTGACTGTATGATGTCCACACCGCAGTAATCGACACCCACCGCCTTAGCTGCCTGCAACGCAAGGTTCGTCATTTCCTCATTCGGCTGCACAGACTCGCAGCGACCACCTGCCGCCACATTACTCACTAAACTGACGCCTATACGTCGCATGGCAGCCACCACCCTGTCGCCTATCACAAACACACGATAGTCATGGGCAATATCAGTGGTCTTAATTAACGCTTGAAGATAATAAACACCATCTACATACTGCATCATCGGCACTGGCAAAGGCTCATCATGCATCAATTCACGCACCCCCTGCCCTTGCGAGCCGAACAAAGGTTTGATGACCAAGCGCTGATGCCGCTCAGCCGCTGCTTGCCTGATAGATTGCGCCTGGGCGCGCGATTCACATACCCATGTAGGCGGTGTTGCAATTCCAGACTGACGTAATAAAAAGCTGGTCATCGCCTTATCTACCGTGCGCTCGATGGCCTTAGCATCATTATAGATTTTCACCCCCTGCATGCTCAGCATATGTAGCACATTGAGTCTTGTGATGACCTGTGGCAATGTGCCGCCAGCCACACCTCGAACAAAAGCAGCCTTTGGCAGTTCGGAAAAATTCGGGATATGAATTCGGGAAGATTTTCCGGAAAGGTCAATAACGCAATCCTGCAAAGAAACAAACACAGCTTCAATACCGCGCTTAGCATAAGCAGCCTTCAGCTGACTGCCTTGCCATCCAGGTTCATCGGTAAAAATCGGGATCTTCAAGCAGTATTTAAGAATTCTACAAATCAAACCAATAGGGAAAAGAAGCGCTGCTCTAGCGAAACGACAGATTAATCAAATCCGCATTCAACTGACCAGCCTCGAAGACAGCACCTGTATCCACGTTAGTAACGCTAACTTTGGCGGGAGAGAAGAGGAGCGGATCAATTTTATAGAAATCCATATTGTAAAACTTAAAAACTTCCGCAAAGGTCTTACCATAATCCTTAGATGCGCTACTTGGCAGATTCTTAGCCAGCTCAGCTACCGCAGCATCATCGCCCTTAACCTTGAGGCTAACAAAACCGCCAAATAAGATCGCATCGTTGGTACGTCCCATCCCCGTCACAAAATCACTCGCAACCGGGGGAAGTACCGCCAGCCCTGCCCCACTGACCACATTCTCCAAAGGAAAATGTAAGGTGTGCGCTTTATGCAAAGCCACCTCCAAAACACGCCCCACAATTTGCACTACACCTGCAATGCTATTCGTTGGTGTCAAAATGATAGTCAGTTTTTCTGGCGCGACCTTAGTATCACGCACGACCTTCTCAATCACCGGCATAGGCGGCACTTTATCTGTTTCCAAGACGAGGCAAGTACTTTGGGCCTCATCTATATACGCAAGCTCTTTAAACAAATCTTCACGCTGCGCCAGTGCACGTGCAGGACCTGAACCTAATGAGAAGAACTTTTCGTGACTCAACTCCCATCCCGCATACTGGCTTGCCAAACAAGCCAGCACAGGATATTCAGAACTTACCGCAATCGCATCATGCCAATCAGAAAAACGATCATCTGCCTGCAGGCTCACCTTCCCAAGCCCCCCCATACAGATTTCCGCAATCATACGACCAGCCTCAGCACATCCTGGATATCGAATGCCGGCATCGACAATCTTGCAACCAGATTCATGTGTTGAAACACCAATTTGCAAAGCATCCGCCTGAGCCACCAACTGATCCACCAGTGGCTGACTTAGCTGATTAACGCTTTGATTTTTATTTAATGAGCGTGTCGCTACTGTATGTTGCAAGACGCATCCCTCTCATATACCACTCACCAGACTTCACTTGCCACCGTGAACTGATCTAAAACCACGCCGACCCTTTTCTTGACCATATGCATAGCAACCTGGGCGCTATCAGCGCTAGATAATACCGTGCAAACCGGCTCGCCGGCTAGTATTTTTATCTGCCCCTCAGATACTGGAGGTGTATCCACCAGCCATTCTGGCCAATCTAATGTACTATCCAATACGAGATCGCATGGTGCATAAACAACGGCATGGGCTTTGTTCTTTTTAGGCAGTGAACTTACTTTTGCATCCAGCTGACCGCGGCAAGTCTGTAAATGCATTTCGATGAGATTAAAAGTGTGATCTTCATGAAGAATAGCCGTCGCACTTAATCTCGGATTGATTTCCAAAACAAAGATTTTATCCTTGCAAATTAAGGCATCCATGCTATTGAGTCCCCGCAAACCATAAGCCGAGGTCAATTTCCTTGCTGCAAGAATTAGTTGCTCTTCTACAGATTTTTCCAAATGGATGCCGCTCACTGCGCCACCATAACGAAAAGGAAACTGCTCACTTGGACTTAACCACTGCTCATTGTATCCAATGACACTGATTTCCAACCCATTCGCCACAAAGAGCACCGAAACTGGGCGCCCATCCATGAGCTGCTGATAATACTCCCTACCTGAAAGTTGCTCCTTTGCATGACCAACAAAAGAAATGTGCATCCCACCGCAACCATCCGAGCGCTTCCTGATATAGTTACACTCATCCCCGTCTAACACTCTCGTTACCCTCGGATAGGCCACTCCTAGATGCTCAAGCGTATCAAAAAAATCTTCCGCATCCTTAACTCTAGCCACCACTTCCGGAGAGTTTCCAAGTATTGGGAATCGTTCAGCAATTTTTTGCAACAGTTCTGGTTGAGCTTCAAATCCAGCACCAAACATACATCCCACAAAGCCATCGGCCATAAATCCTTCTTGGCTTAGCTCATCCAATCTAGTCAGCAAGCTCCCAGCATCAAAGCCAAGCTCACCGTAGCCCACCTTAACAGCCTTATCTGCCATTGCCAACGTTTGAGCATCCAGATAGGCATCTACCGCCACGATGCTATAACCAGCCCTCACGGCCATTTCTACATATGACCGTGCTGACAGCGCAATAATTAAGAGCGACTTTTTAATATCTCACGCGCCAACTTAAAAGCAGCGATAAATTCTAAGTATTTAGGATTCTCAAAGGGCTCATCGGATGGCAACATTTGCTTGAGCAACTGATGCTGAGTCATATATTTCAATTGCCCAATCGCAAAAGCGCCAATGCCATAAGTACCAGTGCTCTCGACCAACACACCGTCATCACTGGCTTCCACGCCTTCAACGCCCAATGGCGCCACGGCATTCACATCAGCAACAATCTTTAACTTTTTGGCCTGGCTCAACTGAGCACGACTGATTACCTGAATACCCGCAGCAGCTGAGGCAATCACAATCTCAGCGTCAGACAGAATCGCCTGCTTCTTGTCTTCTGTCGTACCATCTACGACTTGCATATTGACCTGATACTTAGCATTCCATGTAGCCACTTTAGGCTCTACCGCGACCACCGTACTATGCGCAACCATTTGCACCTTAGCCCCATATTTAGCTGCAATGATACCAACGCAACTTCCAACCGGACCAGTGCATCCAAAAATGCTCACTAACTTGCCGGACAAATCTTCACCGAAACTTATCTTGAGCTGCGCTTCGACCTTAGCAATCATCGCAGCAGCTGTCGTAAACGCACCAGACGGATCAGCAAAAACAGAACAGGAGAAAGGAGGAAACATCGCCTTCTTAGAGGCTTCGAGCATCTCCATTGCCAGATCAATATCACGCCCACCAATAAAAATCGCCTCACGCCTCACCCCGGACATGCCTCGAGAAAAAATCGCATCCTGTGTCAAGCCGGTCACTTCAGTAGCGGTCACATTAGTATAAGGCATGAGCTTATCGAAACCTGCGTCATAGGCCATATTGACATCAAACGGACTCACATTCTTAGCTGCCGTAAATAAATGTAGGATACTTACTTTTTTCCCTTTAGCCATTAATCTTAATTCCAGAAATTGTTTATGTTAAATGCTATATAAATTCCGCACCATGATTATTTCCACCGCATATTTTCCACGACAGCACCTGGTCTGAAAATCTAGACTTCAAAATATCCAGATGCCTTTCAGCTTCCTGCTCGCTCTCAAAAACCGCAAAACCCGTAGGCCCCCATGAACTTTGCCCAAAGCAAGCGACGCCCATTTCTCCTAAACTATCCAATACTGCTGACACCGTTTTACTTGCATAACGCCCCCCCTGCGTCGGCGCGAAATAGTCCCCAACATGCATCTGCAACGCTTGAATGCTCTGACCAAAAGCCCGCAAATCCTGCTCAACCATAGCGGGCATCGCTTGCATCAACACATGTCTACATAACTGTGCAGCAAGATTTTCAGGAAACGCCGGTAGCGCACTAAATGCTAGCTTTTCCTGCTCTCCATGCACCCCGTATTGATTTAAATCAAAAATCAGTAGAATACGCCATTGCTCCGGAAAGTGATATCGTGCCAAGAGAGGAGGTACTGTAAAAGCTTGCTCAACAGGACGACCGCCATCGATTAGCAACCCTCCCCGATCGAATGCAGCAATTCCAATGCCAGAACGCCCCCCTCGTCCCGTGAGCTCAGCGATCTGACCTGTGGTCTGCATCAGGCCGTACAAGCGACTGACTGCCATTCCTATAGCCAAAGCCATTTGAGTACCCGAACCCAATCCTGCGTGCTCAGGGATATGCTGAAGCAAGTTGAGCTCTAATCCTTTTTTGACCCCTAGCTTTAGTAGCACACCCTCTGCAATTTTAGCCGACTTCTCTATCACACTTTGCGGAACGCCTAGTCCACCTGACGCATGCAAGGAATCGGATGATCGCACGTTCACAACCAATTGCGGCTCAGTCAACGTTAGCCCAATACTTCCAAATTTACGCCCCAACCCCCCATTGAGGTCAAAGAACCCCATATGCAATCTGGCACCCGACCTAACAGTGACACTATTGGTAGCCGCCATGGCGCACCCTTGGGAAAGAAAAAATTGACGATATCATTGATGGGCAAGTATAAAGCATGTGTAACAGGGAATCTTAAGGGTGCTTTACGTGCATTCTAGCTGACAGCTCATAATTTTCATATATTCAGACCAGATAACCTGAGGTAACCTCTATATTGATTTAACACAAAGATTTCAATGATTGTTAGATTTTTAGATGACAACGGCTCAAGAATTGGGCAGAATGAAAACCTGCTGGTAACAATCTAAAAAATATCTATCCGTTCATACTATCAATGCGCCACGCACATCTGGCATGGCGCATTGAAATTCGGGCTATAATAATAGAGATTTAATCACTTGTTTGAACATCTAAGGAACTATCATGTCAGCCCACGTTATTCCATTTGAAAAATTACGCAACGTAGACGTACCGTCAGTAGGTGGTAAAAATGCCTCACTAGGCGAAATGATTTCTCAACTGTCGGCAAAAGGCGTACGCGTTCCTACTGGTTTTGCCACTACAGCAGATGCCTATCGTGAGTTTCTTGCGCAAAACGGCTTGGATGCCAAAATCAATGCCGAACTCGACCAATTAAACGTGGATGACACCCAAGCACTTGCAGTTTGTGGTAAAAAAGTGCGCGAATGGATTATGGCTACACCGTTCCCGACCGCCTTAGAACAAGCAATCACTGAGAACTACCAGATTTTGACGGCAAAATCTGGCAACGGCGCCACTTTTGCTGTGCGCTCTTCAGCAACGGCTGAAGACCTGCCAGATGCTTCTTTTGCTGGTCAACAGGAATCTTTCTTGAACATTCAGGGCTTGGACAACATCCTGCACGCTATCAAAGAGGTGTTTGCCTCGCTCTACAATGACCGCGCTATTTCGTATCGCGTGCACAAAGGTTTTGTTCATGCTGATGTGGCGTTATCTGCAGGCGTGCAACAAATGGTGCGCTCCGACATCGGATGCGCTGGCGTGATGTTCACTATTGACACCGAATCCGGTTTCAAAGATGTGGTATTCATCACCTCCTCATATGGCTTAGGTGAAACTGTAGTGCAAGGTGCTGTGAATCCTGACGAATTTTACGTACACAAACCCACCCTGGCACAAGGTAAGCCTTCTATCGTGCGGCGCACCATGGGCTCTAAACTGATTAAAATGGTGTTTTCTGACGCCACACAAGCAGGTAAGAGTACCCATACCATTGATGTGGACCCTGCCGATAGCGACCGTTACTCACTCAGTGACGCAGATGTTTTGGAGTTGGCAGGCTATGCCATGACCATTGAGGCACACTACGGATGCCCAATGGACATCGAGTGGGGTAAAAACGGGGTAGATAATAAACTGTACATTCTGCAAGCACGTCCAGAAACCGTGAAGTCACAAGAAGCCATCAGTAACACCACCGAAACATTCACATTGAAAAAACATAGCGAGAAAGCACTAGTTGTGGGTCGCGCTGTGACTCAAAAGATTGGCGTTGGTCCAGTGCGTATTGTGTTGGACCCTGCGCACATGCATGAAGTATTACCAGGTGATGTTTTAGTCGCAGACATGACAGACCCCAACTGGGAGCCTGTGATGAAGCGCGCAAGCGCCTTAGTGACCAACCGTGGTGGCCGTACTTGCCATGCTGCCATCATCGCACGTGAATTGGGCATCCCTGCGATTGTGGGGGCAATCAATGCAACCGATGTATTACGTGAAGGTGAAGTTGTAACCGTTTCGTGTGCGGAAGGCGAATCTGGTTTCGTTTACCATGGCGCCATCGAATACGATGTCGGCACACAAGCACAAGCTGTCTTGGCGCCCGCACCTTGCAAAATTATGATGAACGTTGGCAATCCGGACATGGCGTTTGGTTTTGCAAAAACCCCAAACGATGGTGTAGGCTTGGCTCGCTTGGAGTTCGTTATCAATAATATGGTAGGCATTCATCCTAAAGCCATTCTTAACGCAGAAGCTATGCCCGCTGCCATCAAAACAACCATTCTGAATCGCTCACGTGGCTATGCCAGTCCAAAACAGTTCTATATTGACAAAGTCGCTGAAGGCGTGGCCACCATCGCTGCCGCTTTCTATCCAAAACCAGTGATTGTACGCACCTCTGACTTCAAGTCTAATGAATACAAAAAGCTGGTGGGCGGTGAAATTTACGAGCCAGATGAAGAAAATCCAATGATCGGTTTCCGCGGTGCGGCGCGTTATATGGCGGAAGATTTCAAAGAGTGCTTCGCCATGGAGTGTATTGCCATGAAGAAAGTGCGCGATGAAATGGGGCTGACCAATGTAGAGTTAATGATTCCCTTTGTGCGCACTTTAGAGGAAGCCAAAGCGGTCACAGACATCATGGCGGCCAATGGCTTGAAACGTGGTCAAAACGGCTTACGCCTCATTATGATGTGTGAGATTCCATCAAACGCATTGCTGGCTGAGCAATTCCTACAGTACTTTGACGGCTTCTCAATCGGCTCAAATGACCTGACGCAACTGACCTTAGGTTTGGATCGCGACTCAGGCATCTTGGCTGATGGCTTTGATGAGCGCAACGATGCTGTGAAGGAGTTGCTAAAAATGGCGATCAGCACCTGCAACCGTCTTGGTAAATATGTGGGTATCTGCGGTCAAGGTCCTTCTGACCATCCTGACTTCGCAGAATGGTTGGTTGCACAGGGGATCAAATCCATCTCCCTGAATCCAGATACGGTTGTCGCAACATGGCAACGTCTCACTAAGAAGTAACATTCTTAGCTAACAAATTCCAAACTAAGCAAACCACCCTTCTCAGGGTGGTTTTTTTAACAGTCAATGTGATCGGATAGCATGATGAACAAGCGGACAGCCTTCTTTATCTCAGATGGTACCGGCATTACTGCAGGCGCACTGGGTAAACTTTTAGAGCACTTTCCCAATACAAGCTTTACACAAGTGCGTATGCCATTCACCGACACTTTAGAGAAAATAAAATCAGCTAGAACTTCAATCGCACAGGCTAAAGATGAAGATAACGCTAGACCTATCGTCATTATGACCTTGGGTAATTTAGAGCTGCGTAGTACGCTAAAAGAATCCGACGCCTACTTTATTGATTTATTCAACACATTCATTGACCCTCTCAGTGATGAATTAGGCCAGAAACCACTGCGTGGTGCTGGTATCGCGCATAGTGTGATGGGCAGTAAATATAACGACCGGATGGAAGCGGTTAACTTCACACTTAACCACGATGACGGCATGACAAACTCCGGCTTAGAAGAAGCTCAAGTTATTCTAGTTGGCGTATCGCGCTGCGGAAAAACACCAACCAGTGTTTATCTGGCGATGCAATTCGGTGTAAAAGCGGCTAACTATCCACTTATTCCAGAAGATTTTGAACGCGGAACACTACCTGCCGCATTGAATAAGCATAAAGATAAGATTTTTGGCCTGACCATCAAGCCAGAACGCTTACATGCGGTACGTAACGAGCGCAGATCAGGTAGCTTCTATGCTTCTTTGGACAATTGCCGCAATGAAATAGCAACTGCAGAAAATCTGATGCGTCATGCCGGCATCACCTGGGCCGACTCCACCAGCCGTTCGGTAGAAGAATTATCCGCCATTATTTTGGAAAAGATTCGACGCCCAGCTTGAAACGCATCGCTTTAACTTAAAATACAATCAAAGCCCTTGTAATCCCCCCATATTTAGCCACGGTTAAAAGTAGGGTTTAATGACGTTCAATCAATTGCCTTGGTGGGACACCGCCAATGGCTGAATGAGGTCGTTCGTTATTGTAAGTCCAAAGCCACTTTGTG
>Ga0194120_10001876_pt1 | contig 37066 bp, 38 predicted proteins | sample TA2MahCa65mmetaG_FD_148642 | JGI IMG/M metagenome (GOLD analysis project Ga0194120, IMG submission 148642) | Freshwater microbial communities from Lake Tanganyika, Tanzania - TA2015019 Mahale Deep Cast 65m | ecosystem: Environmental > Aquatic > Freshwater > Lake | place: Tanzania: Lake...
CCGCAGCCCGTCGCGACATCCCGCCCTCGATCAACGCAATCGCACGCTCACGCAGATCAAAGGAATAGCCGCGAGACATGCTGCGCCTCCCAAATCAGAGCCATTACGCAGACTCCCGCATTCAAAGTCCGATGGGAATCCCAAAATCACTCCGATTCACATCAACTGGGGAGCGCTCTAGTTTTCCCTTTGACATGCCCGCTCTCGTCTCTCGTCGCGGAGGTTTGCGCCTCTGCGACCTATCTCCATCCACGCCGCGAGAGTCAGTGAACCGAAATAGCAAGATATTGTCTATAGAGTTTATAGATAAACTTATGAATCGAGCGGAACCGTTGCGTTAATGTCACAGTTTGTCAGGATTGAGCGCTCAGGCCGCGACGCGCGGCGCCGGACGCTATCCGCCTTCTATTTCTGCAAAGCCAAGAAGAGGCGCGGGTATCGCAAAAGGACTTTGCCGTCCGGCTGTCGCGGATAGGCCTGCGCGAGCCTCTCTCTGTACCGCGCAAGAAATTCGACGCGCTCATTTGCGTCTAGCAAATCGAGAAATGGACGAAGTCCTGATCCTTCGAACCATTCGACCACCCCATCAGGGCCGTCGAGCGGGTGAACATAGACCGTCTGCCAAATATCGATCGTGCTGCAGAGCGGCGCGAGCAGATTGTAATATTCCTCAAGCGGACCGAGCACCATGATCGACTTGGCGACCGGCAGCAGACGAGGCGCCCAGGGCCCTTCCGCCGCGACCATGCGCATGGCCGCGTGCGAAAGCTCATGCGTATTGTTCGGCATTTGAACCGCGAGGCGTCCGCCGGGCCTCAAATAGCTCAACAGCCTCGTCATCAACCCGCGGTGGTCAGGCAGGAAATGCAGCGCCGCATTGGCGAAGATGAGATCAGCGGGCTCCGACGGGCGCCAATTCGCGATATCCTCTTTAATAAAAGTCGCGGTCGGCGTGCACGCGCGAGCCACCGACAGCATATTGTCGGACTTGTCGATTCCAACGATCTCGGCGCCGGGAAAGCTCATTGCGAGAAGCTGCGTGCTGTTTCCGGGACCGCATCCGAGATCGAACACTCGTCGCGTGTCGCAATAAGGCGTGCGCGCAAGCAGATCGCGGGCGGCGCGCGTGCGCTCCGCTTCGAATTTCAGATAGAGAGCCGAGTTCCAGTCGTTTGGCGCGCTGCTTGCCTCGATCCTTTTAGCCAGCGCCCGGCTCAAATTCCATCTCCGGCGTCGACATATTCGCCATTCTCGTCGGCCGGAAAGATGCGGGCTTTCGCCAGCGAAAGCGGGACGCGCCCGCCGAGCGAAGCCGAACGTTCGAGCGGCGAGTCGATTTCGAGCGTTTGATCATAGCCGTCGATGGCGATCGTGGCGCGAACGCCAGCCGGCGTTCGCCGCAGACTTTCAACGCGACCTTCCAGATCGCCATTTCCTTCAGCCGCGACGGCGATGTCCGCCGGTCGGAAAAAGACCCTTGCGGGTCCGCTGCGCAAGCCGTGCGTGTCGATGTGCAATTCGCGGCCGCCGAACCTCACATGGCCGTCTGCGATGGTGACCGGCAAGGCGACTGCTTCTCCGACGAAAGAAATGACGAAAGGCGAAGCTGGACGATCGTAGAGCTCTTCAGGCGTCCCAATCTGCTCAATGCGGCCTTCATTGAGCACGACGACTCGATCTGCAAGCTCCATCGCCTCGTCTTGATCATGCGTAACGAAAACAGTGGTCAATCCCGTTTGCTTATGAATGTCACGCAGCCAGCGGCGCAAATCCTTGCGCACGCGCGCGTCAAGCGCCCCGAACGGCTCGTCTAACAGCAGCACGCGCGGCTCGATCGCAAGCGCGCGCGCGAGCGCGACGCGCTGGCGCTGGCCGCCGGAGAGCTGCGCAGGATAGCGGCCGCCAAGCCCGTCGAGCTGCACAAATTGCAATAGTTCCGCGACGCGCGCCTTGATCGCCGCCCGAGACGGACGCGTGCGTCTGGGACGAACTCTCAGACCGTAGGCGATATTGTCGGCGACAGTCATATGCTTGAAGAGCGCATAGTTCTGAAAGACCATTCCCACATGACGGTCCTGCACCGGCAAATTGGTCGCGTTTTCGCCGTCAAAGAGGACTCGGCCACGATCCGGAGAATTTAGGCCCGCAATCACGCGCAGCAGCGTCGTCTTGCCAGATCCCGAGGGCCCGAGCAGGGCGACGAGTTCGCCCGGTTGAATGTCGAGGCTGACATCGCGCAACGCCGGAAAGGCGCCAAAGTCCTGCTCCACTCCCTCGATGCGGATCGAAGCGCCGCGCTTACTCGTCTCAGTGTCGGCGCGCGCGTCCGGCGAGCGCGTCAGCGTGACGCCATTCGAGGAATGTCTTGAGCCCGAGTGTGACGAGCGCCAAGCCTGCAAGAAGAACCGCGAGAGCGAAAGCGGCGACATTGTTGTACTCATTGTAGAGTATCTCCACCTGAAGCGGAATTGTGTTGGTCAGGCCGCGAATGTGGCCGGAAACGACGGAAACGGCGCCAAATTCGCCCATGGCGCGGGCGTTGCAGAGCAGCACCCCGTAAAGCAGGCCCCACTTAATGTTGGGTAGCGTCACGGTGAGAAAAGTCTTGAAGCCCGAGGCGCCGAGCGTGAGCGCCGCTTCCTCCTCGACCTTGCCCTGTTCCTGCATCAACGGAATGAGTTCGCGGGCAACAAAAGGAAAAGTGACGAAGATCGTCGCCAGAACGATGCCGGGCACGGCGAAGATGATCTGCACGCCATGCGCAGCGAGCCATGGGCCAAAGAGCCCCTGACCGCCGAATACGAGCACATAGACGAGGCCCGCGACGACCGGCGATACAGAGAAGGGCAGATCGATCAGCGTAACGAGAATGCTTTTGCCCGGAAAGGAAAACTTGGCGATCGACCATGACGCCGCGAGGCCAAACACGAGATTTGCCGGGACTGCGAGCGCCGCGACCAGAAGCGTCAGACGAATGGCGGCGAGCGCATCTGGATCGTCGAATGCGGCAAGAAAGGGCGCAATCCCTTTGCTGAAGGCTTCGACGAAGACGATTGCAAGCGGCGCGAGAAGGAAGAGAGCGAGAAATAGCACCGCCGTCACAATGAGCGCGTAGCGCGCGAGAGGCGAGTCTTGGGTGACCGGCCGAAATTTGGCGCCACGATCGTCTGCGGGAGCGATAGCGATCTCAAACATGGCCGAACCTCCTCCGGCTCCATGCCTGGACCAGATTGATCAGTAGCAGCGCGGCGAAGGAAATCACCAACATGATCGTCGCAATGCCGGTCGCGCCAGCGACGTCATATTGTTCAAGCTTCACGACGATGAGCAGAGGCGCAATCTCAGACACATAGGCGATATTGCCGGCGATGAAGATCACCGAGCCATACTCGCCAATGGATCTGGCAAAGGCCAGGGCGAATCCGGTTAGCAACGCCGGCGCCAAGGGCGGCAGCATCACGCGCAAGACAGTTTGTAGTCGGCCCGCTCCGAGAGTGGCGGAGGCCTCCTCCAGCTCCACTTCAAGCTCGGAAACGATAGGCTGCACCGTGCGCACGACGAAAGGCAAGCCGATAAAGACGAGCGCGACGAGAATGCCCCAGCGGGTGAAGGCGATCTTGATATCGTAATCTGCGAAGGGCGCGCCGAACCAACCATTGGGCGAATAGAGCGCCGCAAGCGAAATGCCGGCGACGGCGGTCGGCAGCGCGAAGGGCAGATCGACGAATGCGTCGAGCAGTCGACGGCCTGCAAAATCATATCGCGTGAGGACCCAAGCGACGATGAGGCCGAAGAAAAGATCGATGACCGCCGCCGCGAAGGAGATGAAGAATGTTGTTCGCAACGCTGCGGCGACGCGCGGCTCCGAGGCGATCGCATAGAGCCCGGACAGTCCTAATTCCGACGACCACCAGATGAGCGTGGCGAGTGGAAAGAGGACGATCAGGCCAAGATAGATCAGCGTATAGCCGAAGGTCAGGCCGAAGCCTGGAATGACGCTCGGCGCCGTGAAGCGCCGAGCGTTTTTGCCGACAAGAATCGGGGAGGTCACCTTGTCAGCTCTTGTTTCTGGATTTCGTCAAAAATGCCGCCGTCGGCGAAATGCTTCTTTTGCGCGGCCGCCCAGCCTCCAAACGTTTTGTCCACAGTGATGAAATCAATTTTGGCGAATTTCTTTATATCGTCCTTCGCCGCATACTCCGGATGAACGGGGCGATAGAAATTGCGCGCGATGATCGCCTGCGCCGGCGGCGAATAGAGGAAGTCGAGATAGGCTTCCGCAAGTTGCCTGTTGCCCTTCGCGTCGGCGTTGGCGTCGACGACGGCGACCGGCGGCTCCGCCAGAATGGATTGGGGCGGCGTAACGATCTCAAATTTGTCAGCGCCGAATTCCTTGAGCGCAAGGAAGGCTTCGTTCTCCCATGCGAGGAGCACGTCGCCGATGCCGCGCTGGGCGAAGGTGATCGTCGAGCCTCGCGCGCCCGTGTCCAGCACCGGCGCATTCTTATAGATCGCCTTCACGAAGTCCTTGGTCTTCGCTTCGTCGCCGTTGAATTTTTTCAGCCCGTAGCCCCAGGCCGCGAGATAATTCCAGCGCGCGCCGCCTGATGTCTTGGGATTGGGGGTGATCACGGCGACGCCGGGTTTCGCCAGATCGTCCCAATCCTTGATGGCTTTCGGATTGCCCTTGCGGACGAGAAACACGATCGTCGACGTGTAGGGCGAGGAATTATTGGGCCTGCGCTTCTGCCAATCGGGGGGAATTTTCCCGCTCTTGGTGACGATCGCGTCAATGTCGGCAGCGAGCGCCAGCGTCACGACATCGGCATTTAGCCCTTCGATCACCGCGCGCGCCTGTGCGCCTGACCCGCCATGCGACGCCTGAATTTCGACCGTTTCGCCAGTCTTGGCCTTCCAGTCGGCCACGAAGGCCGGGTTGATCGCCTTATAGAGCTCGCGCGTGGGATCGTAGGAGACATTTAGGAATGTCTGGCCCGCCTGAGAATGCGCGCTAGCCAGCATCATTAGCGCAACCAAGCCCCCCAAAATCCCCAGGCCAAGACGCTTCTGCAAATTCTCACTCATGTTGGCTTCTCCATTAGTCTATAAAATCGGTAGCATGAGTATACTGTTTTGGCAAACGGATTGGAACAGTCCCGTTGGACGCCGGCTGTTCAGCGGATTTTTGGCCTTTGGAAGAGCGAGAGGAGAAGTTACCAGCGCAGCACTGCGCCGCCCCAAGTCATCCCCGCGCCAATCGCCATCATGGCGATGACGTCGCCCTTTTTCAGCCTGCCGGCGCGATTCGCCTCATCGAGCGTGATCGGCATGGAGGCGCTCGACGTATTTCCGTAGCGGTCGATGTTGATCCAGCATTTCTCAAAAGGCACGCCAAGATTCTGCATCGCGGATTCGATGATCCGCTTATTAGCCTGATGAGCGATGACGTGGTTGATGTCGGCTGCGGTCAAACCAGCGGCTTTTAGAGTCTCGCCAACCACTTCGGGCAACAGCCGGGTCGCGACCTTATAGACTTCGCGGCCACGCATTTTGATCTTGCCGGACTTCTCTTCGAGCATTTCGGCAGAGGGCGGGCGGCGGCTCCCGCCCCCGTAGATGCCGAGAATGCCCGTCATCGAACCGTCTGTGCGCAGGCTCGCGGCAAGCACGCCGCGCCCTTCCTCTTCGCTGGCGCCAAGCAAAATCGCCCCCGCAGCGTCGCCGAACAGCACGCAAGTTTCGCGATTGGTCCAGTCGACGAAGCGACTTAACGTCTCGGCGCCGATGACGAGCGCGCGTTTCACCTTACCGCTTCTGATGAACTGGTCAGCGATGGACAGGCCATAGAGGGAACCAGCGCAGGCGGCGCCGATGTCAAAGGCGAAGGCGTTCCTCGCGCCAAGCTGCGCCTGGACAAAGGAAGCACAGGACGGCGTCGGCGTGTCGCCAGTCACCGTGCAAACGACGAGCATGTCCACGTCATTCGGCTTCACGCCAGCGAATTCCAGCGCCTCGCGCGCCGCGGCGGCAGCTAAATCGGATGTCGCCTGATCATCCGCAGCTACTCGGCGCTCCTTGATGCCAGTGCGGCTAACGATCCACTCGTCGTTCGTCTTGACGATTTTCTCAAGGTCGGCGTTGGAGAGGACACGCTGCGGCGCATATGAGCCTGTTCCGAGAACTATGGAATTCGTCAAGATAAGGCGCTTCCTTCTGAGACGGCGTCGCTGAAGCTCGCTGGCGAAGCGCTATTCATTAAGAGCGGCTCAGGCCAAGCGCAAATTTTCTTTTTGGTCAACCGCGAACGCCCTGCATCGTGGCCGACTTATTGGCTTTTTTTGGCCGACGCCGACGCGTCTCAGAAAGGACACCGTGAACCCTTTCTTAAAGCGCGCACCACTAGACCATTGAGGGGGCCATCGGAGTTGCGTTCATGATCCACGCCATCGTCTTTGCAGCCGTCGCGCTTTTCGCTCTTCTCGGCGCTCTGACCGCCTAACGTCGAGCCCGCGATTGCAAAGACGGCCCCTGCATGGCAATGGGCGCCATGCAGGATCAACAAAGGCCGGCGAACGCGGCCTCGCGCATCTCCTTCGTCTCTCTCGGTTGTCCTAAGGCGCTCGTCGACAGCGAACGGATCGTCACACGTCTGCGCGCCGAGGGCTACGAGCTGTCGCGTAGCCACGCCGGGGCGGACGTCGTCATTGTCAACACTTGCGGTTTTCTCGATAGCGCCAAGGCGGAGTCGCTTGAAGCAATCGGCGCCGCGCTCAACGAAAACGGCAAGGTGATCGTCACCGGCTGCATGGGCGCCGAGCCCGAAGCAGTCTTGGAGCGCTTCCCGCAAGTGCTGGCCATCACTGGCCCGCAGCAATATGAAAGCGTCGTTGAGGCAGTGCATCGCGCCGCCGCTCCGGCGCATGACCCCTTTCTCGACCTTCTTCCCGAACAGGGCGTGAAGCTCACGCCGCGCCATTACGCCTATCTGAAAATCTCCGAGGGCTGCGACAATAGCTGCTCTTTTTGCATCATTCCGCATCTGCGCGGACCGCTCGTCTCGCGGCCTGCGGCGGATGTGCTGCGAGAAGCGGAAAAGCTTGCGCGCGCCGGCGTCAAGGAGCTGCTCGTCATTTCGCAAGACACGAGCGCCTACGGCCGCGACATTCGCTACGCCGATAGCATGTTCGGCGATCGTAGCGTGCGTGCGCGCTTTCTCGATCTTGCGCGGGAACTCGGCGAACTCCGCCTCTGGGTGCGCCTGCACTATGTCTATCCCTATCCCCATGTCGACGAAGTCGTGCCTTTGATGGCGGAAGGGAAAATCCTTCCCTATCTCGACATTCCGTTTCAGCACGCCGCGCCAAACGTGCTGAAGGCCATGAAGCGCCCGGCGAATGAAGAGAAGACGCTGGAGCGCATTCGCGCCTGGCGCGAAGCATGTCCTGATCTTGCGTTGCGTTCGACCTTCATCGTCGGCTTCCCCGGCGAGACTGAGGCGGATTTCGACTATCTGCTGGATTGGCTGGACGAAGCCGAGATCGACCGCGCCGGCGCCTTCAAATATGAGCCTGTCGCCGGCGCGCCGGCCGAGGCGCTTGGCCTGCCCGCCGTCCCGGACGAAGTAAAGGAGACGCGCTGGCGACGCTTCATGGAGAAGCAGCAGGCGATCAGCGCGCGGCTGATGAAACGCAAAGTGGGCAAGCGCCTTTCGGTCATCATCGACGAGCCGGGCGGCGGACCAACGGGGGCGCTCGCCAAAGGCCGCACCAAGGCGGATGCCCCGCAGATCGACGGCGCGGCCTTTGTCGCATCGCGGCGCCCCTTGCGCGCGGGCGACATCGTCGCGGTAAAAGTCGAACGCTCTGAGGCCTATGACGTCTATGGCGCGGCAGCCTAGAGCAGCCCTATATTGGGCCCAAGGATAATATCTGGAGAGAAGCGCCATGACCGAAGAACCGGAAGAGAAGGGCACGCCGCAAGAAAGCCCGCCGCCCAAAACTGAAGATGCGCCGACGCAGCCGCATGTGCCGCAGTTCGTCATTCCGCGCAGCCTTTATATCGCGACCGCGCTCATCGTCGTCGGCTCCTTCGCGATCACGCTCTTCGTGCGTAATCCCTATACGCAGTCCGTCTCGGAGGGCGGTGGCTTCTATGAGCGCAGCACGGACAATTCGGCGCTGATGTGGGTCGCGATCTTCATCGGCATCCCGGCGAGCTTCTGGGCCTATAAGCGCTGGATATTGCCGTTGTTCGAGCGCAAGTAGCGAAAACGTTTTCCGCCAAAGCGGACGCCGGTTCGGCGTAGAAAATGCGTTAACTCAAGCAGCTGGAGAGCGTTCATGAACGGGCTCCGGCACGCAACTCGGTCGACGAGCGCTCGAGTCTCGGTCCGTGCAAATAGACGATCGCTGGCGGCGGCGTCGCGGCGAGCATTGCAGCGTCACTCTCGGAAAGCCTTGCTTGCCTGAAATAGATCGCCGCCTTGGCGTTCGTCGCCTTGAGCGTTGCGCCGGGCCGGTCGATCACGGCGATCGGGGTTGTCTGCGCAATCTCTTTCCATCGTCGCCAGAGATGGAATTGCAAGAGATTGTCGGCGCCCATGATCCAGACGAAACGCACGCCCGGACAATGCGCGTGCAGGAATTCGAGCGTGTCGCAAGTGAAGCGCGCGCCGATTTCAGCCTCGAATCCGGTGAAGGCGACCCGCGGATCGCGGACGATCTCTTTCGCCGCCGCTATCCGCGCGTCAATTGATGGCAGTTCGCTTGCATCCTTGAGCGGATTGCCGGGCGAGATGACCCACCAGAGCCGATCGAGCTTCAGTCGCGTCAACGCAAGACGCGAGACGAGCGCGTGGCCATCATGCGGCGGATTGAAAGAACCGCCGAAAAGGCCGATGCGCATTCCGGGCGCGCGAGGCGGCAGCAAGGGGATCATTCCCTCTCCCGCTTGCGGGAGAGGGTGGCTCGACGAAGTCGAGCCGGGTGAGGGCCCTCATCCGTCGCGCCGTCGCGCGACACCTTCTCCCACAAGCGGGAGAAGGAACACTTCAAAACGTTGCGTGACAAGCCATCCAAGAGGCCCCTCACCCCCGCACCTGGCCGTCGCCATGGACGCGATATTTGAACGACGTCAGCTGCTCGACGCCGACTGGTCCGCGCGCATGCATTCGGCCGGTCGCGATGCCGATCTCGGCGCCGAAGCCGAATTCGCCGCCGTCGGCGAATTGCGTCGAGGCGTTGTGCAGCACGATCGCCGAGTCGACCTCGTTCATGAAGCGCCGCGCTGCGTTCTCATCACGGGTGATGATGCAATCGGTGTGATGCGAGCCATAGGTCTCGATGTGCTCGATCGCGCCTTCCAGCCCATCGACGACCCTCGCCGCGATGATGGCGTCGAGATATTCGGCGCGCCAGTCGTCTTCGCTGGCCGGCTTGACCCGCGCGTCGGCGGCTTGGGTCGCTGCATCGCCACGCACTTCGCAGCCTGAGTCGATCAGCATCGAAACGAGCGGCTGAAGATGCGTCGCCGCGCAGTCCTTGTCGACAAGCAGCGTCTCCGCCGCGCCGCAAATGCCGGTGCGTCGCATCTTGGCGTTGAGCAGCACGCGCTTCGCCATTTCGAGGTCGGCGTCCTTATGCACGAAGACATGCACAATGCCTTCGAGATGCGCGAAGACGGGAACGCGCGCCTCATGCTGCACGCGCGCGACGAGATTCTTGCCGCCGCGCGGCACGATCACGTCGATATTGCCGTCGAGGCCCGCGAGCATGGCGCCCACAGCGGCGCGATCCGACGTCGCGACAAGCGAGATCGCCGCCTCGGGAAGGCCAGCCGCCTTAAGCCCCGCGACAAGACAGGCGTGGATCGCGATCGACGAGCGCAGGCTCTCCGAGCCGCCGCGCAGGATCACGGCGTTGCCGGCCTTGAGACACAGACCGCCCGCGTCAGCTGTGACGTTGGGCCGGCTTTCATAAATCACGCCGATGACGCCGAGCGGCGTCGAAACGCGCTCGATCTTCAGGCCGTTCGGCCGCCCAAAACTCGCCAGAACGCGGCCGACGGGATCGGGCAACTCTGCGATCTCCTCGAGTCCGCGAGCAATTGCTTCGACGCGCGCGGGATCGAGCGTCAGCCGATCAAGGAACGACGACGACGTTCCGCGCGCCTTGGCGTCGGCGACGTCGAGCGCATTGGCGGCGAGTATGGCGCCGCTTTGGCGGCCAATTTCGGCGGCCGCTTGCCGCAGCGCGGTGTTCTTGACGTCGGGCGAGGCGAGCGCCACGGCTCGCGCCGCCGCGCGTGCGGCGCGCCCGAGCGTGGCAAGCGAGTCGCCCAGCGTCGCGTCCGCTGTCGGCGCCTCGTTACGTAATGCCTGCGTCATAGCTGCATTGCCTCAAAAGCTTGAGTCTCGCTATCACGGCGTCGCCTGCAAGGAAAGCCACGGTCTTGCAGGGCCTTGCGCGATATGGAAGAACGGCGCTCATGTCCGCCCTTCAAGATAATCCCTTCACCGGGCCGATCGGCGCCGAATATGAGGTGCTGCGGCTATTGTGTCCAAACGCCGCCGCGCTCGCAAAAATGATCGGGGCGCGGGTGGCTGATTGGCGTTCCGACGCCGGGCCGATCGAAGGCTTCGAGATTGGCTGCGGAACCGGGATCAGCACGCTGGCGGCGCTTTCGGCGCGCCACGACCTCAAGCTCACCGCGGTCGACAGCGCCGGCGAGATGCTGGATCAGGCGCGCGTCAATCTCGCTGATTATGTATCAGCCGGCCGCGTCAAGTTCATCGAAGCCGATGCGCTCGCCGCGCTACGCGCTCTGCCCAATGCGGGCATAGATGTCGTCATTTCAAATTATGCGATCCATAATTTTGCCGACGACTACCGCAAAGCCGCAATCGCTGAGATTTTTCGCGCTTTGAGGCCTGGCGGTATTTTCGTCAACGGCGACCGCTACGCGATGGACGATTCCGCCGCGCATCTTGCCGACACCCAAGCCACAGTGCGGCGATGGTTCAAGATTTTGACGGAGAAAAAGCGAGTCGATCTGCTCGAGGGCTGGGTCGTGCATCTACTCAGCGATGAGTCTCCCCTGCATATCATGTATTTCGAGCCGTCGATCGAGCAGTTGCGCGCAGCTGGTTTCGCGCCGGTCGCGGTCGAATTTCGTGAAGGCGTCGACACGCTGGTCACAGCGGTGAAGCCAAGCGCTTGATCCGCCATATCAGATCGAAACGATCATGCGTTATTCCCCCCAATAAGAGGCGCGCCACCCTCTCCCAATGGGAGAGGGTGGCTGCGGAGCAGCCAGGTGAGGGGTTGTCGTGCTGCGCGTTTAACGCCGGCAAGACTCCCGAGATTCTTTCCCCTCACCCCGGACCTCCTATCCTACCCTCTCCCCCTGGGAGAGGGTTAGCCGCGCGCAAGCTCGATATCTTACGCAAAGCGGCTCTCACTTTTGCCGATCATGCGCTATAGCGCGCCATGGACCTCGCGCTTCTTGCTCTTTTCGCCTCTCTCGTCACCGCCGTTTGCCAGTCGGTTACCGATCTCGGCACTAAGGCGGCGACGCGGACGGCGGACGATCGCGCCATTCTCGCTGCGCAATGGTGCGCGGGCGCGGTCCTGCTGACCGTAGCCTGTTTCGTCCTCTATCCGGGCCTGCTTAGCGCGCCGCGCGAAACGCTTGCGTCGCTGACGAAGCCTGAATTCTGGTCTCTTCTCGCCTGGTCAGGCGCGCTCAACGTCGTCGCCTATGCGTTTTACATCCGCGCGTTCCGGCTATCCGACGCTTCGCTGGTCGCGCCGCTTGTGCTGCTTACGCCGGTGCTGATGCTCTTCACCTCGCCGATCATGACAGGCGAGCACGCGCCGCCGATGGGCGTCTTCGGCGTTCTGTTCACCGTGCTGGGCGTCGGATTGCTCGACGCCGACCAAACAAACGGACGCCGCTTCAACTTCCATGTCTTTGCACGCGACAAAGGCGCGCGGTTCATGATCGGCGTCGCGGTGATCTGGAGCGTCACCGCCAATATCGACAAGCTCGGCGTCAGGGCGTCGACGCCGCTCATCTGGATAACGGCGGTGACGATCGTCATCTCGCTATGCGCCCTGCTCTATTGGTTCGCCGGGCGACGCGCGGCGCCAAGTCTATTTGCGTTGCGCTACGCAGTCGGCGCGGGTTCGGCGATGGCCTTCGGCAACACTTTGCAGATGTGGGCGCTCACCGTGCTGTTCACCCCCTATGTCATCGCCATTAAGCGACTGTCGGCGCTTTTCACCGTGCTCGCCAGCGGCCATGTGCTGAAGGAAGAATCGAGCGGCAGGCTATTGGGCGCGGCGGTGATGCTGCTCGGCGCGGTGATGATCGCCTTGGCAAGGGGGTGAGTCGCGAGCCGTCGTGGCCGGGCTTGTCCCGGCCATCCACGCCGGGACGTTACGCCAGCTTCGCAAGATGGGCGGCGGCCCCGCGACGTGGATGCCCGGCACAAGGCCGGGCATGACGGCCGAAAGCCGGGAACAGCCTCCTACTCCTCCATTTTCAGCGCGGCGATAAAGGCTTCCTGAGGAATCTCGACGCGACCGAATTGCCGCATCTTCTTCTTGCCCTCTTTCTGCTTCTCGAGGAGCTTGCGCTTGCGGGTCACGTCGCCGCCATAACATTTCGCGGTGACGTCCTTGCGGAAGGCGCGCACCGTTTCGCGCGCGATGATCTTGCCCCCTAACGCCGCCTGAATCGGCACCTGGAACATATGCGGCGGGATGAGCTCCTTTAATTTCTCGCACATCTGCCGCCCGCGTCCCTCGGCGCGCGAGCGATGCACCAGCATTGAGAGCGCGTCCACGGGCTCCGCGTTGACCAAAATGCTCATCTTTACGAGATCGCCGGCGCGATAGTCGGTGAGCTGATAGTCGAATGATGCATAGCCCTTCGAGATCGACTTCAGCCGATCATAGAAATCGAACACCACTTCGTTGAGCGGCAGATCGTAGACTGCCATGGCGCGCTTGCCGACATAGTTGAGATCGACCTGCACGCCGCGCCGATCCTGACAGAGCTTTAAGACCGAGCCGAGAAATTCGTCCGGCGTCAGGATCGTCGCCCTGATCCAGGGCTCCTTGATCTCCTCGATCTTCACCACATCCGGCATATCGGCGGGGTTATGTAGCTCTATCTCGTCGCCGTTCGTCAGCGTGATCTTGTAGATGACCGACGGCGCCGTCGCGATGAGATCAAGATCAAATTCGCGCTGCAGCCGCTCCTGAATGATTTCGAGATGCAGCAAACCCAAAAAACCGCAGCGGAAGCCAAAGCCGAGCGCGGCCGATGTCTCCATTTCGTAGGAGAAGCTCGCGTCGTTTAAGCGCAGCTTGCCAATCGCCGCGCGCAAATCTTCGAAATCGGCCGCGTCCACTGGGAAGAGCCCGCAAAAAACCACGGGTTGCGCCGGCTTGAAGCCCGGCAGCGGCTCGGCGGTGGGCTTCTTGTCGTCGGTGATCGTGTCGCCGACGCGCGTATCCGCGACCTGTTTGATTTGCGCGGTGATGAAGCCGACTTCGCCGGGACCGAGCGCCGCGACATCCTGCATCTTTGGGCGAAAGACGCCGATTTTATCCACTTCATAATGGGCGTCGGTCGCCATCATCTTAATCTTCTGGCCCTTCTTCAGGGTCCCATCGAAGATGCGCACCAGCACGACGACGCCCAAATAGGCGTCGTACCAGCTGTCGACGAGCAGCGCCTTCAAAGGCGCCTTCTCGTCGCCGGAAGGCGGCGGCAGGCGCGTGACGATCGCCTCGAGCACGTCGGGGATGCCGAGGCCGGTCTTGGCGGAAATGAGCACGGCGTCCGAGGCGTCGAGCCCAATCACCTCCTCGATCTGCTCTTTGATTCGATCGGGCTCCGCGGCGGGCAGATCGATCTTGTTCAGGACGGGGACGATCTCGTGGCCAGCGTCGATCGCCTGATAGACATTGGCGAGCGTCTGCGCTTCGACCCCCTGCGAGGCGTCGACGACAAGGAGCGACCCTTCGCAAGCCTTCAGAGACCGGGAAACCTCATAGGCGAAGTCGACATGGCCTGGCGTGTCCATCAGATTGAGGACGTAATCCTTGCCATCCTTGGCCTTGTAGTTGAGGCGAACCGTCTGCGCCTTGATGGTGATGCCGCGCTCGCGCTCGATATCCATCGAATCGAGCACCTGCTCGACCATCTCGCGCGCGGCGAGCGTCCCGGTCTCCTGAATAAGCCTGTCGGCGAGCGTCGATTTGCCGTGGTCGATATGCGCGACAATCGAGAAATTGCGGATGTTTTCGATCTTGTGGGCGGTCATGGGCGCGGGGATAGCAGCGCCCGCCGGGGAAAGAAAGAGCGAGTCAGGTCGCCCTAGCGCCCCTTGACGCCGGGACCTAGGGCCACGCGCCGAAGCCTGAGACTATTTCTTCGCCAGCCGAGCCTCGAGCTCCGCCTTGCCCTTGTGAAAAAGCTCGATGGCCCTCGGCGTGGCCCAGCGAATGAATGCGTCCGTCGCCTTGATGGCGAAGCAGCCGATCTGAGTCACGATGGCGATCGTCTTATCGAACCAAGGCAAAGCCGGGCTGTCGGCGGGAATCTTGGCCCGCGTCCAAGCGACGCCCTCCTTGGTTTTTTGCTGAACCAGGTTCCACAGCACGATAGCGGGATCGGATGAGGGCGCCGTAGCGATCACGTGGCGTAGTCGCGTAATCTCCGCCGCAGCTTCATCGGCGCGGCGATTGGCGGCGTCAACCTGCCGAGACGCCTCTAGCGTCTTATTCGTGGCCTCGGCCTTCTCGGCCACAAGGCCGTCGCGCTCGGCGGTCATCGCCGCAAGACTGTCTCGAAGGTCGTCGCGCTCCTTAGCGTAAGCGTTCGCCTTGGCCACGATCTCGGATTTTTCAAAAATCTGCCGGTCGCGCTCCATGCGAATCGCTTTGAGCTGCTCCTGCAGATTGTTCAACTCGGCGCGGGAAACCGTATCTTCAGACGAAGTTTCTTCGGACATGGGCCATCTCCTTTTTTAGGAGAGAGTGACGACGCGCGAGCAAGTCGCGCTGGGGAACGAAAATTGGCCTCGGTGGCGGTTCGGCCTCTAAATCGCGCGCCAAGCTAAACCATGTTTAGAGTCAATTTTTTGATTCGGCAAAAAAGATCGGCCGTGCCGCAGCTTATTGCACACCCCACCTTCGTGGATTGCGGCCTAGCGAGCCCGAGTGGTCGCCGATTGGAGCCGCTGCGCCGCCGAGAGGCAGTCGCGGGGCGCGGACATGCATTTTTCGCGCGCGGCGCCGGCAAGCGCATCCCCGCCCGCACGGACCATCGAAACGGCTGAAGCCGCGGCGCGCATGGCCGCCCTGTTCGCAGCGTTCGGCGTATGTTCGGACCGCCACTGCAGCAGGACTAAGACGAGAAAAATGCAGATTGCGCATTTGGCAAGAAAAACCAAGCGCCTCTCCATGACGGCGGCAGTTTGCTGAAGTGATGTCGCGAGGGGGTTGAGCCTTCGTAAACGCGCATCGATTTCCCATGAAAGCCGCATCAATAAACTACAAACCATATGGAGGACTCTGCCCAGTAAGGGCATCGCTTTAGCGGCTGTTTAAGACCGACCTGCTACCCATCCAGACGATGTGGAGCGTGTCTTGCGTAGTTTCACCGATAGTTTCGAGTTTTGGACCGATGCCGCGTTGCAAAGGAGCATCGCCAGTCGACCGGCGGGGAAAGACCGTCATCGCGCGTTCATCCTCGGGCGGCTGGTCGTCACCGCCTGTATCCTGATATCAGCGCCGCTGTTTCTGTTCTTCCACGGGGCGCCGACAATCGCTGAGACGGTAATCTTCTTTCTCGCGCAGATTCCGCTAATTTTCTTGATCGTGCTGTCGCGCACTGGAGCGCTGCGCATCGAGTTCGACTCCCCTGCCGCCGCTCGCGTGGAAGCAAAACGCGCGACAATCGGCGACGTGCGGCTACTCGCCAATGTCAGCCACGAACTGCGCACGCCGCTCAACGCCATTATCGGCTTTTCGCAAATGCTCGCGAACGAGGGAATCGCGCCATGCGAACCCGCCAAACAGCGGGAATATGCGTCCATCATCAGCGCCTCGGGGCGCCACCTTCTCGAGGTCATCGACTCGATTTTAGACGCTTCCAAGATCGAGGCCGGCGCCATGCAAATCGAGCTGGAGCCCTTTCCTCTGCAGTCCCTCGCTGATCAATGCTGCGACATGATGCAGTTGATGGCCGACCAGTCTGGCGTGACGCTCTCGCGCGAATACGCCAGCGCGCTTGGTGAAATTGTCGCCGATAAACGCGCCTTAAAGCAGATCCTCATTAACCTGCTCTCTAACGCGGTGAAGTTCACGCCTCCAGCGGGAACGGTGAGGCTGCTGCTTCGGCTGGAAGGAAATCAGGCCGTCATCACCGTCGCGGATACTGGAGTCGGCATCGCGCCAAACGATCTCGAGCGGCTTGGTGACCCTTTCTTCCGGGCGCGCGCGCCATTTGATCGCGGACAGGAAGGAACGGGCCTTGGTCTTTCCGTCATACGGGGGCTTGTCGGGCTGCACGGCGGTTCGATCACGATTGAAAGCGGCCTGCAGTCCGGCACGGCGGTCACCGTTCGCTTGCCCCGAGACTGCGGTCAGCGCAGCGGCGCGACCGGCGGCATGGCGAAAATCCAAACGATCGCGCGAACCGGCGCGCCGCCAAACACGGTCGCCGCAGGGCGCGCCGAACCAGCAAGGGTGAAGAAAATTGCGTGACGCCTCGCTTTACGCCTCTCGTTTTCAGGCTTCGCCTATCGATCGCGCGCCGCCTCGCAACGGACGGCGCGTTGGACGTCGCTCATTCTTCGGGCGAATCTTCGGCGCGAACCGGATAGGCGTGACGCTCATCCTCGGCATTGCCGCCGTGGCGGCAATCGGCGTGCCCATGAACGCGCTGTTTTTCCAAGACGGAAGACATCCGGCGCCGCTCTTTTCCAGTCAGCCTTCGCCGGCGGTCATAACGGCGCCGACTCCGCCGCCGCGGCCTGCCGTCATCGAAGCTGCGCGCACAGAGCGAGACTCGAGCCAGCGCGCCGCCTCCGACGCGATCGCCGAGAAAATCGAAAAGGCGGACGTCGCCAAGAGCGGGCCAGCTAAACCAGATACGCCGCGCACGATGGATAAGAAGCGGGACGCCATCAGCTCTCTGATCCTTGGCGAGGCGCCTCCGCGCGCGGCAAGCGCGCACAAGAATGAAAAGGCGCCAGCCGCCGATAATAATTCGACTATCGACGGTAAGGTGCTTTTTGCGCAGCGCGCCCTGCTGAAGCTCGGTTACGTTGTACGCGCTGATGGCATGCTTAGCAGCGCCACGCGCCAGGCCCTCGAAAAGTTCGAGCGGGATATCGGCCTGCCAGCCAAAGGCCAAATCACGCCGAAACTGCTGCGGCAGCTTGCGGCGCGCTCCAGCCTGCCGCTCCCCTGATCGGGCGTTCGACAATCCCGCTGCTCAAGCGCTAGTTTGAACCTCATGCGCCTAAGGTCTGACATATTCGTCTCCGCGCTGATCCGTCGCGCGGAGACGCAAGGCGCAGTCGCCATGCTGCGCCGTCGCGGCGCGGCCGAAGCCGGCGCAATCTTTCTAAAGCTTGATCGGCTTGACGGGCGCGCCGCGGTCTATGGTCCTGCGCCGCAAAGCGAAGAGCCGCCCGAGGGAGTCGATCGTCTGTTCGCGAAGGTTCATGCAGGGGACTGGCTCGATCCAGCGGAGGCCGAGCAAAGGCTCAAGCGCGAGATCATGTTCGACCCGGATCTTTGGATCGTCGAAATTGAGGATCGCGAGGGTCGTATCTTTGTCGACCTTACCGCGTAGCGATCAGGCGGACTGATCGAGTTTGCGCGATGGCCGCGCCACGGGTTGGGGCGCCGCCGCGCGCCGCCACGTTGGCGCGCCAGCCTCTTCTCGCGTTGCGCGGCGCGAATTCTCGCGCTCCGATCGCGCCGCCCCGGTCACTGCGTTAACGATACGCGCCGCCGCGCGCTGCGGCGTCGAACGCGTCAATCCGACAAGCGAGCGTGCAATCGTGGCGCTGCGCTGTGGTTCAGCCCAAAGAATGCGCGCCGCCGGCTCCAACGGAATGCCGATCGCGTTGAGCGCCAGAGCTAAGACCTCGCCAAGACGGTCGGCGACGATGGCGCGAGCGCGATCCTTTCGGCATTCGAGCGCCTCAGAAAGGAGTGCGGCCATCGCGCGGCGATCATGGCGCTGCGCCGCTCCTTCTAGTTTCGCGACGAAATCGGCGTTAGCGCGACAAGGCGCTTCAGTCGCGCCGTTCGCCAATATTTGGCGACAAGCGTGGAGCACGATGGCCCTGCGCTCGAGCCGATTCGCAGCGAGGAACAGCGGTTCCGGATCAAGATCGAGGTCGTCGCGATCGAGCAGCATGCGCGCAAGCGTCAGATCATCTCGCGCCGCCATGACGAGCGCACGCCGCGACGCCGTGTCTAAATGCGCCGAAAGATTGCCAGCGAGGGCGCGAAGCACCTCGACTTCGCTGCGGGAGGCAAGCGCCGTCATCGTCTCGCGATCGAGATCGCGTCGGCGGGCGATTGCCGCCGCGAATGGCGCCGGACCCCGCTCGGCAGTGGCCATCATGTCACGCTGCCGGAAAATGGGCGTGAATTGAAAGGCAAGAGCCGCAGCGACGCCGCCCTTGTCGAAAAGACGCGCAAAAATCGACGAAGGCGTTTCGGGATGAAAGCAGAGGGGCAGCGCCACGCGAGCGACTGTTTCGGAATCGATGTTGTCGATGAGGCCGAGCGCGAGCGGCTCAAACTGACGAATGTCGGCCGTCGGATGCATCGAACGTTCGACAAACTGATCGACGACCGCTCGAAGCAGCGAAGCATCCACGCTCCGACGCCGTTCCTTACCGCCGCCCATCGCAACACCACTCGAACCCTACGCAACCTGCAGAAAATTTAGCATCGGGTCATTGACGGAACATTAACCCTCGCCAACTCCTAATCGTCTTCATATGCTGATTCATCGTCGTTAGGAGCTTGGGGAGGGATCGTCATGGGGAAGGTCATCGCCTTCCGGCCGCGCCCAAGAGCGGCGCCGAGACCCAGCGGTGCGCTGCAACGTGACGCCGAGATCCTGTTCTTTCTCGGCGTGCGCTATCTGCGGATCGACGACGCCGTAGCCAGTCAAATTACGAAGTCCGAACCAGAATATTGCGGCACGCCGCCCGGCGGCGGCAAGCGCAAGCGCCGGGTCCGCGCGTGATTCAGTCGGCGAGAACGAGCGCCCAATAGACTTTATATTTCGCGCCAGGCGCATAGGCCGTGGCGATGCCCATCCGCCTTACGCGCTTATCCAGCATACGCGCATTATGCGGAGCGGAATCTCGCCACCCCGAAAATGCTTCAGCCAGGGTGCGATAGCCGGCGGAAACATTCTCCACGGCCGCCGGGGTTTGAACCCCCGCGCCGACCAGCCGATCGCCAAGTTCGCCACGCGCCGCAAGGTTCCCGCTTTGCGCCATGTCTCGCGCCTGCGCCTCCGCGACGCGCTGCAACCCGTCGTCGAGCGCCAAAGCGCCGAGGCCGCTATTGCGCCGATAAAGCGAGATCATGTCGCGCGCTGTAGCAGGGTCGACGCGCGCGCCGGCTGTCGCCAGAGAACGATACATCGCCGGCTCCGACCCTACCGCTGGGCTCGCCGGCTCCTGCGCGGCGTTGCAGCCGGCAAGCGCGCCGATCGTAAGGAGACCGGCGAAACGAGAAAGTTGCGGCAAGAGCATCACGCGCATCTCGCTCCCCATTCTTTGAGAAACAGTGAACGCGAAGAGATTTACTTTACCGGCGCATCTTCCGAGGACGCGGCGTTCTCTTCGGGGATGTCGGATTTTTCAGGCTCCTCGCCTTCGCTCCTGACGCCCGGCAGATTGGCCTCAATCGCAAGGGCGCTCGCGACAGCGGCCGCCGCAAGCTTGTCGAGCTCAGGTATGTGGACAATCGTCGGCGGCGCCGCAGCGGCGAGACCAATGGTGATTCCGGCCTCACCAAGGCGCTGATAGAGATCAAAGTGCAGATCGCTGCGCACGCGCGCCGACTGCTCGACATCCTCGACATAGCACCACAACTCGAATTTGAAGGCGTTCGCCTCCATGCCGAGGAACATCACCTGTGGAGCAGGAATCCGTAAAACGCCTTCCTGCGCGCGCGCCGCCGCCAAAAGAATGTCGCGCATCCTTTCCGGATCGACGCCGGCATGGGGCGCGATGGCGATTTTTATGCGGCCGACCTTATCGCCACGAAGCCAATTCTTCACGACGCCGGCGACGAGATTGGAGTTCGGCACGATCATCGTCGCGCGGTCGAAGGTTTCGATCTCGGTGGAGCGAACATTGATGCGTTTGACATAGCCCTGCTCATCGCCGACCACCACCCAGTCGCCGACTCGAATGGCGCGCTCCCAAAGCAGAATGAGTCCTGAGACAAAATTGTTGACGATCGACTGCAGGCCAAAGCCAATGCCGACAGAAAGGGCGCCGGCGACGATCGCGAGCTTCTCGAAACCGAGCCCCACATAGGAGAGGGCGAGCGCCGCCGCGAGAATGAATCCGACATAGCCGAGCGTCGCGCTGATCGAATTGCGCAAACCGAGATCAAGACGCGTCAGCGGCAGAAAACGTGTGTCAACCCAGCGACGAAGTCCTTGAGTTGCGGCGAGCCCGGCGGCAAAGACCAGTACGGCTACGAGCGCGCTCGAAGGCGAGATGGTGACGTCGCCAATCTTGAAGGAAATGAAGGCCGAGCGGATATTCGCGAGAAAATCGCCGGACTCGTAGCCGAGCGGCGCCATCGCCACCAAAGCCGCCGTCACGAAACAGAGCAGCGTAACAATGCCGGAAAGCAGCACGGCGAGCGGCGCAAGTTGCTCGCGGCGCATGCCGAATCCGCTGATCACATTGCGGCCAAGAAAACTCGTCGGCGCAAACGCCGCCTCTATGCCGCCGCGCAGAAGCGTCACGACGACGTAGAGGATGGCCAGCGCCGCCGCAGTCCACCCGATTTGCAGAATGACGAAATTGGCGAAAGTGACGTAGCCGGCGCCACATGCCGCCACTAAGGCTATGACCACGACGGCGCCAAAGAAACGCGCGGCGCTCATCCAGTCGCGTCCTTCGACGGTCGCGACGGCGCCGCCCTCTTCAACTTCGGCGCGGCGCGGCAGGTTGAAGAGCACAATGGAGATGAGCGCGACGACAATCATCACGCCCATGCCGCGCGTGACGATAACGAGAGACAGACCAGCCTGAGTCGCTTCTTCGAGTTGCTCCACGAAGCGCGCCGCAGAAAGAGTCAGCGCCGCGAGCGCGGTCAGTCCCGTCAGAAGCCCAGCGAGCCGATCGCCCGGATCGATCAATCGCCAGTTCGGATGCGACGGGGCGAAAACCGCGCGCGCGATAGCGTAGGCGAAGGCGATCCTCGCCACGCCTTCGACAACGCGTCGCCAGATCGGCTCCAACGTCGAATCGACAATGTCGAAGGCGTCAAAGGCTAAGCTCAATGCGCCGACCGCAGCAACTGGCGCGGCTGCGAGGACGATCGCGGTCCATCCGGCGGCGGCCGCCTTGCGCAAAGGCGTCGGCGTGGCGTCCCCGTCAAGACGCCTTGCGACACGCCACGCCATGAACAGCGCCAAAGCGACGCCAGCTGCGATCAGGAAAAGCACGGCAAAAAACTGCGCGCGCTTGCCGCTATTGACGCGATCGACGACATTCCCGGCGCGGTCGGAAAGAAAGCTCGCTGAATCGCTAACAAGGCCGGGAACGCTTTCAAGCGCGGCGCGCCACAGCGAAGGCGTGAACAGGCCGCTCGTGCGCAAAAAAAGATTTTTCGCGAAAAGTCCGCGCTGGCGCGCAACAATCGTCACCGAGATTTGCCGCGCTTCGAGTAGCATCGCGCGCGCACGTTTGAGCGTCGCGTCAGTCGCATCGAAAAGGCGACGCTGGTCTTCAAGCTCGGCGTTAGCGCTGACGCGAGCCGCCCCATCCGGCGACTCGGTTTCGCTCGGCGTCGCCTCCGGCGCAGGCGCCGGCGAACCTTTTGGCGGCGGCTTCTCGACGCTGTTCTTTACAGGGGGCTTCGGCGCGGGCTTTGTCTCCGCGGGCTTCTCCGGCGCTTTCGGAGCCTCCTGCGGTTTCGCCGCGACGGGCGCAAGCTCCTTCAATCGGGCATCAATCGCTGCAAGACGCGGCGTTAGCTTTTCGATCGTCTCTTCCAGCTGGTGCGGCAAGGGGTCGATGCGCGTGCGCAGACTGCGCAATGCTGCGTCGGAAAGCTCCGGCTGCTCCAGCGCCTTTTGCACCTCGTCGAGCGTGTCGCGCGCGCGATCGAGACGCGCGTTGAACTGCTCGATCGAATCCGGCGCTTCGTCGGCGCGCGCTCCGAAAACGGCAAGCGTCGCAATCAATATGGCGATCAGGAGCGTCAGTTTGCGCACATGCGTTCCTTAGGTAGAGCGAGCCGACAACGTCGGTTCGGGCGCACGAACGAGAGTCAGTCTTTCAGCGGCTCGATATCGTCGCGGTAGGACCTTTTCTGGCCATTCCGATCGACGATGATCCATCCTCCCTGCCCGTCCGGCTCGGCGGCGCCTTCAGCGACGCGCGCCTTGCCGAAGCCGCCGGGAATATCGAGCACATAGGCCGGCAGCGCGAGGCTGGTCATCCGGCGCGACAGCTCCGCGTAGATTCGTCTGCCCGCCGCAAGGCTGAGCCGAAAATGCGCGGTCCCCGGCGCGAGATCTGGATGGTGCAGATAATAAGGCCTGACCCCTAGGCTTGCCAAATCGCGCATCAGCCGCTCCAGGACATCGACGCTGTCATTGACGCCTTTGAGCAGAACGGTCTGCGACAGAAGGATCGCGCCTGACTCGTGCAGGCGAGCGATCGCCTCGCGGGCGGACTCGGTCAATTCGCGCGCGTGATTGACATGTAGGGCGACGAACAGCCTCTTGCCGCTTTCACGAAACGCCGCGAGCCGATCCGACGTGACTAGATCCGGCGCGACGGTCGGCGCACGCGTGTGAACGCGCAACAACCGCACGTGCGGGATCTCAGCAAGACGGCGCGACACGGCTTCCAATCGACGCGCCGACAGCATTAAAGGATCGCCGCCGGTGAGGATCACTTCAAAAATCTGCTGTCGCGTCGCAATGTAATCGAGCGCCGCTCTGACGTGATGCTCCTGCAGCAGCTCGCCCTTACCGCGACCGACCGTCTCGCGGCGAAAACAGAAACGGCAATAGACCGGACAAACCGAGAGGAGTTTTAAGAGCACGCGGTCCGGATAGCGATGCACGAGCCCCGGCAGCGGCGAATGCGCATCGTCGCCGATCGGATCGGCGCGTTCCTGCGGCGTGCTATGGGATTCGCGGGGGTTGGGAATAAACTGGCGCGCAATCGGATCATTCGGATCGTCGCGGTCGATCAGCGCCGCAATTTCCGGCGTGAGGGCGATGCTGTAGCGCTTGGCGACATTTTGGAGGCTTGGCGCGTCGGCTTCCGCGATGAGGCCAGCGTCAACGAGATCGTCGAGAGAAATAAGCGTTTGCGACGGTCCGCGAGTCTGCGCAGTTGAGCCTTGATCCAGCGGCGACGTTTCCTCCGCAGCGCGATCGCCCTCTCTCCCGCCAAGCGGGGGAGAGTTGGAGAGGGGGCGATGCAATTTCTGCTCGACTCGAATTTAAGCCCCCTCCCTTACCTTCCCCCGCTTCGCGGGAGAGGGGGACATCCGGCGGTCCGCAAATCCGTCAACGCGGTCAGTTTTGCTTCGCTCCGCGCGCGGCGCGTTTCGCCAGCGTGCGCAGCCGCAAGGCGTTGAGCTTGATGAAGCCTTCGGCGTCGCGCTGGTCGTAAGTTCCGCCCTCCTCGAATGTGACGAGGTCCTGATCGTAAAGCGACCACGGGCTTTCCCGGCCGACAAGCGTCGCCGAGCCCTTGTAGAGCTTGATGCGCACGCGGCCCGTGACATGCTCCTGGCTCTTGTCGATCGCGGCCTGCAGCATCTCGCGCTCCGGCGAAAACCAGAGGCCATTATAGATCAGTTCGGCGTAGCGCGGCATCAGCTCGTCTTTGAGATGCGCGGCGCCGCGATCGAGCGTGAGGCTCTCAATGCCGCGATGCGCAACAAGAAGGATGGAGCCGCCCGGCGTCTCATACATGCCGCGAGACTTCATGCCGACGAAGCGGTTTTCGACAAGATCGAGTCGTCCGATTCCGTGCAGACGTCCGAGATCGTTGAGCTTGGCGAGCAGCGCCGCCGGCGAGAGCTTGACGCCATCAACAGCGACCGCATCGCCCTTCTCGAAGTCGATCGTGACATATTGCGCCTCATCCGGCGCATCCTCAGGATTGCCCGTGCGCGAATAAACGTAATCCGGCGTCTCCTGGTTAGGGTCTTCGAGCACCTTTCCTTCCGAAGACGTGTGCAGAAGATTGGCGTCGGTGGAGAACGGCGCTTCGCCGCGCTTGTCCTTGGCGATCGGTATCTGGTTCTTTTCCGCAAAGGCGATGAGATCGGACCGCGACGCGAATTCCCATTCGCGCCAGGGCGCGATCACGTTGATCTCCGGCTCCAGCGCGTAATAGGCGAGCTCGTAGCGAACCTGGTCGTTGCCCTTGCCGGTCGAGCCGTGAGAAACGGCGTCCGCGCCCATTTTGCGTGCGATCTCGATCTGCTTTTTGGCGATAAGCGGACGCGCGATCGACGTGCCGAGAAGATAAAGCCCCTCATATTGGGCGTTGGCGCGAAACATCGGGAAGACATAATCGCGCACGAATTCTTCGCGCAGATCTTCAATGAAGATGTTTTCGGGCTTCACGCCCAGAAGCAGCGCCTTCTCGCGCGCGGGTTCGAGCTCCTCGCCCTGTCCGAGATCGGCGGTGAAGGTGATGACTTCCGCGTCATAGGTCGTCTGCAGCCACTTCAGGATGATGGAAGTGTCGAGCCCTCCGGAATAGGCGAGGACGACGCGTTTGATTTCTTTTTTCGGGCGGTTCATTTTGGCTCTGGCTCGGCGGGAGGCGATTGCGCGCGGACTATAGGCGCCGCGCGCGTGAGCGCAAGGCGGCCTGGTCCGCGCCTCGGCGCAAGGAGAAAATGCGTGCAGCGAACATGCGCCCTGGCCGGAGTCCTTTCTCTTATCGCCCTGTCGGGCGTCAGCGCCCAAAACGATGCGCGGGTTTGGACGCTTGGCGGACTGGAGGAAAAGGACGCCGACAGCATCTATCTCGGCTATGGGGTCCCGGAGAGCGACGATAGTCTCGGAAGCTTCACCTGCGCGCCGGGGAGCGGCGTCGTTAAAATCTGGGTCGCCGAAACGAGCGACAAGCTCAAAGCCGGAGACAAGGCGACGGCGGTCCTCTCTGTCGGCCAAAAAACGGCGAAGGTCACCGGTAAGCTCGTCCCGAATGAGGAAGCGGGCGTGCCGAGCTTCGAAGGGTCCCTTCAGGCGAAAGAACCGATCTTTGCTGCGATGACGAACGGGGAAACGCTCAATATCTCCATCGGCGGGGCGCAGCGCACGGCGCCCCTCGCCGACGCGGCGGATAAATTCAAGAAATTCGCCGCAGCCTGCGCCAAGCGCTAGAGCCTCGTCTTTTGCGCCGGAGCCCCCTAAATTGGCGCAATGAGCAGCCGCACCACGAAAAGCCCCTCGCGGCCCAAAATCGCCGGTCTCACGCCGGCGCGCCGACGAGCGCTCGACATTCTCACGGAGGCGAACCGGCCGGTCGGCGCTTATGAGATGATCGATCTCATGGCGGACGAAGAAGGCAAGCGTCCTGCGCCCGTGTCCGTCTACCGCGCGCTCGGCTATCTTATGGACAACGGCCTCGCGCATCGGCTTGCGTCAAAAAACGCCTATATCGTCTGCGGACATGCGCATGAGGCCGAGGAGCCCGTCGTTTTCATCATTTGCGAACAATGCGGCGAGGTCAAAGAAGCGACGTCACCAGGCTTTGCGCGCGAACTTTCCGCTCTTATCGGGGCCGCGAAATTCAGCGCCCGGACGCGCGTCGTGGAAATTGCCGGGCGGTGCGCTCGGTGCGAAGGCAAATAGCGATGCGCGGCGCCGCGCGCTGGCTCGCGCCGCTCTTCTTTCTCGTTGCATCGCTGGCTTTCGCGGCGGTGAACTATCCGCCGCTCACCGGCCGAGTGGTCGATCTAGCCAATATCATTCCGCTCGCGACGAAAGCTACGATCGAGACAAAGCTCAAGGATCTCGAGGACAAATCAGGTATCCAGCTTGTCGTGGCGTCTGTCGATTCGCTCGACGGCTTGGACGTCGAAACCTACGCCAACGGCCTGTTTCGCTTTTGGAAGCTTGGAGAGGCGAAAAAGAACAACGGCGTTCTTTTCCTTGTCGCGCCGAACGAGCGCAAGATGCGCATCGAGGTCGGCTACGGCTTAGAGGGAACTCTCACCGACGCGCTGTCGAAGATCATTCTGACGAGCGCGGTGGCGCCAAGATTCAAAGCGAGAGACTATGGCGCTGGCATAGAGCGCGGCGTCGAAGGCATCATCGAGGTGCTCTCCGGCGATTCCGCCGAATGGACGAAACGCGCGCGGGGCCCGCAGTCCACGAGTTTCGACGAGCTTTCACCGCTCATCTTTTTTGCGCTGTTTCTGTTCATCGTCGTTTGGATGGCGCGTAGCGCACGCGGCCAGCGGCGTGCTTACCGACGCTACCGACGAGGCGGGCCGATGATCGTGTTGCCCCCCAGCGGCGGCTTCTGGGACAACGACTCGTGGGGCGGTTCGAGCGGCGCCGGCGGTTGGAGCGATGGCGGCGGATTCTCTGGCGGCGGCGGCTCGTCGGGTGGCGGCGGCGCTTCGGGAGATTGGTGATGCAGCTGACCGCGCAAGACTATGAGCGCATCGCCGAGACAATCCGCCGCGCCGAGGAAACAACGTCCGGCGAGATCGTCTGTGTGCTGGCGAGCCGCTCTTCCGATTACGCATTTGTGCCGCCGCTTTGGGGCGCCTTCGTCGCGCTGGCGTCGCCCTGGCCCATGCTGCTTTTTACCGACCTCTCGACTCGCGAAATCTTCGCGGCCCAAATCGCGATCTTTATCGTTGCGACGCTCTTTGTCTCATGGGCTCCCGTGCGCTTTTTGTTGACGCCGCGCGCCGTCATGCGCGCCCGTGCCGAGCGCGAAGCAATTGAGCAATTTTTCTCGCGCGGCGTCGCCGGCACCAAATCGCGAACGGGCGTGCTCATATTCGTCTCATTCGCCGAACGCTATGCGCGTATCGTCGCCGACGACGCGGTCGCAGCGAAGATCGCAAACGAGCAATGGCAAGTCGCGCTCAATCAACTGCTTGAAGAAATCCGGCACGAAAGAGTGGCGGACGGCTTCGTCGCGGCGATCGAGGAGTGCGCGCGCCTCTTGGCGCGGCATGCGCCGCCCGGCGCGAGCGGCGACGAACTGCCCGACAAGATCTACGTGATGTAGTTGTGTTCGCGCGCGACCTCCCGCCAGCCAATGTCGCGGCGGCAAAAGCCGCCGGGCCAGTCGATAAGATCGACCGCCGCGTATGCGCGCGCCTGCGCCTCGGCGACGCTTTCGCCCAAAGCCGTGACGTTGAGCACGCGGCCGCCGGCGGCAAGGAGTTTTCCCCCTTCCTCGCGCGTGCCGGCGTGGGTGATCGTGACCCCCTCGACAGCCGCGGCGCTTTCCACGTTGCGGATTTCCGAGCCCGTCATCGGCGTCCCCGGATAATTTTTCGCCGCGAGAACGACCGTCAGCGCGGTAAGCGGCAAGAACCGCGGCCGATCCTGCGGTAAATCGCCTCGCGCGGCGGCAAGCATCAACTTGAGAAGATCGTCCTCAAGACGGGGGAGAATGACCTGCGCCTCGGGATCGCCGAAGCGGCAATTATATTCGATGAGCTTTGGCCCATCCCTTGTGAGCATCAGTCCCGCGTAGAGCACGCCCTTGAATGGCGCGCCCCTTTCGCGCATGGCGCGCATCGTCGGCTCGATGATTTCGCTGATAACGAGCGCTTCTATTTCCGGCGTCACAACCGAAGCCGGCGAATAGGCTCCCATGCCGCCCGTGTTCGGCCCGGTGTCGCCGTCGCCGACGCGCTTATGATCCTGCGCCATGGCGAAAGGCAGCGCGCGAACCCCGTCGCAGATCGCAAAGAATGACGCCTCTTCCCCCTCGAGACATTCCTCGATGACGACCTCTGCGCCCGAGAGGCCGAAGGCGCCGGCGAACATCGCCTGCGCGGCGCTCTCCGCCTCCGCAAGCGTCTGCGCGACGACGACGCCTTTGCCGGCGGCGAGCCCGTCGGCCTTAACGACAATCGGCGCGCCATGCTCGCGTAAATAATGCAACGCCGGTTCGAGCGCGCGAAAACGCGCATAGGTCGCGGTCGGAATACGATAGTCGCGACACAAATCCTTGGTGAAGCCCTTCGAGCCTTCAAGCTGAGCCGCCGCCCGCGTTGGGCCAAAGGCGAGAACGCCATGCTTCTCCAACTCGTCGACGAGCCCGCCGATCAGCGGCTGCTCTGGCCCGATGACGACGAGCGCAATTCCGGCCTCTCGACAAAAGTCGATCACGGCGGAGTGGTCGGCGACATCGAGATCGACATTATTTCCAATGCGCGCCGTTCCCGGATTGCCAGGCGCGATATAGAGCCGCTTAAGCAGCGGGCTTTTTTTCAGCGCGATGGCGATCGCATGCTCACGTCCGCCCGATCCGATCAAAAGAACATTCATGGCCGCTGCGCTCGCCCGATTGCCTCGTTTGCGCTTTTAAGGCGCGCTGACGTCAAAAGGCAATTCGCTTGGAAATGCTAGGCTTGCCCCCCTCATATGCGCCGCTAGCTAGCGCACGGGGGGCAAGCGGCTGGAGTGTCCCACATGTCCATCACTCGAGATATCGCATCGCATGAAAATGCGGTCGCATATGGCGGTTTGATCGACGCCATCGGCGGCGTCGCCACTATCGTTCTCGTCATTTGCGGTTTAGTTGGAATTTCGCCGGCCATGATGGTCGCAATTGCGACAATCGTCTTCGGCGTCGCCCTATTGATTCAGGGCGGAGCAATGCTGTCGGATTATGCGCAGGTCGTATTTCCCGGCGGCGTTCGAACCGCTACCCCAGAGCAGATGGGCGGCAATAGCCTCGCGCTCGTCTTTCTCGTCGGCGCAGGCGGTATCGTGCTTGGCGTTCTGTCGCTCCTTGGAATCAAGCCAGACGTCCTGTCGCCGGTCGCGGTTATTGGCTTCGGCACAGCTCTGCTTCTAAGCAGCAACGCTGTTTGGCGCCTCTACGTGCTTCGCCGCGCCTCCGCAAGTATGGAGGTAGCCTCGGTTGGGCAGTCGCAACACTTTGGAGCCGAGATGCTGGCGAGCGAAATGGCGTCGGGATCCGCCGGCATTCAGGCCCTTGCCGGACTGGCGGCGATCGTCCTCGGCATTCTGGCGCTTGCCGGCAATACCGCCGATCTGACGCTGAACCTGGTCGCGCTGCTTGCCCTCGGCGCAACGCTCGTGCTCACGGGCAGCACCCTTAGCGCTACGGTGCTGAGCTTTATGCGCACGACCTGAGCGCAGCCGCTCTCGGAAAAAACCCCCGGCCGCCCGCCGGGGGTATTTTTCTGCCCAGCCGGTCCGAACGGCTTCCCTCGCCGCGTGAAAATGCTCTAAAGACAGCGCCAATCTCATCCATTGCGAGGCGATATGGCGCGCCAGTTCATCTATCACATGCAAGGCCTGACCAAGACCTACCCCGGCGGCAAGAAGGTCTTGGAAAATATCAATCTCTCGTTTTATCCCGACGCCAAGATCGGCGTGCTCGGCGTCAATGGCGCGGGCAAATCGACTCTGCTGCGCATCATGGCCGGCATCGACAAGGAGTATACCGGCGAAGGCTTCGTCGCAGAGGGCGCGCGCGTCGGCTATCTCCCTCAGGAGCCTCACCTCGACCCTGCGCTTGACGTGCGCGACAACGTCATGCTGGGCGTCGCCGAAAAGAAGGCGATTCTCGACCGCTACAACGATCTCGCCATGAATTATTCGGACGAGACCGCCGACGAGATGACCAGACTGCAGGACGAGATCGAGGCCAAGGGCCTGTGGGACTTGGACAGTCAGGTCGATCAGGCGATGGACGCGCTCGGCTGTCCGCCCGACGACGCGGACGTGACAAAGCTCTCAGGCGGCGAGCGGCGTCGCGTCGCTCTGTGCAAGCTGCTGCTGGAGCAGCCGGAAATGCTGCTGCTCGACGAGCCGACGAACCATCTCGACGCCGAAACGGTGAACTGGCTCGAGGGACATCTGCGCCAATATCCGGGCGCAATCCTCATCGTCACCCACGACCGCTACTTCCTCGACAATGTCACGGGCTGGATTCTCGAACTCGATCGCGGCCGCGGCATTCCCTATGAGGGCAATTATACGAGCTGGCTGAAGCAGAAGCAGAAGCGCCTCGCGCAGGAATCCTCGGAAGACAAGGCGCGCCAGCGCGCGCTCGAAGCCGAGAGCGAGTGGATCGCCGCTTCGCCGAAGGCGCGTCAGGCGAAAAGCAAGGCGCGCATTCAGCGCTATGAGGAGCTCGTCGCCAAGCAGAACGACAAGGCGCCGACAACCGCGCAGATTGTCATCCCGGTGGCCGAACGTCTCGGCGACAACGTCATCGAGTTCGACCATCTGTCGAAAGGCTTCGGCGATACGCTGCTGATCGACGATCTCTCCTTCAAGCTGCCGCCCGGCGGCATCGTCGGCGTGATCGGCCCGAACGGCGCCGGCAAGACGACGCTCTTTCGTATGATCACCGGGCAGGAGAAGCCAGACAACGGAGCGATCGAGATTGGCGACAGCGTGCAGCTTGGCTACGTCGACCAGTCGCGCGACGCGCTTCACGCTAATAAGACGGTCTGGGAGGAAATCTCCGACGGCAATGAGGTGATCTATCTCGGCAAGCGCGAGATCAACTCGCGCGCCTATTGCTCGGCCTTCAACTTCAAGGGCGCCGATCAGCAGAAGAAGGTCGGGCAGCTTTCAGGCGGCGAACGCAACCGCGTGCATCTCGCCAAGATGCTCAAGAGCGGCGCCAATGTGCTGCTGCTCGACGAGCCAACGAACGATCTCGACGTCGAGACGCTGCGCGCGCTCGAAGAAGCGCTTGTCGATTTCGCCGGCTGCGCGGTTATCATCTCGCACGATCGCTTTTTCCTCGATCGCATCGCCACGCATATTCTCGCCTATGAAGGCGACAGCCATGTCGAATGGTTCGAGGGCAATTTCGCCGATTACGAAGAGGATAAGAAGCGGCGCTTGGGAGTCGACAGCGTCATTCCGCACCGGCTGAAGTATAAGAAATTCACGCGGTGACGGTCGGGTTGTCTGGGCTGTGGAGCGAATTCTGGATCGGGCGTCTCTCACACGGCCCGCTTTATTGAGGCGCTAGCACCGCTATCTCCGGAAAATAACTTCGATATCTCCCCGCGTCACGCGTCAGAAGCGGAACGCCCAGTGTTTCCGCTTGCGCGCCGATGAAGAAATCAGCCAAGACATTCGTCTTCGAGCCGCCCTGGCGCCGGTAATCCCGAAACGCGCGCCCCGCGCGCCAAAGCGCTTGTCGCGACATCGCGGAATGTTCAACCGCGAGTGCGTCAAGAAAATCGGAGCAGTCCGCCTCGCTCGCAAAACCCGCCGACAGTTCGGCAAAGACCGCATCGACGATCAAAATTGCGCCGAGCGCCATCCTACGTTCGAACGCCAGGCGCGACGCTTCAAACCAATCCGGATTGCGCGTTAGTAAGTCGATGAAAATATTCGTGTCGACAAGCGTCAATCGTCGCCTCGTAAGAGACGCATCCACTCGTCAGTCGTCATTTCGAATTTTACGCCTTTGCGGTCCAACGCGGCCAGCGCCCGCTCGATCTTGTTCCTCGCCGCCTTCACCGCGGCGGCGTCCAACTGTAGCGCCTCGTCGCGCTCCACCACCACCCCGCCCTCTGGCCTTGCGCGCACAGTGACGCGATCGCCGGGGCGAATGCCCGCCGCTTCGCGCACGGCCTTTGGCAGGGTGACCTGGCCTTTTACTGTGACTTTTGTGCTCATGCCGCCAATTGGTAATACCAATCGGAGAGAAGTAATACCCACTCGCCGCGGCGTCAATTTGCGGACGAGGGGTTCAATCCTCCGTCCGCCCGAACGCTTTCCGCAGCTCGTCTTTCGCCCGCTCGAGCACCTTCCGGCGCTCCTCGGACAAATCCTTGCCGGCCCTATTGATGTAGAACGTCAGCATCGACATGGCGGAGCGATATGGCTCCGACTTGCGACGCTCGCTCCCCTCGGCCGACCGCTTTAACGAGCGGGCGATCTTAGCGGGATCGTCCCATGTGAATACCCCCGCATCGAGATCGAGCGCGTGGCTGTGGCGCGTGACCTCGCCCGACCAGTAGTTGGTTGCGGTCTTTGAGCCTTTCGCCGCCTGGCCGCTCTTCGACTGCTTTTGCGCCATCGCCTGCCTCATTCACGATAGTGGCAGGTAGTCGGCCACCCCCAGAAATCAACGTCGCCAAAGCGTGGCCGCCACGAATTCGCCATTTGGGCATGGCGCATTCACGGGCTGGGCTGTGGGCGGCCAGTGAGGGATTTTTTAAGATGAGATTATTCCGCGGGACCGCGGCCCTTGCCGTTTTCGGGACCCTGGCGCTCGCAGGCTGCGCGCCGCAGGAGTCGCCTGTCGCTGCGGCCCCCGCCGCCTATGACGAGGCCGCCCAGGAGACCCAGCTTTCGGGCCAGGATGCGCTCCATGCGCGGATCGCCCATTACGCCCGCATCTACGACATTCCCGAATCGCTCATCCACCGCTCGATCCGCCGCGAGAGCAATTACAATCCCAACGCCAGGCACGGGCCCTATTGGGGGCTGATGCAGATCCGTCACGACACGGCGCGGCACATGGGCTACGACGGCCCGGCAAGCGGTCTTCTCGACGCTGACACCAATCTCGCCTTTGCGGTGCCTTATCTCGCCAACGCCTATAAGGTGAGCGGCGGCAATGAAACGCGGGCGATCAAGCTTTACGCCGGCGGCTATTACTATGAAGCCAAACGCAAGCGCATGCTTGATCAGCTGGTGACGTCAGCGTCAGCCACGCAGTAACTTCCAAAAATTATTGGTTCTTCGGCATGAAGGTGCTGCGCACCCGTCCACCCTGCGCCGCGCCGCCTTGCACGGTCGCCATGCCGGTCGTCACGTCATAGACGAGCTTGTCGCCCTTAACGATATTCTCGCCCTGAGTCAGGGTTACATTGCCTATGAGATAGACCTTGTTTTCGCTCTTCTCGTAGCTGCCCCGATCGCCCGTCCCGATCTGATCCTTTGAGACGAGCGTCACCGGTCCTTCAACGTCGATGTGTTTGACGCGATCGTTGGTCGTCGCGGCCGCCTGATCGCCTTTTCCCTCTAAAAAGATGATGAGGCGCGTCGCCTTGAGCGTCGAAGGTCCATTGGTGACGATCACGCTGCCGGAGTAGATGAGCTTCTGCTCCTTCTCGAAATAGTCGAGCTTTCCCGCGTCGATGTTGACCGGGTCCTTGGCCGTTGCGCCCGGCAAGATGCCGCCGGAGCGCCCCTGGGCGTTTGCCGGCGCCGCCGCGACGAGCGCAGCGAAAAGAAAAAGGACGAAGTGGAGCATTTAGCCCTTGGTCGCGGCGCCCGAAGAAGGCGCGGGCGCGTCGCCCTGGCCGTATAGCACCGAATGCACGCCGCCTTCGAAGGTCGCGCGCCGCTCATTTTGCGAGAATTCCACCGACTGCGCCACGATCTCGCCTCCCTCGATCTTCAACAGCACGGGCTTGTTCGAGGTCATCACGCTGGCCTTGAAATCCATGACGGCCGACTCGAGCCGCATGTCGAAACTCTTCTCATTGCGGATGTTAACGCCGCCGCTCATGTCGGCGTGATCGGCCTTTCGATTGTAAACGCCCTTCTCGGCCGTGAGCACGATCGAACTGTCGTGAGTATTCTCGACCCTAACTTCGAGCCGCTCCAATTCGAAGATATCAGGCTTCGTCAAGTCCTGCATGCCGACCGCCCCACGCACCTCATAAGGACGACCGTCCTTGCGGTAGCCGACGAGTTTCGGGCTTTCAATGACGATGTGGGAGCCCTTGAGCGCGACGCGCGCCACGCTTACGACCGGCAGAAAGCGCACCGAACTGATGAGCAGGCCGAGTGCGACGATGCCGATGACGCCGCCCGCCCCCCACAGAATCCAGCGGCGCAGGCGAGCGACCCGCGCCGTATGGCGCAACGCCTCAGGAAAAGCGGTTTGTCGCGGCGCGGCAAACGCGCCGATGCGGTCGCGGGCGTTGGGCGTCGGGAAAGCGTCGGTCATGGCGTGATCATGAGGCGCAGAGGTGGCGAATTCGAGGCGGCGTAACCGCCTTATTCATGGGCGAAAATGTCCGTATCCGGCCAGCCAGCGAGGTCGAGGCGCGCGCGTGTGGGCAGAAACTCAAAACAGGCCTGCGCCAGCTCGGCGCGGCCCTCGCGGGCGAGCATGGCGTCGAGCCTTTCCTTCAGCTGGTGCAAATAGAGAACGTCCGAGGCCGCATAGGCCTGCTGCGCGTCGGAAAGCATTGGCGCGCCCCAGTCGGACGACTGCTGCTGCTTTGAGATCTCGACGCCCAGGAGCTCGCGCACGAGGTCCTTGAGGCCATGCCGGTCGGTATAGGTTCGGACGAGTCTGGAAGCGATTTTGGTGCAATAGACCGGCGCCGGAACGAAGCCGAAGGTCTTGGCCAATATGGCGATATCGAAACGCGCGAAGTGGAAGAGCTTGAGAACGGCGGGGTCGGCAAGAAGCCGTTCGAGATTGGGCGCCCGGGTCTGACCCTTGGCGAACTGAACAAGCTCGGCGTTCCCGTCGCCGAAAGAGAGCTGTGCCAGGCACAGCCGGTCGCGATGCGGATTGAGGCCCAAGGTCTCTGTGTCGATCGCGACAATGGGGCCAGCGCCGATCCCCTCGGGGAGATCGCCCTGGTGCAAGCGGATGGTCATGCGGCTCGAATCGTTCGATGTGGAGTGAGTAGTCTATCGCAAAATGCGCAAAGCTTGTCGAAGCGGTCGCGTCGCGCGCCGGTCTCGCTCCGAAGCAGAGCTGGACTATGTAAGCGTTGCAGGCTTTTCGGTTCGAGGGGTTAACCGCATGCGCTATCTTCTTGCTTTAATCCTCTTCTGCGCGGTCGCTGCGCCACCCGTCTCCGCCGCATCCTCAAAGACCGGCGCTAAGTCTGTTTCGGCGTCAAAGTCGGAGCCTGGGACCAAAAGCGGCAAACGCAGCCGGCAGGCCGATCCCAAGGGACTAGGCGGCATCCATCCTTTGGTCGGAAGCGGCGACTATTAGCCGCAAGCGTAGCCATTTGGCCGCAATCCGTCGCTGGCGATCCGGAACGCCCGTGACGTAAAGCTCTCTTGTCAGACGCCCGCCAAATCTTCACTCTATTGCGATGCAAAAGTCGCGGGATGGCGAGAGAACGCCGGTGATCGATCTGCCCAACGGCATTAACGGCGTCGAGCGCCGCTTCAATGCGATGGTCATCGAACTGGCCATCCGCCTGTTCGCAATCGGCGCGCTGCTCTACTGGACCTTCATCATCATCCTGCCTTTCGCAGCGATCATTCTTTGGAGCGTCGTGCTTGCCGTGGCGCTCTATCCGATTTTCCGCGTGCTGGCCGAAATGTTAGGCGGTCGGCCAATCACCGCCGCCGTATTGATGACGATCGCTGGCCTCGTGCTGATCATTGGTCCGGTCACCTGGATGGCGGTCGGCGCGATCGATCCCATCAAGTCGGTCATGGCGGGAATCGAGACAGGCGATATCGCCGTGCCGCCGCCGCCCGCGTCAATCAAGGAATGGCCGTTTGTCGGCGAGCAGCTCTATTCCTTCTGGCTGCTCGCCTCGACCAATCTACGCAGCGCCTTCACGCAAATTCTACCGCAACTGAAGCCCGCCGGAGAATTCTTGCTCGACATGGCGAAGAGCGCCGGCGCCGGCACGCTCAAATTCCTCGTCTCCGTCCTGCTGATGGGCTTTATTCTTGCCGCCGCCCCGCAAATGCTGGCGGGGGCACGCGCCCTGTCGCGGCGCATCGATCCATCGAGCGGCGAGAAATTTGTCGATCTCGCCGGCGCGACGATCAACGCCGTTTCGCGCGGCGTCATGGGCCTGTCGCTGATGCAGGCCGTTGTCGGCGGCGCCGGCATGTATCTCGCCGATGTGCCGGGCGCGAGCCTGCTGACCATCGCCATCCTCGTGCTCGGCATCATCCAGATCGGCCCGCTGCTTATCGTCGCGCCCGTCATCTTCTGGGCCTGGACGACGCTGGCGACGGGCCCGGCCCTGGCGCTGACGGTCTGCATGCTCACCGTCAACTACATGGACAATGTGCTGAAGCCCTTCATCTTCGCGCATGGGCTGTCGACGCCGATACCGGTGATTTTCGTCGGCGTGATCGGCGGCGTGCTCGCCCATGGGGTGGCCGGCCTGTTCGCGGGGCCGGTCGTTCTCGCCGTCGTCTGGGAGCTGACCAAGGCCTGGATCGCCGACGACCTCAAGACCGTCACCGAAAACGCGGTCGAGCCGGATTTCGACGTAGAGACGTCGCCGGACCTACCGCCCGCGCAGGGCGTTAAGAACCTTTAGGCTAGCCCGGCCATTGCGCTCGAGGCCGGCGCGCGACTGAAAATCGGCGATCGCCTCTTTGGTCTTGGCGACACAGCTTCAGCAGAGCACCAGAAAAGCAATAAGGAAATTTTCGTGGCGAAAGCTTGTCCAACAAAGCGGCCGCCCCTTGCCGGCGGTGCAATCCTGAGATAGCGTTTTTAGAGTCCGTTTGAGAATGTCGTTCAATGAGCGATCCTTCGCAAGATGAGGCCGCCCATTGCGACGTGGATCATGGCTTTTGAGACGTCGATGCGCTTTTCATAGTCTCGCACGAGGCGCCGCCAGCG